>Ga0316193_10001497_pt1 | contig 15804 bp, 17 predicted proteins | sample MerIslsedime2_MG_FD_207735 | JGI IMG/M metagenome (GOLD analysis project Ga0316193, IMG submission 207735) | Coastal sediment microbial communities from Maine, United States - Merrow Island sediment 2 | ecosystem: Environmental > Aquatic > Marine > Coastal > Sediment | place: USA: Maine...
CCCCATCTGTTATTCCGAGTTCGCTGCGCAGTCCGATCGGCGCAATGATTTCGATCAGGTTCTGTGGGTAACGCTCTACCTCCGGCAGCACGATCGCCCCATCGACTCGACCCGCAATCCGGACCCGATAGCAGCGCCCCTCACAGTCATCGGGGGCGTCACCCGGGTTGTCGATCCTGATCCCCGAGGTGCCGCGCAGCGCTGACCAGGCCGCTTGCGAGTCGGGGTCATCGAGAACCAGGTTGAGAGTGCCGGGAAACGGATCAATCCCGAGCTTTTCAATGAATTGCGCACGGGCCCAGTCTAGCTGGGTAAAGTGCTGTCCTCTATTTGTTCCGCTGCTGACCTTGCCGCGGATGGATTCGGACACACTCGTACGACTGGCCAGCCACTGCAGAAACGTAACGGCGACGCCATCGGGGTCTCTCAGCTGAAAGAGGCGGGCGCCCCAGGACACGGTCTCCGGCGCCGGCGCGTCGATGTCCAGTTTCTGCCAGGCTGCATCCACATCATCGACCTCCACGACAACATGAAATCTATCGGCGGGCTGCCCCAGTGTTCGTGGGCGACGTTCACGCTTATTATCCAGCAACTCCAACCGCATACCATTTATGTCGAAGCGCACGCCGCGGGCATTGTCACGATCCCACGACTCGACCACGGGGAATCCCAGCTTTTCGCCGTAAAAACGTCTCATTTCATCGTACTGATCGGTGACCAGCGCCGTGTAACTCATGATCCAACTCCTAATACTTTATCTGTGCCGGCAAGTGCCGACCGGCATTGTGGTAGTACTTCGTTAACCAATAGCTGCAGGCTTCTGTCCCAGGACTCGCGCTCAGCAGAGGCGTTATACGACACCATGGTCAGGTGGCCGAATCCGCCGGTCTGTGCCTGAAGCTGCATAATGCGATCGGCGACGGTTTCCGGTGAGCCGACCAGCCAGAGATTGTCCGCCACGTAGTCGAGATTGACGGCTTCATCCGGCATCGACGGATCCAGCTTCATAAGAGGTCCGAGACCCAGTCCGAGGTAGATCGGCAGCAGGAACTCCCTCCAGCAGCGGCCCATGATGCCGTTGATGGCCAGTTCCCGCGCTTCGGCGTCGCTGGGAGCCACGTAGATGTCGCGAATAATCCGCCACTCGCCGCGGTCTGGTGTGCGGCCGGAGCGGGCCGCACCTTCTTCTACCGCCTCCCAGTGCTTGGCGGTGATGGCCGCATCGGGGTCTACGCCCAGGCTGACCGGAATATAGCCTTTTTCGCCGGCCAGCTTGTGATTCCCCGATCCGGGAGTGAGGCCGGCGATGGCGATCGGCGGATGCGGCTGCTGGTATGGCGACAGGTGGTAGCCGAGACCAGGCAGTTCACTTTGGGTGGACCCCATGGACCAGAACTCACCCTTGTAATCGCTGGCACCATCCCGCCACAACTGGGTCATCATGTCGATGGATTCAAAGGTCATCCGGCGGTTGCGACCGTCGCTGGTGTCGAGACCGAACAGCTCGTGGTCGGTGGGTAGCGCACTGACGCCCACGCCCAACTGATAGCGGCCCTCGGCCATGTGGTCCAGGTAGGCCACCCGGTGAGCCAACTCCACGGGGTTGTGGTAGGGAAGCAGATGCCCGAGAGGCCCGAGCTTTATCTGTTTTGTAAGCAACAGCGCCTGAGCAATCAGTAGATCGGGGGCCGGACAGGGCTCCCAGTGAGCGGTGAAATGTTCCCCGATCCACGCCTCGAAAAAACCCAGAGAATCAAGCCGCTGCAGATTTTCCAGATCCCAGCGTTGGCCATCCCGTATCGACGTCTCCGGCGGGTGAGATGGCATAAGAAAAGCACCGATTTGAAACAAGATCTATCTCCGGTATTTGGGGGCGGCCCTACCATTAAATTTCGGCGTAACTGTAGTTTTGCGAGCTATGGGGCCTTCGCTCAATGTAACGGCAACGCCATTTTTCGATCATTGCTCTGACTTCGACCAGACAGTTAAACACTTCGACATTCAGGCGTTCCTTTGCGTATATAGCGCCGGGGTCGGCTGGGCAGCAGACACAAGCCATTCAATCGCCATAGGTGATTAACATTATTTCGCGGCGGGAAGTTTTAGTTTTACCTTTTTGGGCCAGAATTATTGACAGGTGTCATAATAGGGCTGTCAGTTATGATATATCGGCTATCGCTACCATGGAGAAGATGAAAAAACTGGGTCCGCCGCTGCTTCGATTTGCGCATCCCATGGCCTTCGCTGTTTACTTGCGGGGTTACGGTGCTCGTTCAGATTACTATCTGCGCAAAAGTGGTTTGCCGACGCTTTGCGAGGATCCAACTGCGTTCGCCCCATTGCCGAGGATCTGGTCTTTCTTTGATTCTGCGTCCCGGAGCGAAATGCCGGAACTGGGGTGGCTGGTTGGCGCAAATGCCGGAGACCGTCAAATCAGCACTACTTTGTTGCGAAAACTTGAGAGTGCCCCCACGCTTTTGCAAGCCCTGCGCAGATTCGAGCGTCTGTACAAGCTCGAGGTCACTGACTCTGAAATCGGCATCAAAGAACATCAGAACAGCATTTGGTTGTATACCCGTTACAAGGGCAAGCGGGACGAACCCGGTTACCATGTTTCTCAGGCATATCAACTCGGGGTTTTTGTTGGCCTGATTCGACACTTTCTGGGTGAGAATTGGGTTCCGCATGAGATCGGTATTGAATCCAAACTCATCCCACCTGGCGCAGCAGAATGTTATCCAGGCAGCCGAATACTGACCGAACAGCCAGCAGGCTATATCGTCGTGCCGCGGTGGCGTTTGCATGAAAGTGCATCTTTCGGGGAACAAGGGATTGGTAAAGCTGAAAAAATCCCTCTGAAAGATCACTTTCTCAGTGAAATGCGCACAGACTGCGAAAGCAGGCTTCGCCTGGTGCTCAAGTCTTACCTGTCCGAGGGCTACATTTCTCAAGAGAAGGCCGCTGAATTGATGGACACATCAGTGCGTACTCTGACGCGAAGGCTTGTAGCGCACGGCCTCACGTACAGGACGCTGATCGACGATCTGCGTTTCGAAACGGCAAAGGAACAGTTGTTGAAGTCAGATAAACGGATCGGGGACATCGCCCAGAGCGTTGGATTCAATCATCAGGCTGATTTCACACGCATGTTCAAGCGTGTCGGCGGCGTGAGTCCCAAAGAGTTTCGCCAGTCAGTTAAGAGTTAAGCCAGGTGGCCAACAAATTGATTCCCCTGGATACTGCAACTCGGGTTTCGGTGACCTGCACGCATTGAGCAGGGGGTTTTCTGATGTCGTGCTTAACAGCAGTTCAGATAATCGAGTACCATGATCAGAGCACCCACGCTCCGGGTGAAGTGGAATGATTTCTGATGTTTACCTATCTCAATCCAGACGTCCGCAAACGGCTCATTGCTGAAGGTAAGCTGATTCGCATTGACGAATCAGGGCAGCTTATCGATGTGCAGGCACCGGAGCCGCCTGGTGGATTGTCGATCAACTTGCTGGGACCGGTTCCGCTGCCCATTTCGTTGCCCTCTGTGGAAACGACCGTGGACTGGTACGCAACGGTCCGAAGCACCGAACTCAGCCGCGTAGAATCGCTGGCCTCGGATTTGCGCGAACGAGGCGAACAAAACCTGTTTGCCCACCTGGTCTCGCCATTGGCAATAAACAGTGTGCTGGTGATCGGGAAACCAGCTGAAAATTGCCTGATCAGGGTCCACAGCAACTGTCTGAGCGGCGATGTGTTCGGTTCACAACGCTGCGATTGCGGTCCGCAACTGGACGCGGCCATCGCACGGATCAATGCGGATCCCGCCGGTGGCTACGTGGTTTACATGGCCGGTCACGAGGGCCGGGGCATCGGACTGTGGGCGAAAGCAGCCACCTACTTATTGCAGGATGCGGGGGAAGATACCTACCAGGCCAACCGCTCCCTGGGCCTGCCCGATGACTCGCGCGACTTTACTGACGCTGCGGTGCTGATCAAGCATTTTGTCGGGGAGGCGCCGTTTCGATTGCTGACCAATAATCCGAAAAAAATCGAAGACCTCAAAAACTTCGGCTTGCATGGAATCACCCAGGAAAAACACGTGTCAGGTGTGGGTGAATGGAACAAGCGGTATTTACGCGCCAAGAAAGAATGGGGTCACCGCCTGGAAGATGAAGACATAAACTTTTAAAAAAAGGCACTGCGGTAACAGGAGACCACTATGTACGTTGAACTCGCTGTATTTGGATTGTTCGTTTTCTGTTACAGCCTGGTCGCCAAAAGGGTGGAGCGTGCCGCGGCGTCCGGCCCTATCGTATTTGTTGCCGCCGGGCTGCTGATGGGCCCCTTCGGGTTCGGCTGGTTTGACGGGGATGTGTCCCGTACCGAGATTCGCGTGCTGGCGGACCTGACCCTGGCCATGATCCTGTTCATCGATGCAGCCAACGCGGATCTTTCCATACTCAAGCGACAGTTCCGCATTCCTTCCAGGATGCTGCTGCTCGGTCTGCCCGGCGCCATCTTCCTGGGTACACTGGCTGCATCCTTCCTGTTTGAGAATCTTTCGCTGTTCGAAGCAGCTATCCTGGGCACCATGCTGGCTGCAACCGACGCAGCGCTGGGCAAAGCCGTGGTAACCAACCAGGCGGTACCCGCGCCGATCCGCGAGGGGCTGAACATCGAAAGCGGACTGAACGACGGGCTATGCGTTCCCATCCTTTTCGTCTTTATCGCACTAGCTGTTGGCGGCGGTGCTCACGAGGGCAGCGGCACCTCGCTCGCCATCACACTGGTTCTGGAGGAACTCGGAATCGGTCTGGCCGTTGGCATAGGGTTGACTGCTGCCGGCACCTGGGCACTGAAATGGTGCCGGGACAAGGGCTGGCTGAGTGAAATATGGACGCCGATGACCGTTACGGCTTTGGCGATTTCCTGTTTTGCCGTTGCACAAAGCCTGCACGGTAGTGGCTATATTGCTGCCTTCACCGGCGGTTTGTTCTTCGGCTTCAAGGCGAAGGATGCAACGCACCGGCTGGTGCTTGGTTCCGAGAGCATTGGGGAAACCCTGGCACTGATGACCTGGCTGGTGTTTGGGGCGGCCGTCATCGCCCAGTCTTACCAGCACTTCACCTGGGAAATGCTGGTGTTTGCGTTGCTGAGTCTCACGGTCATTCGCATGCTGCCCATCTACCTTTCGCTGACAGGGCTTGGCGTGAGCACGAGTTCAAAATTATTTCTCGGTTGGTTCGGGCCACGAGGGCTGGCCAGCATCGTTTTCGCCATCATCGTTCTGAATGAGGGTGTGCCGGAAGCTAAATTCATCGCCATGGTTGTGGTGCTGACAGTATTTCTGAGCCTGGTTGCTCACGGGATTTCCGCGAATCCGCTATCTAACTGGCTGGGGCGAAAGAACGGCAGGGCAGCCGTTTAAAGAAACGGATTCTTCGTTGTTCTTCAATAGTTGAATCGGGCTCCAACGCCTAAGCCCCAGTCGTATGGACGGTCACTGCCCAGACCGGCGCGAACTTCGGCGTAATAGCCGAAGCTCTTGTTGTGCATTTTCCCTAGCTGAACCTCCGCCGTGGCCGGGATGGCATCGTTTTCCCAGTCAAAAGGCACGATAAAATCGTACTTGACCCATACCCGCTCAGGTAGCGTCTGGATGGCGATTAGCCGGGTAGCGGTCATGTTGATATCCGCACCGTTGTAACTCAGGAAATGCTGAATGAGCGGAATTAGGGACCAGCCGGAATCGTTTTTCAACGCCAGGCCAACAAGGGGTGCAATCTGGTCACCCCCGAAGCCGATACCCTGGTCTGTGTTTCGAAAATCCTTGATCCACTCAGCACCAACAGCCAGCGAATAATTCCATCCGCCGAGGGTGCCTTTTTTGGGAAAGTAGATCGGCTTGAGATGAACTGATTCAAAAGCACTCTCACTGGAACCGGTCACATCAGTCTTCCAGTAGTGGAGTTCATACTTGATCTTCAGTTTGTCTGTGGCCATGAAGGCGCCGTCCGCGAGCCAGAAATCCCAGGTGTAGGATCCATCCGGGTTGTTGAAGTATTGAGCCCGGATGTCCGTATATTTCACTTTTGCCAGGGGGTTCGAGGCATTCTCCTCAGCGAGACAGGGGCTCGAAACGATAAAAAACGCGGCCAGGGTAATGGCTTGTTTCCTCAAAGAATCTCCTCCCGAAGATTATCCAGGTACTCACGCATCAAATCCGCACGCCGGTGCGCTTCGGTGCGACCAGCTTCCGTCTGCATGGTATCGGGTAGCTTGAACAGCTTGTTGTAGAAATGATCGATTGTATACAGCGAGTCGTCCGGTGCACGGTCGTCACAGAACGGGTCGGTGGCGTCGCAAAGCGGGCGGTTGAGGTGGCCGCCGACCAGCAGGCAGCGGGCAATGCCAATAGCGCCCAGCGAGTCGAGCCGGTCCGCATCCTGCACGATTTGGGCTTCCAGCGTGCGCGTGGGAATGGCGGCGGTGTAACTGTGCGCCTCGATCGCGTGGTAGACGTCGTCCAACTGGTCCTGTGGATAGTCAGTGTCGGCCAGGAAAGCAACCGCAGCATCGGCTGCCAGACGTGAGCCCTGCGCCCTGAGTGGACTGTCTTTGGCCACGGCGACGCAATCATGTAACCAGGCGGCAGGCACTGTGATAGACCCATTGGCTTCTTCAATATCAGTAAGATAGAAGCAGTTCTTAACAACTCTTCTTACATGACTGATATCGTGAGCACCATCGGCAGGCACCAACTTTTTGAGGAATACAAGGCACTGTTGCTGCAGCCGGTCGAGATTCATCTTCTGCGCTGTTTGCGGGGCTTCTTCCGCACGGCGGGTTTAGGTCTGCCGCTGGCGCCCGAAGTCTGTTTTAATGACAGGCCTGTGCTCTCCGGCGGCAGCCCCACGTCTTCGCGTAATACCTTGTAATCTGACAGCTCTATCTCCGACCACTGTCCGACGCGCAATCGCTTCGGCAGAAAAGCTGCGCCGTAACGTACCCGTTTCAGCCGGCTGACCATCAATCCCTGGGATTCCCATAAGCGACGGACTTCCCGGTTACGTCCTTCCATTATGGTGACGTGGTACCAGTGGTTCTCGCCGGTGCCACCCGCGGGCTGGATATCACTGAAAGCGGCAGGCCCATCATTGAGCTCGACGCCTTCCTTCAGTTTATTCAGCGTCTCTTCGCTAGCCTCGCCGCGGATGCGGCAGGCGTACTCACGGTCGACTTTGCTGGAGGGATGCATCATGGCATGCGCCAGTTCGCCATCGGTCGTCAGTATCAACAACCCGGTGGTATTGATGTCGAGCCGGCCAATCGCGACCCAACGGCCGCCTGTGACTTTTGGAAGCCGGTCGAATACGGTTTTGCGTCCCTGCGGGTCGGATCGTGAGGTCACTTCTCCTTCGGGTTTATTGTAGATCAGGGTTCGCTGTCGGACCGGGCGGGCATCAACCTTCCAGCTTTTGCCCTCAAACTTGACGGTGTCACCCAGGCTGAGGGAGAGCCCCAATTCGGCCGTCTTCCCGTTGACCTGGACGTTGCCTTCCGCAATCTGCTTTTCCAGGCCCCGCCTTGAGCCCAGCCCGGCTGCAGCCATCAACTTCTGAATCCGCTCAGCTGCTGTCGGTGGCTTCAAGTTCCAGCTCCGGTTCGATGCTTTCCATATCCTTGATCTCAGCCAGTGAAGGCAAATCATCCAGGCTGGACAGGTTGAAATAATCGAGAAACGCCTTGGTGGTGCCAAACAGCGCCGGTTTGCCCGGCACGTCGCGATGTCCGACGACACGTATCCACTCGCGTTCCTGCAGCGTTCGGATGATATTGGTGCGCACGGATACGCCGCGTACTTCCTCAATATCACCACGGGTAATCGGCTGGCGATAGGCAATCAGCGCAAGCGTTTCCAGCAGCGCCCGTGAGTATCGCTGGGGACGATCTTCCCAGAGACGCGCGACCCAGGGATTGGTGTCTTCGCGGACCTGGATCCTGAAGCCGTTGGCAACTTCCTTTAGCTCCAGGCCCCGCTCGGCATAATCCTCACCCAGTTGCTCCAGGGCTTTGCTGATCTCGGTGGAGGAGGGGCGTTCCTCATCGGTAAATACTGTTTCGAGCACCTTGAGCGGCAGCGGTTCTCCGGCTGCCATCAATACCGCCTCGAGGATACTTTTCAGTGAAGTCCGGGCCGTGTCTCCTATGCGCGCCATGCGTAATCCTTGTTCATTCGTAGACCTGGGCGGCTGATTCCGGGCTCTTCACGTAAATCTGCCCCATCGGTTCATGCTGGATAATGTCTACCACCCGCTCACGGATCAATTCCATCAATGCGAGAAAGGTAACCACCACGCCCATCCGGCCTTCTTTCGCGGTGAAAAAATATTGAAACTCCATGTAGGGGTTCTTGCGGAGCAGGTCCATGATCGAGGTCATGCGCTCCCGCACGGACAGGGGTTCCATCTGTACATGGTGACTGCCAAAAAGCTCGGCACGGCCCAGCACATCCCGTAATGCATCCAGCATGTCTCCAAGCTCCACTTCCGGTGGAATCTGGACGATGTGCTGCTCGGTCATGAAGGCGCTGACGACGACGAAATCACGCCCTTCGCGTGGCAGGTCATCCAGGTTTTCCGCGGCCTGCTTGAAGCGTTCGTATTCCTGCAAACGCCGGACCAGTTCGGCGCGCGGATCGTCTTCGTCTTCGTCATCGCTTGCCAGCCTGGGCAGCAGCATCCGCGACTTGATCTCGGCAAGGATGGCGGCCATCACCAGGTATTCGGCAGCCAGTTCGAACTGCAAGTCGTCCAGCATCGCGATATAGCCCATGTATTGCTCGGTAATTTCGGCAATCGGGATGTCCAGGATGTCCAGGTTCTGGCGTCGTATCAGGTACAGCAGCAGGTCCAGTGGACCCTCGAAGGCTTCGAGGAAGACTTCCAGTGCTTCCGGCGGAATGTAGAGATCTTTCGGAACCTGTGTGTAGGGCTGACCCTGCACGATGGCAAAAGGCATTTCGGCCTGTTCCACCGGGTGATTTTCTTCTGTTTCGGGCTGGGTGTTGACGGGTTCCATGGATGCTTAGAAGTCTACCACGCCCTGTCCCTGCCGGAGCACGCGGGGCGTGTCCCCTGTCAGGTCCAGCAGGGTGGTTGGTTCGAGCGGGCAGTAACCTGAGTCGACGAACACGTCCACGTCACGGTGCACTGCGTCGTACAGGTCTTCGGTATCGAAAATCTCGTCTTCCATGTCGGGAAGGATCAGCGAAGAACTCAGAATCGGCTCGTCGATGGTCTCGAGAATGGCCTGCACTACCGGGTGATCAGGAATCCGGATGCCAATTTCCGAAGGGCGCTTCTGCCCATGATGTTTGGGTACCTGGCTGGTTGCGGGCAGGATGAAAGTATACGGCCCGGGAGTCAGTTGCCTGATCAGGCGGTGCGCCCAGTTACTCACGTGGGCGTAGCGGCTGACATCGGAAAGAGTCCGGCAGCAATACGTAAAATGAATGCGCCGATCCAGCTGACGTAAGCGGATGACGCGATCCTGGGCCTTTTTATTGCCCGTTCGCCAGCCCAGCGCATAGCCGGAGTCGGTGGGGTAGGCGATCAGGCCGCCGCGCACGATGACAGCGACGATATGCTCGATCAACCTGGGTTTGGGTCCGTCGGCACGAACCTCTATTCTTTCACTCATTATTCTGATTCTTACTGCAGCCGCCAGCGCGATATTCTAAAGCACATGGCAGTCCCGGAAAACCGCTGTGATCAGTATCTTTACGCTGGCTCGATCTGCACGTAAGCTTTAGCCATGTGGTACTCAATTTATTCCAAAGACAGGGAAGGCAGTTTACAGGCGCGTCTGGATGCCCGGCCGGCGCACGTGGCGCGACTGGAAGCGCTGTTGACCCAGGGCCGATTGCTGTTGGCAGGCCCGCGCCCGGCTATCGACACCGAGGACCCGGGCCCAGCCGGTTTTTTGGGTTCGCTGGTCGTGGCTGAGTTTGATTCACTGGAAGATGCGCAGGCCTGGGCTGACGCGGACCCCTATGTTGAAGCCAGTGTTTACGAATCCGTCGAAGTGAGTCCGTTCAAACGGGTGATGCCCTTATGAATCCACAGGAACGTAAAAAGGAAATTACCCGTCGGCTGAAAGAAGCCTTTAATCCCGAAACGCTGGGCGTGGAGGATGAAAGCTACATGCACGAGGGGCACGAAGGGGCAAAAGACGGCCGGGGCCATTTCCGGGTTTTGATTATTGCCGAAATTTTCGCAGGCAAAATGATGATCGAGCGTCACCGCATGATTTACCGCACCCTGGACGAGATGATGCGCCTGGATATTCATGCCCTGGCTATCGACGCCTGGTCACCTGACGAACTCGATCGTTAGTTTTCCGCCTTTGGCCCATCGCAGGCGCGGTTACCCTTATCGAAGATGATCTTCCATTGCCCGGATGGCTCCAGGCGCCAGATGGAGTTGAAGTCGGCTACGTGTTGGCCACCAACATCAAGCACCGGACCGCTGCTCAGGGCCAGCGTACCTGAATCCAGCACTTCAACCGTTTGCGGCTCCCAGGAGAAAGGCGCGTCCGGCCCTTCGAAATAGGCTTGCCACGCGTCCGCTACCTGCTGCTTACCGCGTAATGCAGTTTCGCCCGATATGAATACGGTTTCGTTGGAGAGGAAGGTCATGAACCCGGCATGGTCGCGGTCTGCCATGGTGGCCGCAAACGCTTTCTCGGTCTCCTTAACCTGCTGGCGGAGCTCATCCAGATCGGTTTCTGCAGCTCCCGCTGAAGCGGCGAAGAGCAGGGTCAGGGCGCCCATCAGTGAAAGTATGGTTCTGAGCATGTAATCTTACCTGTCGATTCGAGTCATATCCCGAGTGTATGCGCGAACTGGCCACCGGTCCATTTTCTTTCCAGAGGTAAGTCCATGAAACTGCGCTACAAAATTCTCAGTTCTTTACTGGTATTGGTCGTTGTCGGCCTGGCGGCTCTGGCTGTTGTTTTGAGCTACACTTCCGATTGCGATCCCGCGCCGGCGCTTACAGGAGATGCGGATACGATGCAGGCCATTGTTTATCGCTGCTACGGCTCGCCGGATGTGCTGGAACTCGAGGAGATCGAAAAACCGGCCATCGGTGACGATGAGATTCTCGTGAAAGTGCATGCGGCCGGTGTGAACCCGCTCGACTGGCACTACATGAGGGGTTCGCCTTACATCATGCGACTGGGTACCGGTCTGGGTAAACCCGAAGACAGCCGCCTGGGTGTTGATTTTGCCGGAACGGTCGAAGCGGTGGGCAAAAACGTCAGTAAATTCAGGATTGGCGATGCGGTTTTTGGCGGCAGCGGCGGGGCTTTTGCCGAGTATGTGGTTACCCGGGAAGACAAGGCGATTGTCCACAAGCCGGAAAACATTTCGTTCGAGCAAGCCGCTTCTGTATCCATCGCCGCGGTTACCGCGCTCCAGGCGCTGCGTGATCACGGGAAGTTGAAGCCGGGTCAGAAAGTGCTGATCAATGGTGCATCCGGCGGCGTAGGGACCTTCGCTGTACAAATTGCCAAAGCCCTGGGCGCCGAAGTGACCGGCGTCTGCAGCACGCGAAATCTGGAAATGGTCAGGTCGATTGGGGCAGACCACGTGATCGACTACAAGAACGAGGACTACACTCAAAGCGGCCAGAAATACGATCTCATCATCGATAATGTCGGAAACCGATCACTGCTGGAGAACAGGAAAGTGTTAAGCCAGCAAGGTATTTTGGTCATAGTCGGAGGGCCTGCCGGTAACTGGCTGGGTCCCCTGGCCAGACCCGTTAAGGCGATGATGCTGTCGCCTTTCGTCGACCAGGAGTTCGTGATGATCCTGGCCAGACTGGATGCGGATGACTTGCGCTTCCTGGGCGACCTGATGGCAGAAGGCAAAGTGACTCCGGTCATCGACCGAATATTCGGGCTGAGCGAGGTGCCCGATGCGATCCGGTATTCCGAGGAAGGTCATGCCCGCGGCAAGATCGTCGTCAGCGTGAACTGATCGAGAAAGTTCAGGGGAGTGTGTTAGGTTAAATAGACAAGCGGGCAATCCCTGTCCGTTTACAGGAGAGACTTGATGACAAAATACATAAGAAAAACACTTTTTATATTGCTGCTGGGACTTTCATCCACGCTGATAGTTTCCAACGCTTTCGCACAGGAATGGCCCTTTGTAGAAGGGGATTACTGGGAAGTCACAGGAATTGACATACATGACGGTGGAAGCCTGAAGTATTCGAAATGGCTGGCGACGGAATGGCGGAAAAATCTCGATTTTTCAAAATCCAAGGGCTGGATCAAGGACTACATGGTGTTGGCCAACGTGCATGGCCGCGTGGGTGAGCCTGACCTTTACCTCATCAGGGTCATGGAGAGCGTCGTCTCCGGAGCGGAAGGTGAAAAGAGGCAAAAGGAATACCAGGAGTGGCAATCCAAAACCATTGAAGAAATGCAGGCCGAGAGCGGAAACCGGGCTGAGTATCGGGAAGTAATGAGTTCCAAGCTGTTGCAGCATCTCAAATTCCGCGATTAGAACATCTTTTATAATCTTGGCGATCGGGAGGCAATCTCCCGATCGTCGACATCATTCAACGAAAATCGCCCGTACCTGGTCTTCCGGCAGTTCTTGCACACGAAACCCTGATGCCCCCACGACCGTATCTGCGGCTACCATCGCATTCACGATCGCTTCTTCTGTTGCCTGCACCGTCGCCGTAAACACGGTCGTGAGCCCATTATTGGGAAACATCGCCACGGTGGACTCATGGTTCTCGCTGATTTCACCGCGGTTGGCCGTCGAGAATGCCACGAAGATATCTCCGGAGCCGCCGCTGCTGATCGCCCCGAGGCGGCCCAGTGCCAGGGAAGGTCGCTTGGCGACCCGTCGCAACTGGTGTGGCATCAGCGGCGCATCGGTGGCCACGACAATGATGATGGAACCGTCCCGGGTCGCATCTGAAGTGCTGCTGGAGCCCGGTTCCTCGCAATAGGGATACCAGTCGACATGGCGCTCGATGGATCGGTCTGTGAAGCAATGCTCGCCCACGGGCAGGAGATCGCTGACCGGCTTGCCGCCCAGGCGCAGGTCCTCGCCACCCCAGTTGTAGTTGCACTGGACCAGAACGCCCACGGTAAACGAGGTGCCCAGCGCTTCAAACTGGCGTGAAGCGGTTCCGATGCCGCCCTTGAATCCGTTACAGACCATGCCGGTACCGCCGCCCACTGCGCCTTCTTCCACCGGGCCCGGTTTCGCTATGCTCATGGCCTGGAGCGCATGGTCGCGGGTGACATGGAATCCATTGATGTCATTCAGACCGCCATCGTAGGTTTCGGCGACCACCGGGGCATGCCAGTCGGCGGGCCAGCCTTTGTCTACCATCCAGGCCACCGAGGCGTCCCGGACGATGCCAACGCTATGAGTGTTGGTGATCGCAATAGGGCCGTCCAGCAGGCCGCGTTCCTCAAGCCAGGTGGTGCCGGTCATCTCGCCGGAGGCATTCAGGGTAAACCAGCCGGCAAAGACCGGATCTATGGACTCCTTGCCGCGCGGGTGGACGACTGTCACACCGGTGCGGACCGGTCCTTTGCCTACCTGCAACCGGCCTTCGCCGGTCACCAGGGTCACCTGGCCGACTTCGACACCCGCGACATCAGTAATCGCGTTCAGAGGTCCCGGCAGGCCGACAAAGGGAATGCCAAGGTCCCGGGCCCGATTGCCGGATTCCCCGGCCAGCAAAGCAGGAGATATAACCAGTAAGAAGGCTATCGCGACATGGGCTTTGGCATACTTTCGGCACATTTCATGCTTCCTTGAAATGCTCCGCAACGACAGTGGTGTAGACGCCGCCGCGAACGAAAAACTCGGCTTCCAGGCGGGCATACATCGGGTCGGTTGCTGCGACCATGTCATCCAGGATCTGGTTGGTGACCGCTTCGTGGAACGCGCCTTCATCGCGGTAGCTCCACAGGTACAATTTCCATGATTTCAGTTCAACGCAGGAGGCGTCCGGAATATACTCCAGCCTGATAGTCGCAAAGTCCGGCTGACCGGTCTTTGGACACAGGCAGGTGAATTCTGGAGACTCGATCTGGATGGTATAATCCCGGGACGGTTTGGGGTTTGGAAAAACTTCAAGTTCTTTACTGGGTAAAGTGCTCATGGCAACTCCGTAAATTTCCCTGTAGATTAGCCCGAAACGATAATAACGAGCCACATAATTTTAATGAACAATACTTCAACGCCGCCATGTGCGACAGCCCATAAATGAGACTATCCACAATCAAGCTGGCCGGCTTCAAGTCTTTCGTCGACCCGACCACGTTCCAGGCTCCGACTAATCTGACGGGCATTGTCGGCCCAAACGGCTGTGGCAAGTCCAACATCATCGACGCCGTGCGCTGGGTGATGGGTGAGGGTTCCGCGAAAGTTTTGCGCGGCGAATCGATGGCCGACGTGATCTTTTCAGGCTCTTCTACCCGTAAACCGGTCGGCACCGCAACAGTCGAGCTGATTTTCGACAACTCCCTGGGGCGTGTTGGGGGTGAATTTGCCGGTTACAACGAAATTTCTGTCAAGCGGCAGGTGTCACGTGATGGTGTGTCCATCTATTACCTGAACAGTGCCCGCTGCCGCCGCAAAGACGTGCGTGATCTGTTCCTGGGAACCGGACTGGGCTCGCGCAGTTACTCGATCATCGAGCAGGGCATGATCTCCGAGGTCGTCGAAGCACGGCCGGAAGAAATCCGCGGACATCTCGAAGAAGCGGCAGGCATCTCGAAATACAAGGAACGACGTCGCGAAACTGAGCGGCGTATCCAGCACACACGCGACAATCTGGACAGGCTGGCCGACCTTCGCGAGGAAGTGGGCAAGCACCTGGGCCGGCTGAAGCGCCAGGCCAGGGCCGCCGAGCGCTACCGCAAACTGAAGCAGGAAAGGCGGGAGCTGGAGTCGCGGTTGATGAGCCTGCGTTGGAAAAGCCTGATGACCGATGCAGAAGCCGGGCAACAGGATCTGAATAAACGTGAAACGGCTTTGCAGGAAAGTATTGCGCTGCAACGCACGGCCGAAGCGGCCCTGGAGGAACTCCATCAGAAGCAGGGACAGGCCAGCGAGGCGTTCAACGAAGTCCAGGGTGAGTTGTATGGCGTGGGCAGCGAAATTGCCCGGCTCGAGCAGACCATCAAGCATGCCCGTGAGCTGCAGGAAAGACAGCAAGCGGAATACCAGGAGACCGAGACCGCCCTGCAGGATCTGGAAAAACACATGGTTCTGGACAAGGCCCAGGTTGAAGACCTGACCCAGGCCCTGGCCGAAGTGGAGCCGGCCCTGGCGGTCGCGAGTGAAGCGGAAGAAAAGGCGCTTCAGGAGATGGCAGAGGCGGACGAAGCCGTCGCTGCCTGGCAGAAACAGTTTGAACATCATCACTTGCGGAGCACCGACAGCAATCGTGTATCGGACCGGGCCCGCACCGAAATCGAGGTGATGGATCAGCGCCTGTTACAGGCATCCCGCCGTATCGAAGCGCTGAGGCTGGAAGCTGACTCGATCAACACCAGCCAGATGCAGGACGAAATCGACGAACTGGGCAAACAGTCGAAGGCCCTCGGCAAGCAGGAGCAGGAGCAGGAGACTGCCCTGGATACGCTGCGCGGGCAGTTCGCGGAATCGCAAAAGTCCTTGCGCACGGCAGAAGAGCGGTACCGAACCGTGGAACGTGATTTGCATACCCGCGAGGGGCGGCTGGAATCCTTGCAGGCGCTGCA
>Ga0316193_10001498_pt1 | contig 15799 bp, 15 predicted proteins | sample MerIslsedime2_MG_FD_207735 | JGI IMG/M metagenome (GOLD analysis project Ga0316193, IMG submission 207735) | Coastal sediment microbial communities from Maine, United States - Merrow Island sediment 2 | ecosystem: Environmental > Aquatic > Marine > Coastal > Sediment | place: USA: Maine...
CCCTCTATTCTGCCCAGCCGCGTCCCCGGGTGATCAACCATCTGGGGACCGTGGGTGTGAGCAATCATTGGTTCCCCGGCCGCACCTATGGCGACAGTCTTGGGACCTCCTGAATAACCGGCGTACTGGTGGGGCTCAACAATCCCGGTGGCAATCAGCAGATCCGCTTGGTAGGCAACCTTATTTACTGAAAGGGGAATTCCACTTTCGGTGATGCCCAGGTCCTCAAGTCCGGCCAGGTTGAACGGTTCATGGTCCAGCACCCGGTAGCGGTCAACAATCGACTGCCCGAGTTTGATGACCTTTTCCTGCGGCGTGCTTGGCCGGTGCAGGCCAGTACCGCAGAGCAGGGTAATGTCCTTATCACGCACACCAGCAGCGTGCAACTCGGCCAGGAGAGCGGGAACCAGAAGATGCTCCGGAGTGTTCCGGGTAATATCAGTGAAGACAATACAAACTGTATCTCCCTGTTTAGCCAGCTCATTCAAAGGTGGGGAGTTGATGGGATCAGCCAGGGCTTTGACAATGGCTTTCTCTACGTCGGCTAGTGGCTCCACTGGGCGGGAGCCTGCGAAGGTGCCACGCATATTTGCTGGCAGCTCAAAGTCTAGATATGTCTTGCTGAAAGGTACGCGGTACATCTTTGTTTCGCCTCCCCCATCCTTATAACCCAGAGAATTTAGATACACAAATGCATAAGAAGAACAGAGTAAGGGACCTACCCCGACACCAGGGTGGCTCTTATCCTAAAGACGATCTGAACGTGGCGCCCCGCAGAGAACGAAAGGAAGCTAAAGTTCTGGCCATGCCAGCTTCAAAATCTCCCCTAACCCCCCTTTTTCAAAGGGGGGAAATATCAGGAATCGATTCAAAATCTCCCCCTTTCGTAAAGGGGGATAAAGGGGGATTTATCTTTGCCTGTTGCCCTATACGCAGAGCGCCACAAGATTTTCTTGGTCAATGGACTAACCTGCTTTATTATTATCGAAGTAATACCATGAAGGACAGGAAAGACTTAGTATGCCGAAATTTCCACTAGCCATGGCTTTTCTAGCTGCGCTCTTGTTTGGGGCGGCAACACCAGCAAGTAAGAAATTATTGCAGACACTGCCCACTTTTCAGCTGGCCGGGCTGCTCTACTTGGGCGCAGCCCTCGGGGTTATCCCGCTGATAGTCAAGGAGAGGAAGTTTTCTTGGCCGTGGAAATTGGATCGCAAGACGGCTCTTCGCCTCCTGGGGGCCATTAGTTTGGGTGGCGTCGTCGGACCGGTTCTTTTACTCTTCGGCCTCAAACTCGCGTCATCTGCTTCGGTGTCCCTTTGGCTCAATCTGGAACTCATTGCCACCGTTCTTTTCGGATATCTTGTTTTTCGCGATAAGCTGAGCACCCACGCCTGGGTGGCCACCGTGGGAACACTGGCAGCAGCAACGCTCTTGTCCATATCCGAGGGCTACGCCGGCGTGCAAGCAGGTCTCCTGGTAGCCTTGGCCTGTTTTTGCTGGGGCTTGGATAATCACTTTACCGCTCTGATCACTGGTATCACCCCTGCACAGACCACTTTTTGGAAGGGGTTGGTTGCAGGTATTATCAACCTGGTTATCGGCTTACAATTGGATGTGTACACTGCCACAGTCTCTTTGACTGCCGCGGCTCTTTTCGTTGGTGTTTTCTCCTATGGCATAAGCCTTTTACTCTACATCACCTCAGCCCAAAAACTTGGTGCCACTCGAAGTCAGATCATCTTCTCCAGTGCGCCCTTCTTTGGGGTCATCTTGGCCGCAACTTTTCTCAGAGAACCCATTTCAATGGCTCAAATTATCGCCACTTTGGTTATTATAATCTCCTTGGTGTTTCTCTTCTTTGAACAACACTTGCATACGCATCGACATGAAGCTACCGTGCATGAGCACTGGCATAGGCATGACGATGGCCATCACGATCACTTGTTCCCGGGAGCGCCGCGCGCCACCTACCACAGCCACAGGCACGAACACAAAGCAATGACCCATACTCATCCACACTGGCCTGACCCTGATCATAGACACGAACACAATGAAGATTGAAGAAGGCATAGAGCATAGGGCATAGAGTGAGAATCTAGGAGTAAGGAGTCAGAATACAGTAGGGCAGGCGTCTCTGCCTGCCAAAGAGTGGTCCCCCGACAAGCATCCAGAATTCCTAAATCCCCAATTCCGTCTTCTACCTATTACAACAAATGACAGCGAAGCGTAGTGACCTAATGACGCCGCAGGCATATGACTCATGCTCTTCCCTATACTCTACCTGTCCCGGGGCTGCCTCCTGCCTGTTTTTTTTAAATCCGCAATCTCAAATCCCCTTGACTATATCAGTGAAGATGGTAATAATTTTGTAACCGTGGGTTGAAGCCCATTTTACTACCATAGAATACAAACATACTATTGCTGTTAGGCCACGAAGGCTTACCTGTACTCAGGAGAGTGGCAGAGGATAAGCTGGGTGGCCTTTATTGGTTGGGCCAAAAAGATATTCTAAATCTTCGCCTTGAAAAAGGCGACGCTTGTCATGTTTTCTTAGCAGTACAGATAAAGGATCGAACGATGCATATATCTGAAGGAGTACTATCTGCACCTGTGCTTGTTACTGGAGCGGCCCTCACCGTAGCCGGTGTAGCGGTGGGGCTAAAGAAGATGGATTATGAGAAAATTCCCCAGGTGGCGGTATTGACCTCGGCTTTTTTTGTGGCCTCCCTCATCCGGGTGCCGGTCGGACCTTCCGCTGTGCATCTGGTATTAAACGGCTTGTTGGGACTCATTCTCGGTTGGGCAGCGTTTCCGGCTATTCTCGTTGGGGTTGCTCTCCAGGGGTTGCTCTTCCAGTTTGGGGGTTTGACCACTCTGGGCGTCAACACCTTTATCATGGCCATGCCCGCTACCCTCTGCTACTACCTCTTTGGCCGGGGTATCGGACACAAACACTCAGGTGTGGCTATGGCCTTAGCTTTTGCCTGCGGCTTCTTTGCGATCTTGCTTAGTTCTCTATTGTTGGCGCTCTGTCTGATATTCACCGGCGAGTCGTTTCTCCAGGCAGCTAAGGTTCTTGTGCTGGCACATCTTCCTGTGATGGTTCTCGAGGGAGTAGTAGTCGCTTTTTGCCTGGCTTTTCTCATGAAGGTCAAACCCGAGCTCCTTGGAGCAACTCATGCTGCTGGATAGTAAGCCCCGTCGAAACTGGGGAGCTACCCTCACCGTATTTGCTCTCGGCATAGTCATGGCTTTGCCAATGGTGTCTCAAGTCTGGGCCCATAAGGTTAACGTTTTCGCCTGGGTTGAGGGGGACACGGTTTTTGTGGAAGGCTATTTCCCCGGCGGGAAAAAGTCACAAGACTCATTGGTGGAGGTATTCAATCCTGCTGGCACCAAACTCTTGGAAGGCAGAACAAACAAAAAGGGTGAGTTCTCTTTTAAGGTCCCGGAACGGACCGATTTAAAGATAGTCCTAACCTCCAGCATGGGACACAAGAACGATTTCATTGTTCCAGCAAGCGATTTTAAAGACGTGGAATCATCGCCATCCAGTCCGGCACAGTCGTTCGCAGAAAGTGCAAAGGACTCATCCGCACATCCCGCTGACCTGAGCCAGCTGGAAGAAATGATCGACAAAGCTCTGGACCGGAAGCTTGCCCCGGTGATCAAGCAAATCCGCGACACCCGAAAAGAGGGCCCTACTATCTCGCAAATCGTGGGCGGCATAGGATATATTTTCGGCCTTTTTGGATTGATCATGTATTTCAAGAGTAGGAAGAGGAGCAAGTAGGCATAGAGTGAGGAATCTTGTATTTACTCTATGCTCCATGCTCCATGCCCCATGCTTTGTTAGCCTTGCGCCTTGAGCCCTGTGCCTTACGCCATAGCCGCTGTTTAGAGCTCGAGCTCCGAAACAGATGTGGTCGTTTAGAAAACTAGAAATGGAATAATCGTGCATATCGATAATTTCGCCACTGGCGACTCTCTTCTCCACCGTCTTGACCCTCGAGTCAAGATCGTAGTCGCCATCCTGTTCTCAGTGGTGGTGGCAGTGGCGGACAGGTACGGTTGCCTGGCAACGGCTGTTTGCCTTGCCCTTACCCTTTTGTTTCTAGCCCGCCTTTCCTTGAGAGAGGTTTTTTTGCGGCTTCTGGTAGTAAACGCTTTTATTGTTTTTCTCTGGCTGTTTCTGCCCTTCACCTATGGCGGAGAAAAACTCTTCAGCATCGGTCCTCTGGATGCTACCCGGGAAGGGATTATCTACGCCCTGCTCATTACTGTCAAATCTAACACCATCGTTCTCGCCCTGATTGCACTCCTGGCCACCTCACCGGTCGTTACCTTAGGTCATGCTTTGAGCCACCTCTATGTTCCAGACAAACTGATTCATCTGCTATTCTTCACGGTCAGGTACCTCCAAGTGCTTCATTTGGAATATGATCGGTTGCGTGACGCCATGAGGATTCGAGCCTTCAAACCTGGCACGAATGTGCACACGTATAAAAGTTTCGCTTACCTGCTTGGCATGTTGCTCATCAAAAGCTTCGATCGAGCCGACCGCATCCGTAAGGCCATGCTCTGCCGCGGATTTCATGGAAAATACTATCTCCTTAGCCACTTTGAATTGCAGAGAGTGGACATGATCATGTTGGTGATCATGATGCTTCTTGTAAGTGGCATGGCATCATTGCAATGGATAATTCTGAAGTAATCATAAGGTTCAAAGGGATTTCCTTCGCTTACCATGACAACCAGTCGCATCGGCCGGTGCTGGATGATCTCAATTTACAGATCAGTCGTGGTGAACGGGTGGGTCTAATTGGCGCCAACGGCAGTGGAAAGACCACCCTCTTTCACCTGCTGATGGGTCTGCTCCGCCCCACTGCGGGAGCAATAGAAGTGTTCGGCGAGGAGCGCCAAAAGGAGAAAGACTTCAGAGAGGTGAGGGAGAAAATCGGGCTGCTGTTCCAGGATTCTGACGACCAGCTTTTCTGCCCCACCGTAGCGGAAGACGTGGCTTTCGGCCCGCTGAATCTTGGCAAGAGTCAAGAGGAGGCTTTGGCGATCACTCGGGAAGTCCTGGAACGTTTGGGACTGGAAGGATTTGAGGACCGCCTGACCTACAAGTTGTCGGGGGGAGAAAAAAGACTGATTTCCCTCGCAACTGTTTTAGCCATGAAACCCGAGGTACTCATTCTGGACGAGCCCAGCACAGGGCTTGACGAAGACACGGTGGAGCGGCTCATTGAAATACTGAGAAGTTCCGATTTAACCTACCTTATTGCCTCCCATAACAGCGACTTTCTCTCCAAGACCACCGACATTGTCTACCGCTTATCGCAAAGCAAGTTAGTGAGAGCAACCAAGCACCACTAGCTTGTTCAACTAAAGGACAAGAGTCTTACTGAGGAAAAACCGAAAAAGAAATAGAATGACTGGCCATTGATTGCAAAAGAAAAAATTTCTTAAAGGGCCCACCCATAAATATACCTCCATCACAGGGGAATCCTTATGACCGACCCAGACAAAATTGCCCAAGAAAAAAAATACACAGGACCAGCAATAGATATAGCGATTCGAATCGGCGTTATAGCCCTTTTGGTAGTATTGTGTTTCCAGATATTAAGGCCCTTTATCTCTCTAGTGATCTGGGGAGCCATCCTTGCTATTGCATTCTACCCCGCCTGCAGAAGACTCAGAGGGGTACTGGGCGGCCGTGACAAGTTGGCGGCTGCCATAATTACTGTAGTTATGCTCCTTGGTATCATCCTCCCCAGCGTCCGGATGGTAGGCTCGCTTGTCGATGGGGTGAAATATATCAACCACAGGATACAGAGCGGCGAAATGAAAATGCCGCCTCCGCCAGATGGTATCGATAAGTGGCCTTTCATCGGCGAGTCATTGAAGAGCGAATGGTATGAGGCTTCGGAACACCTTAAAGCAACGCTGACCCGGTTTAAACCTCAGCTCGAAGCAATGAGCTTGAGGCTGCTGAAGTCGGCGATGGGCACCGCTCTGGGATTGCTTCAATTTGCCCTTTCGATTGTCATCGCTGGAATTTTCATGGCCAATGCAAGGGGAAGTGGAAACATGGCAACAGACCTGTTCGTGCGTCTGGCTGGAGAGCGTGGCGCTGACTTTGCTGATATTTCGGCGAAAACTGTGCGCAATGTGGTCAAAGGGATTCTGGGTGTGGCCATTATTCAGTCACTGTTGGCAGGTACTGGGTTTGTGGTAGCAGGGGTGCCGGGAGCTGGTCTTTGGGCTTTTTTCTGTCTGATGTTGGCCATTATTCAAATCGGGATTTTTCCGGTTGTCATTCCGGTCATCATCTACATGTTTTATACCGCAAGCACTCTTACTGCTGGATTGTTGACGGTCTGGCTTATTCTGGTTTCTTTATTGGATAATTTTTTGAAGCCCATACTCCTGGGACGCGGTGCTCCGGTGCCCATGCTCGTCGTTTTTCTTGGTGCCATCGGAGGTTTTTTTTCAATGGGATTTATTGGTCTATTTGTTGGGGCCGTCATCTTATCCCTAGGATTCAAACTCTTCCGGGTATGGCTCGATGACCTTTCGCAGCCCAATGGGCAAGCGGCGAACCTGAATTGTATTTCCAGCGAAGAGGTCTAGCCCGGATTATTTATGAATCGGCTGCTCCGACCGTGGATCGGTGGTCGGACCACGTCAACAGATTAAAACGACAATGAAAAGTTTCTGCGGGACACAACCTCTCTAACAACATACATAGGAGGTTAAAACATGGACAGAAAAATTTTTATCGATAAGCTGACTGCGAAACTCAAGCAATGGGATGATGACATTGATAAGCTTGAAGCCAAGGCGCAGAAGGCAGAAGCAGATGTCAGAGCAGAGTACAACAAGCACATTCAAGATCTGCGTGACAAAAAAAATGCGGCTCAAGAAAGATTAGAAGAGGTGAAGCATGCTGGCGAAGAGGCTTGGGAGGACCTCAAATCCGGGTCCGTGCAAGCTTATGACTCTATAAAGAATGCCTTCCAGTCAGCTCTGTCCAAATTCAAGTGACCAATGGGTGCCTCACCGTGTTGTGCCCCTGACCCTAGTGGGGAGTGCGTCCCTCGCTGGGGTCGTTTTCTTTTTTATTTGGCAATCCATTCATTTATGATAAGGTGTTAAAAGAGTAGGGGATTTTTTTCACTGCATCACTCTACTCCCTAAGGCTTTGCCCCCATAGGCCATCACTGGTCAGTGGGGGCTTTCCTTTTGTCTTTACTACCGCTTCCTTGACAACTCTCAACATCTTGTGCCAGGTTCAATCCCAGCGAAAGTGTGAATTAAGGGATGTCATCCAAACTTCCGTGCTTAATCGAGGAGAGTTCGTATTCCTAACGGTCAAATCTACATCTTGGTCTTGGTGGTATTGACAAGTAGTATGCAGGGGCTTATTCTACTTATTCAATAGTTTTGTCCGTGCCTTGGATGCCAAGAAAACAACCACACGTTCGACAGGAGCATTTCATTGAAGAGAATTTTCCCTTAACAGGAGAATGGTCATGAGACGAGAGCTGTATCTGGTTATTTTGCTCCTTGTTTTTGCGCTTGTTGCCGGACCCGCTCTGGCGCAAGAATTTATTATCTATCCGGCCAAGGGCCAAAGTCAGGAGCAAATGGAAAAGGACAAGTTCGAGTGTTACTCGTGGGCTAAAGGGCAGACCGGATTCGATCCCATGGAGATGCCCACAGCGACGAGCGCGCCACCACCCAAAAAAGCTACGAGCAGTACGGCAGGTGGCGTAGTTAAAGGCGGCGTGGGCGGCGGACTGCTGGGAACTGGTGTGGGCGCCATCGCCGGGGGCAAGAAGGGTGCTAAAAAGGGGGCAGCCATAGGAGCTGTATCTGGCGGTGCCATCGGCGGCATGCGAAGTTCCTCACAGCAAAAACAAGACGAGCAGGCGCGGAAGCGTTGGGAGCAGGAGCAGGTGGCCGCATATGCTCAGAAGCGTAACGCTTACAATCGCGCTTACACTGCTTGCCTTGAAGGTAAAGGCTACACGGTGAAATGAATAGTTGGAGGGAGCTATGATCAGGCTGAGACTGATTGGTTTGGCTTTTTTGTGCGTTTTGGTTGTACCCTTTCCAGTGATTGCGGGTGATTTTGATGGTTCCAAGCCGCTGCTCTTTGCGGCGATCGATGTCATCGAGTGCGGGGCTAATGGCGAATGTAGCAGGGTAAGCCCGGAAAGCATTGCGCTCTCACAATTTTTCAAGATTGACTTCAAAAAGAAAAAGATCTTTCCCGTGGGAGAGAGTCAAGAGAAGAAGTCTACCACTATAGAAAACATGGAACTGATTGATGGCAAGCTGATCCTCCAAGGAGCTGAGGACGGTGTGGAGGGCGTTAGAGACGGTGTGGGTTGGACCATGGCCATCGCGGAAGAGACAGGCAAGGCGGTTCTGACCGCCTCCGGCGACCAAGTGGGATTTGTTGTTTTCGGCGCCTGCACTCCCCTTTAGCCCGTATCATTCACAAATCCCCTCAGACGAGCATGAGGGATCCTCGCAGGTAGAAGCGACTCCAACATAGATTTCTATATATTAGAAGTGGATCTGTATGCCCTGTCCTTGTTTTATGCCTTTTGAAAAGTTTGTTTTGAAACTCGTTTGAGACTGTGAATAACATACTTTAATCTACACTGTGACATTCTAGATCGAGCCACCATATGGTGTTATCGATCTCTGGACATTTCATGAGATTACTACCGGTGTAGGTATGCAACATTAGGGTATACTTTTTCAAAAAAATTTGACCCGATCAGATCCTCTGATTATTTTTAAACTCTTATTCTCAAGAATAATTTCGCGGCAGAGATCGGGGTCAGACCCATGGCGTCCAGGGCAGTCAGGCCACTCACACTTTTTGTTTTTCTCTTTTTGACCGGTTTCACCAACCTGTCCGCACAATCTTCAACCATTGAGCCCAGTGAAAAACAACTCTCAACCGGAGAGCCTTTCATCTACAGGATCGCACCTGATGCGAGAGGCGGTGAGGCATACAAGCTTGTTTACCTCGTACCTGTTCCCATTGAGGTTTTATGGAGGTTCAAGACGGATTTCCATGGCGACTTCGTCGAGACCAATAAGTACATAAAAAACCAGCGAGTCATCCAAGAAGAACAAAATGTGGTAGTAATAGAGAACAGGTTGGCAAACAAACCTGAAACGAAATTTAGATGGCGGAACGTACTCTTTCCCAAGAAGTATCGTTTGGATTTTATCCTGGAAAACCCTGAACAGTGCGGCCAAAGATTTCATTACGGCCATTTCCAACTCGAACCCCTCGGCTCTTACACCAAAGTTTCCCATGAGGCTTATTTTGATTTTTTCGGCGCTTCCCTCTGGGCGTATTATCCCTGGGAAGGTGGCATGTATGCATTCCTGGATTACATTGCCAGGTGGGAGCAGGAGACCATTCTGAAGGTGAGAGATGATTATAATTGAGGGATTTTAGATTGAAGAATGCAGATTTTAGATTTAAGAGCTTCGTACCTCGCCGTAAGGAATGCGTGCAGCCTCAATCCGCAATCCGCAATCCGCAATCCACAATCTCCAAGACCGTTTCCTTCAAAATTCGAGTCAAACGATAGTTTTTTCTTCCTTGACATCCACAATGTGGCTTTGTTATTCTAACGTTCATCTAAAATTATCCTAATTATCTTAGTTATTTATAACTAGTCATTGTCCTCCAGTTTGATAGGACAGGCCACCAACCAATTTGATTGAAGATTTTTCTTTTCTCAGCCGGTGCAAATCTTGCCTTGCGGGGTAAGATAGGATATTTTTAAGTACCTCACAAACTTCAAACTATAAGCATCATTCCTTCCCATCAGATCTATTCAAGGAGCCTTTTGTAAGGTGGACCGGAGAACTTTCCTGAAGATTGCCGGGGTGAGCGGCTTATCCTTCGCCGCCAGCTGCACCTCCCAACCAGAAAAAACCTTGTACTCCCTCGTTCAGGCTCCGGATGACATGGTAACCGGCAAGGCCACTTGGTATGCTTCCACCTGCAGGGAGTGCCCAGCCGGCTGTGGCGTCTTGGCCAAGAACAGAGAGGGCAGGACCATCAAGGTTGAGGGCAACCCTCTCCATCCCATCAACCGGGGTCGGCTGTGCATGCGGGGCCAGGCAGCCTTGCAGGGAATCTACAATCCAGACAGAATCAAAACTCCCTTATTGAAAGAAGCGGGTAAATGGCGCCCCGTAACCTATGCTGAAGCAGAAGCCATCCTGCAGGCCAAGGCTGAAGCAGCGGTGAGAAACGGCAAAGGTAGAGTCCGGATGCTTACTGAGGTTGTGGGGGAAAGCCTCCTGAACCTCGCAAGCCAGTCCTTGGAAAACTGGGACTCCAAAGGGCCAGTAATCTTTGAACCTTTCGGATATGAGGCCTTGAAGGAGGCAAATTCCCAAGTCTTCGGGCTCGACGGACTTCCATCGTATAAGATGGACGAGGCTGACTTTCTCATATCGTTTGGTGCTGACTTCTTGGAAACATGGTTGTCGCCCGTTGAGTACGCCAGAAAATTTAAAGACATGCACGGACTGAGGGGGCAGAATAAGTCTCTGTATTTTCATGTAAGCCCCTATCAATCCCTCACTGGCGCCAATGCAGATTTCTGGTTCTCTTGCAATCCTGACTCCGAACATTTTATCGCTCTCGGACTTTTGCGGGAAGGCATACGTCATGGCAATGGTAGATTTCTGCCAGAGAAGGTTCTAACTGCCATTGATACAGTCTCTTCTCCTTACACCAGGGAAAAAGTCTCCGAACTCTCAAGTCTACCACCCGAACTCTTCGAAAAGCTCTACATTCATCTTCAACTGGCACGAAAGCCTCTTATCCTCGGTACCAGCACCAGCGCCACAGGGGCCAATAACCTGCAGACCAACATAGCCGTTAATCTTCTCAACCTGGTTTTTGATCCTGACCTTGAACTCATAGATTTCTCCAACCGCCACCGGGTGGAGACAGCTGATAGAAGATCCACAGTCTTAGAATTTTTCACGGAATTGAAAAGTGGTGCAGCGAACCTGCTCCTGCTGAACAACGTCAATCCCGCTTTTGCTTTGCCCCCTGGAAGTGGAGTGAGAGAGGCCCTGGAGCGGGATTCTTTATTTGTGGTAAGTTTCAGCAGCTTCATGGATGAGACTACTGAACTGGCTGATTTGATCTTGCCGGTCTGTCTGCCACTGGAGGCCTGGGATGAGTATGGAGGGAAAGCTGGGATTGTCTCAACCCTGCAGCCAACCATGGGTAGCTTGACCGGGGCACCAAACATTGGAGATGTGTTACTGCGTGCCGCCTTTGGCCCACAGCGACCAGTAAAAAACTTCCAGGCTTATCTCTTTGCCCAACTCACCCTCAGAGATGCTATTCGGGGAAAGAGAGACTGGCTCCAGACTTTGCAGAAGGGAGGGCTCTTTCAATCAAGAAAGCAAGAAGGTGGATTACAAGTCGCCCTTGCCGATACATTTCAGTCTACCATTACCACCCCCCCTACTCCCAAAGAGAAACATCTTGTCTTCTTTGCTGTCCCTTCCATCCGCTTCTTCGACGGCAGGGGCGCCAACAGGCCCTGGCTTTGTGAGGTCCCAGATACGTTAACTCAGGTTGCCTGGCAGACTCCGGTCCTGATGCATCCTGAAACCCTGGCTGCAAGAGGTCTGAAGCAGGGCGATATTGTCCAAATAGAATCCCGCTGGGGCCAACTACAGATGCCCGTCTACGAAACTGTTGGTGTTCATTCTAAGGCTGCCGTGGTGGCTATCGGTCAGGGTCATAACGCCTACGGGCGTTATGCAAGTGGCAGAGGACTCAATCCGATTGGGCTCCTTTCTCCGGAATTGGAGCCAAATTCAGGAGGCCCATTTTTCGCCGCCGGCCCCATTGCTCTCAAGAAGACCGGCCGCTCAATAAAGCTGGCGCACACGGATGGAAGTCGGGACCAACATGGGAGAAAAATTGCCCTCTCGGTTCAATTAAAAGACCTTGCCCACCCTGAACATCACGAAGGGCACGGGCTGGGAATGTGGGAATTCCCTCTGGTGCTGCCTTTACCCGAGGCCTATGACCGGAAGACCAGGGACATCTATCCCCCGCACCAGCATGAAGATTATCGATGGGCAATGGTTGTGGACATGGACAAATGTATTGGCTGTGGCGCCTGCTCCGTCGCCTGCTATGCCGAAAACAACGTGGGCGTGGCAGGTGAGGCACGAATTATTGAAGGAAGGGAAATGGCCTGGCTCCAGATCCAACGATATGAAGACCCAAAGCAGCGCGAAAAAATCACCTTTCTTCCCATGCTCTGCCAGCACTGCTGCAATGCTCCCTGTGAGTCGGTCTGCCCGGTGTACGCCCCGCATCATTCAAAGGAAGGCTTGAATAACCAGATTTACAATCGCTGTATCGGCACTCGCTTTTGCTCTCAGGATTGTCCCTACAAGGTGCGAAGATTTAACTGGTTCGTGTGGCAGTGGCCGGAGCCGCTCAATCTGCAGCTGAACCCCGACGTCACCGTGCGCACCAAAGGGGTCATGGAAAAATGCTCGTTCTGTATCCAGAGGATCAAGGACGCTCACAATAATGCGAAAAATGAGGGCAGAAAAATACTGGACGGTGAGATTCAACCGGCCTGTCTGCAGACCTGCCCCACCGGCGCTTTCACCTTTGGAAGCCTGATGGACAAAGAAAGCGAAGTAAGGAAAAAAGTCGAGGACCAGAGGGCTTACCAGGTGATGGGATATCTGAACACCAAACCGGCAGTGATCTACTTGAAGAAGGTGGTACAGGATATATGAGTGAGTCGCCTCAACTGACATACGGTGAGATCGACCGCACTGTACTTGACACCCTGCGTCCCCCCACCGGCGGCTATTGGCTGGTCATTATGGTGCTTATCTTGGGGGTGCTCCTGGGAGCTGCTTGCTGGGTTTACCAGATTTTTGTCGGCATCGGCGCGGGCGGCCAGAACATCCCCGTTGCCTGGGGGACCTATCTCATCAATTTTGTATTCTGGGTAGGTATTGCCCATTCCGGGACTCTCATCTCTGCTATTCTCTACCTGTTCAGGGCCGGCTGGCGCAATCCCATTGCCAGGGCAGCAGAGACCATGACCGTCTTCGCCGTCTCCATCGCAGGCCTTTTTCCTTTCATTCATCTGGGACGTATCTGGATAGTGTACTACATGCTGCCCTATCCCAATCAGCGATATCTCTGGCCCAATTTTCAGTCTCCTCTGGTCTTCGACGTGGTGGCCATCAGCACCTATCTAACCGTGAGCAGCCTGTTCTGGTACACAGGCCTGATCCCGGACCTGGCCGCAGTGAGAGACAAAGCTACCGGAGTTCGCAAGAAGATCTTTACCATCCTCTCCCTCGGCTGGACCGGCAAACATGAGCAGTGGAGACACTATACCAGGGGGTACCTCTTCTTTGCTGCTCTGGCAACCCCGCTGGTGGTCTCAGTGCACAGTGTGGTCTCCTGGGACTTTGCTCTCAGTGTTGTTCCGGGCTGGCACAGCACCATCTTCGCTCCTTACTTTGTCGCCGGCGCCATCCACTCCGGACTGGCCATGGTTTTGACCCTGATGATCCCCTTGCGAAAGATCTTCCGCTACGAAAGAATCGTCACCATGAAGATTCTGGAAGCCGTTGCCAAGACCATTATCTTCACCGGCCTCATTGTGGGATACGCCTATGCCGTAGAGTATTTTTTGGCCTGGTACAGTCACAACGCCGTCGAGATGGAAGCTTTCCGCTGGAGAGCCTTGGGTGATTACAGCCTTGAATTCTGGATCATGGTTGTGTGCAACAGTATGGTTCCCTTGCTCTTTTTCTTCAAAAGAATACGAACGAGCATCCCTTGGCTGCTTGGCATCTCCATTCTGATAAACGTAGGCATGTGGTACGAGCGTTTCGTCATCATCGTCGGCAGCGTGGCTCACGGTTTCATCCCGCACGCCTGGGGACTGTATCGACCGTCTGCTATTGAGTTTGGCATCATGCTTGGCGCTTTTTCATTATTTTTGCTCTTCTTTCTATTATTTCTGAAACACCTGCCTTCCATTTCTATGACGGAGATGAAGGAGACCTTGGATCATGGAGGGGACCATGGCGACTGACATTAGTGTCATCGGCCTCTTTTCTGATGAACAAAAGACCGCTGCTGTCATAGAGGACATGTCGGGGTATCCGTGGCAGATTGACCGGGTTCACAGCCCTTTTCCCAGTCACAAGATTTTTGACGCTTTGAAGCTCAAGAAGAGTCCTGTAGGGTGGTTCACCCTTGTCGGCGGCATACTCGGATTTTTCACCGGCTTCGGCCTGGCCATCTACACCGCCCTTGAATGGAAACTTATTGTCTGGGGCAAACCAATAGTCGCTTGGATTCCTTTTGTTATCGTCGGCTTTGAATGCACCATTCTGTTTTCAGTGTTCGCCAATGTCTTGGGTCTCATTGTTTTAGGCAATTTACCCGATTACAAGGGTTTAGAAAAATATGATACCCGCTGTTCCGCAGATCACTTTGGAATTGTCGTCTCCTGTGAGGAAGAGGAGCAAGAACAGGTACTGGAATTTTTCAAGAACAACGGAGGGGAAGCCAGGGTATTTGAGTGAGAAGGCATAGAGCATAGGGCATAGAGCATAGGGAAGGACATCAGTCATATGCCTGCGGCGTCATTGGGTCACTACGCTTCGCTGTCATTTGTTGTAATCGGTAGAAGCAAAATTATTTATTTTGGCTACTGGATTCTGACTCCTGACTCCTGGATTCTTTGATTTAAGATTTTAGACACTTTAGACATTTTAGACACTTTAGGCATTTTTCTTTATGAGCACATCCATGAATAAGAGAGCACCTTCTAAACTAATTTTGTCTTTATTTGCTGTGCTTATCCTCGTGGGTTTCGGCACCTTTTTTGTCCAACTTGGAGGTGAGCATCCAGAGCGGGGTTGGCAAGCCTATCACCTCAATTTCCTCCTTTGGTCAGCTATTGCCCAGGGAGGCCTGTTGTTTTCCATGGTGATGCATCTCGTTGGGGCCCGGTGGAGCCAGTCCATGCAAAGTCTGGCTGAATCCTTTGCCGCTTTTTTCCCTCTGTCATTTATTCTTTTTATCCTGTTATTTATGGGAAGAGAGTATCTCTTCCCCTGGTTGCACTACGAACATGGCAAAGAGTTGTGGCTCAACATACCCTTCCTCTTTTCCAGAGACCTTATTGGCCTCCTCCTCCTGTACGGACTGGGGCTAGCTTATCTGTACTATGCCTTGCGCCTCAAGTTGGATCCGGAACAGCAAGAGGGCCCACTGAGGAGTTTTCTCCTTCGAGGTAAGACAGGTAGTGACGAGGAGATCGCGGGCTATAAGAAAAAAATGACGATATTGAGCGTGCTCTATATTTTGGCCTACGCTCTTGTCCTTACCCTTATCGCCTTCGATCTTGTCATGAGCATGGAGCCCCACTGGTTCTCAACTCTTTTCGGAGCCTACGCCTTCGCCAAGGCTTTTTATTTGGGGCTGGCTGCCTTGATGATTCTCTCCGCCATATTCTATGTTGGCAGCGATGGGGAATCGAGCCTGACCTCTGCCCATTTCCATGATCTCGGCAAGCTCTTGTTCGGCTTCTGTCTGGTCTGGGCCGACTTTTTCTATGTGCAACTGGTGGTCATTTGGTACGGCAACATTTCCGAAGAGGCTATCTACGTTATCCAGCGGGTCATGCTCTCTCCCTGGAATACATTGGCGTGGGGTGTT
>Ga0316193_10001502_pt1 | contig 15789 bp, 10 predicted proteins | sample MerIslsedime2_MG_FD_207735 | JGI IMG/M metagenome (GOLD analysis project Ga0316193, IMG submission 207735) | Coastal sediment microbial communities from Maine, United States - Merrow Island sediment 2 | ecosystem: Environmental > Aquatic > Marine > Coastal > Sediment | place: USA: Maine...
GTTGATATCTCGCGTTCGCCGGAACCCTTGAGTTGGTCGGCAAAAAATTCGAGGGGCGGTGCGTTCAGTGTTGGGTACTCGGTGGGGCGCTGTGGCCAATGTCCACCCAGGTTTTCGCGTCGTTCCCGCAGGTAGGTCATTTCTTCGCTGTCTTGTGCGGGTATATAAAACTTGGCCTGCTTCGCTTCTTCCTCGCTCAGCGGAATGCCCAGTCTCTTTGCGGCCGCCACGCGCTCATTTTCATTCAGGTCTTTTTTCTGATGGACGATGTTGGAGCCCTCATGCCCCTCCATGCCAAAGCCTTTTATGGTTTTTATCAGGATCGCCGTAGGTTTGCCTTCGGTCTCGAGTGCTTTCTGGAATGCCGCAAATACTTTGCGCTGGTCGTGCCCGCCGCGACGAATGGCACGAATTTCTTCATTGGACAGCACCTGCATGATCTCACCGAGTTTGGCGTTATCACCTACCCAGTGGGCGCGCACTTCCTCACCGCTCGATACTGAGTACATCTGGTAATCACCGTCGACGACTTCGTCCATGCGCGCTTGCATAATGCCTTCATTGTCGCGGCTGAACAGCACGTCCCACTCGCCGCTCCATATCACTTTGATGACGTTCCAGCCCGCGCCGCGGAAGCTGCGTTCCAGTTCCTGAATGATTTTGCCGTTGCCGCGCACGGGCCCATCTAGGCGCTGCAGGTTACAGTTTGCGACCAGAATAATGTTGTCCAGTTTTTCCCGGGCTGCGATATTGATGGTGCCCAGTACTTCTGGCTCGTCGGATTCACCATCACCAAGAAAGGCCCATACTTTCCCGCCGTTGTCTGGTTTAAGGCCGCGATTCTCCAAATACTTGGCGAAGCGCGCCTGGTAGATTGCACTCGGTGTAGACAGCCCCATCGATGCGCAGGGCATTTGCCAGTAGTCCGGCATGTTACGTGGGTGCGGGTAGGAGGATAGTCCGCCGCCGGGCTGCAACTCACGTCGAAAATTGCGCGCCTGTTCCAGCGAGAGTGTTCCGTCCAGTAGCGAGCGCGCATACACGCCCGGTGATGCATGGGCCTGCACGCTGACCAGATCGCCGCCATAAGTATCACTGCGCACCCGGAAAAAATGATTGAGTCCGACTTCGATCATGGTGGCAGCAGACGCATAGGTGCCGATATGACCGCCGACCCCGGTGCCGCTGTCGTAACCACGCAATACCAGCGCCATCGAGTTCCAGCGAATAATATTTTCCAGTCGTTCTTCTATCTGAATATCACCGGGATATACGGGTTGTTGAGCCAGCGGTATCGTGTTGCGGTAGGGTGTATTTAGCGTCGCATCTTCGACAATCACGTTGGCGTCGCTGAGGTAATCGCGCAGTGCGCGAAATATCTGCTTGGCGCGGTCAGGCCCATCGGCCTGCAGCAAAGACTCCATGGATTCGAGCCATTCGCTGAGTTCGGTGTCGTCGGGAAGCCTGATTACTGGTTTAGATGACATGATGCGGACTCTGTTCTTGATGTTATTTAAGTATAGACAGTGGGTATTTTAGCGGACAATAGCATTCTGGGTAGTTTCTTATGTCAGGTAGGGGCTTTAAAGTTGGCGAATACCGGCATAACGGGCGAATATGGTGCATCCTGAGCCAGTATGCGTGGTTGCAGGCAGGCGATATACTTATCTGCTGAAGCCTTCTGGCGCAGCAGGCGCACGCCCGATGCGCAGTAGCAGTCTGAGTTTGAATATTAAAGTGGGCAGGTAGCCCCGGAGTAAAAGCAGTTTGAACAAAGCCAGCCCACAATTTGTAGAGCCGGAATACACCCCGGCAGTGGCAAAAATCACCGAGCCGGTCCGCCAGCTTCTGAAGGACATTATTCCTGACGCGGAATGGGCGGTGCATGCACCCTATATTGCAGCAATCAATGAATTGAAACGTGAGATGAACGCGGTGTTGCTGGTGCACAACTATCAGACGCCGGAGATTTTTCACGGTGTTGCCGATTTTGTTGGCGACTCGCTGGCGCTGGCGCGTAAAGCGACGGAAGTTGATGCGGACATCATCGTACAGTGCGGTGTGCACTTCATGGCGGAGACCACCAAGCTGCTTAATCCCGACAAGACAGTATTGATTCCGGATCTTAAAGCCGGCTGTTCGCTGGCAGCTTCGATCACGGCGGCCGATGTGCGGCAGATGCGTGCGGATAACCCCGGTGCACCAGTCGTTAGTTACGTGAATACGACGGCCGAAGTTAAAGCCGAGACAGATATCTGTTGCACGTCTTCAAATGCGGTTGAAGTCGTCGAGTCACTGGGTGTCGACAAAGTTATTTTTACGCCGGATGGCTACCTCGCCCGGTATGTGGCATCAAAGACAGATGTCGAGATTGTTTTCTGGGAAGGCGCTTGTGAAGTGCACGAACGTTTTTCCGGGGCCGAACTGCGTGATTACCGTAAGGATTATCCGGGTATTCATGTCATTGCGCATCCTGAATGTCCGCCGGATGTGCTGGAGGAAGCAGATTTCGTCGGTTCCACCTCGGGCATGATCAAACATGTAGGTGACGTGCGACCAAAGCAGATCGTTATGATCACCGAATGCTCCATGAGCGATAACGTGGCGGTCGAGTATCCGGATGTCGATTTCATTCGGCCTTGTAACCTGTGCCCACACATGAAGCAGATTACGTTGCCCAAAATTCTGAATGCACTGCGTAACAAGCAGTATCGCGTTGAAATCGACCCAGCCATTGCCGAGCGTGCGCGCAGTTCTGTCGAGCGCATGCTGGCCGTCGGTCGCTAGAGAAAACAATGACCTCTGAAGCAGACACACCCCGGGCGCTGATATTGGGGGGCGGCGTGGCTGGTCTGGGCGTTGCACTGCGACTGGCCGATGCCGGTCACCACGTGACCGTGCTGGCCAAGCGTCTATTGACGGAGGGGTCCAGCCGTCATGCGCAGGGCGGTATTGCGGCCGTCATGACCGCGGGCGATTCGGTTGATTCCCATATAGACGATACCCTGCGCGCGGGTGCCGGCCTGTGTCGACCCGAGACCGTGGAATTTATAGCGAAGAATGCCAGCGCATCGATCGAGTGGTTACTCGCACAAGGCGTGGATTTTACCCATGAAGACGGCAGTGCCGAACTGCACTTAACCCAAGAAGGTGGGCACTCCAGCCGCCGTATCGTGCATGCCACCGACGCCACGGGTGCTGAGGTCATGCGCGCACTCGAGGCGCGCGTGCGCGCAAGCGCCAATATTGAAGTTCATGACAAGAGTATCGCGATCGATCTGATCACCTCCGAAAAACTGGGGCTGCCGGGTGAAAATCGTGTACTTGGTGTCTACGCACTTAACAAACACAGTGGCAAGATAGAAACGCTGAAAGCGGGTACCGTCGTTATCGCGACGGGTGGAGCCTCCAAGGTCTATTTGTATACAAGCAATCCTGATACGTCGACGGGCGACGGCATCGCGATGGCCTGGCGTTCCGGTTGCCGGGTTGCGAATATGGAGTTCGTTCAGTTTCATCCCACGTGTCTTTATCACCCTCACGCGAAATCATTTCTGATCTCCGAAGCGGTGCGGGGCGAGGGCGGGCAACTCAAATTGCCGGGCGGCCATCGCTTTATGCTCGATCATGACGAGCGTGCCGAGCTGGCGCCACGCGACATCGTGGCGCGGGCAATAGACTATGAAATGAAGCGGGGTGGCCATGACTCTGTTTTTCTGGATATCAGTCACAAGCCGGCTGATTTTATCCAGGAGCATTTCCCCAATATTTCCCGACGATGCGAAAGCTTCGGTTTTGATATGACAGCCCAGCCCTTGCCCGTCGTGCCCGCCGCGCATTACACGTGTGGTGGTATTCTGACGGACCTTAACGGACGCACGGATGTTGGCGGCTTATACGCTGTAGGCGAGTGCGCCAACACCGGCTTGCACGGTGCGAACCGGCTGGCCAGCAATTCGCTGCTCGAATGCCTGGTTATGGCAGATGCGACCAGCCGTCATATCGTGGAGGTTGGTGTCCAGAGTGCTGCGGATGCGGTTGTGCCCGACTGGGATGAAACCCAGGTGACCGATCCGGACGAGCAGATTGTCGTATCACACAACTGGGATGAGTTGCGCCGTGCCATGTGGGACTACGTTGGTATTGTGCGCACCGACAAGCGGCTGGAGCGTGCGCAGCATCGCGTCAGGTTGTTGCAGGAAGAAATTCGCGATTACTACAGCAACTTCAAAATAGATAACAACCTTATAGAACTGCGTAATCTCGTTGTTGTAGCCGAATTGATCATTAATAGTGCGCTGGCACGCAAGGAAAGTCGCGGTTTGCATTACACGCTTGATTATCCTGACGCGCTGCCCGACGACGAGGTAAGTGACACTATTATGGTCCCACCTGCCGCCCGAAAGGATTCGCCACTGATGTCGGTAGCAGAATCGGGCAGTTAATTGGTGAACGATACTAAACGCAGTCCGGTCAGTATCCGGTCACCCAATCCTGCGGCCAAACTACGCCTGTTTTGTTTCCCCTATGCCGGTGCAGGTGCAGGTGCTTATCGAGACTGGTCAGATTTACTGCCACGGGATATCGAAGTGGCGGCCGTGCAGTTGCCCGGCCGGGAGTGGCGGATCCAGGAAAAGCCTTGCAAGGATATGCGACTGCTGGCCGACGATGCTCTGGCTGCGATTCGACCGTTTCTGGATAAACCTTTTGCATTCCTCGGTACGAGTATGGGCGGTACTTTAATTTTTGAACTGGCCCGAAAGTTGCGGGAGTCGGGTGAGGCTCTGCCAGTTTGTCTGATGCCCCTGGCTATCGGCGCACCGCACCTGCCCGAGACCAAATTGTTTCACAATCTGCCTGACGCCGAACTGCTCGAGGAGGTCGGTAACTTTGGTGTGATGTCGGATGAGATAGCCAGTCATCCTGAATTACTGGACATGTTATTGCCGATATTGCGGGCCGATTGCACGGCACATGAAACCTACCAGTATCTCGAGGCACAGCCTTTCGATTTCCCTATCTGGGTCTATGGTGGTTTTGGCGACGAGTTGGTGACCAAAGAGCGGTTGGATGCATGGGCAATGCATACGACCGGCACATGCCGGGTGCACATGCTGCCTGGTGGCCACCTTTTTGTGGATGATATGCCCGATATGTTGCTGCAATCGATGGCTCGGCGCCTTTACGAATCATTATTAAAAACAACTGCTTAGTAAGTCGTGGTGCCGATCTCCTCGGTCTGCGTAAGTCCCCCGCCAGCCATTTTCTGATCGTCCGGCCGCTGCGCCTTCCGGAGGCGTGATCGCCCCGTCATACCTGACTTTCCTGCGATACCCCGCATTGCCTGAATTCATTACAATTCGGGTGAAACCAATATCCAGTTTGCTGCGTAAACCCACCTGTACATTTTATATTTTGGAATTTACTTGTCCGGCTGCTATTGCAGCCACCGGCGTTTTTGGAGTGGAACGTGGAAGCACATAAAAGCGTGGCATCGGCCGGCAGTCTTGGTCAGGTTAGTGGCCAGAGCGCCCGCAAAGGTTCGGCGCCAGGCAGCGAAAATGAACCACACCTGCGATTCTATAAATCCCTTGCTGGCTACAACGCGGTTATGTCCTGGTACGAAGGTGTGCTTGATTCAATTGACGTGCCGCTTAAATCACAATATGTAGAAACCAGTTTCGGGCGCACGCATATGCTCGTCTGTGGCCCTGAAAACGCAGAAGCATTGATACTTGTTCCGGGAACAGCCGGCTGCGCACCTCTTTGGCGGCGCCAATTTGCTGATTTCGCCAAGCATTATCGAGTTTATGCGCTCGACGTCATTGGTCAGCCAGGGCGCAGTGAAGCCAACATTCTGTCAATACTCAATGACGATCCCGTTGTCTGGCTTAAGGATGTGTTGAACGAGCTTGGCCTGGAACGCGCCCATTTTGCTGGCAATAGCGTTGGTGGCTGGATGGCCATGCGGATGGGTATCGAGGCGCCAGAGCGAGTTAACAAAGTGGTGATGCTTGGTCCATCAGGTCTGACGCGAGCGAAGTTGCCGGTAAAAATCTGGATTTCCAAAGTGCTTTCAAAAAAGAAAGATGCTAATGCATTGGAGGAGGATCTGACGGCCAGATCGGTTTCTACCCCCAGTGCCAAGGGCACCTTCGGTACCTTTGATCGGCAGCTGGCCCGTTTAATGGCGCTATGTACTCGTCATTACAGGGTGGACAAAGCCCTGGATGTATACAGCTCCAAGACGGGCAAGATTGATTTGGCTAAAGGTCTTGGCGTCCTGCGCAGATTCTTCATGGCAGAGCGTAAATCCTATTTACGCCAGTTTAATGTCCCGGGTCTGCTGGTGTTTGGTGAGCATGAAATGTTTTTCAACCCCAATAAGGTTGCAGATAAATCAACCGCACTGATGCCCGGCTTAAGTTCTGTGGTGGTTGCGAATGCGGGGCATGGTGCAATTTTTGACCAGCCGGATGAGGTCAATCAATTGGTAATCGATTTTCTTCGTAAGTAGAATAAGCCGATAGCCAAAATCCATTTTTTACAAGAAATTTTAATTAGGGGACACCGATGGAACTTTTCAGGCCGATGTTTGCGAGCAGCTTTGTGCGCAGAGTGGCATTTTTTGCGGCCGCAATTGCCGTAGCGCCTGTTGCATTGAGCCATGATGGCACCACGTTGCCCTATGGTTCGTTTCTGTCAGGCCTGACCCATCCTGTTCTTGGGCTGGACCATCTGTTAGCCATGGTTAGCGTCGGCATTCTTAGTGCCCAGATTGGTGGCAAAGCTATCTGGACGGTGCCAGCTACGTTCGTGGTCATCATGGCTTTAGGCGGTTTCCTTGGCTGGATAGATATTGGCCTGAGCGCCGTCGAAGTGGGTATAGCGTTCTCTGTGCTGGCATTGGGCACGGCTATCGCTGCCGACAGGCGGGTGCCTTTGGTGGCAGCCATGAGTGCCGTTGGTGTCTTTGCCATTTTTCACGGGTATGCGCATGGAGCAGAAATGCCTTCGGTAGCGCAGCCTGTTACCTACGCATTAGGGTTTATGACCGGCACAGCTATGCTGCACATTACGGGTGTCATTATCGGCGATATCTCTCAGCATTACGCGCAGGGAAAGCTGCTGTTGAGAGCGGCTGGCGTAGCGATTGCCGGGACCGGTGCATTTTTTCTTGTCGGCGCTTGATGAACGGGGAGCATTGATATGGTGATCAGAAAAAATACCAAGGTTTTACTATGGGAACTAGGCTGCGTTCTATGGATATGTTTTGCCGGTTCCTCGCTGCATTTCGCATTCGAACTCAGTGATTACTGGACACCACTGGCCCTGGTTGCAGCTGTAAACGAGAGTATCTGGGAGCATCTGAAGATCTATTTCTGGCCTGGTCTGCTTTATGCAATTGTGCAGTACACCTATACACGAAACATCGCTAACAATTACTGGCTCGGAAAAGTAGTCGCTCTGGCGGTTACACCGGTGGTCATCACTCTTAGTTACCATGGCTACATGGCCTGGGTGGTGAGCAGCGGTGCTGCAACATCCGTCGGTGCTATCTTGCTGATAATGTTCTTCGGGGTGCTGGCTGGGCAAATGTGCAGCTACCGTATACTGATCAGCGAGCCCTACCGAATGGTGCCAAGCAGGTATGTTACGGCCGGTTACGCCAGCCTGGTGGTTATGTTTTCGACCTTTACATTTTTCCCGCCGCAATTGTTCCTCTTCGAGAACTATCTTTGTTACCAGTACACGGCAGAGTATGGAATCCTTGATGATTACGAGCCCTACAGAATGTTTCGCCGTCCGGGAGAGGAAGTCTCTGAGGGCAGCAGCATTTGGTATTGCGCAAACAAACAATAGTGTGAACTAGTCGTGCTTTTTAGCGGCGTTATGTAAAGACCATTCAAGTTGCGCCCCGGTTCCGGGGCGTTCTTTTTTTCGTTCTCCTATTTCGGGTTTGTATCTCGGTTCGCTCACTTTGTTCGACGCTGCTTGCGATCGTGCACAGATGCCGCGTGTCCGAGTGAACTGTGACGGAGTCCACTTTATGCAAAGAGGTGCGTTGCTAGACTCCCTGAGTCCGCCCGAAACCCGTGAATAACAATGGTAGCAACGATTTCCTCACCCACACTTGCAGCGACGCACGGTTCGCTGAAGCGCTCAATTTCCGACTATACGGCGGGGCAATTAAGTAAGCAGGAAATTTCGCAGCTGCTGAGCAAAGCACTGGAAATAGATCCCGGCTGTGCCGCGGCGATGAAGGAAATACTGGATCGCGAGCTGCGCGGGCGCCGGATGTCGGCTACGGACCACAAGGAGTTTACCGCTGGTTTAGAGGAAGCAACCTCTGAGAATGTTCCGACTGAAACCACTGAGGGTGTGCCAGATCGTTCGGGTCTTTATCGTGTTGACGATGAAGGCACGCTTATTCTTGCGGGAGATTTTGAACCTGAGCCGCCTCCGCCATTGACTGTCGAGGCGCCTCGGCCGGAAGCGCCACTTGAGCTGCAGCAGGATAAAGGGACGGCAGAGGCAGAAACGCAAAAGCCCGCTGGGCTGCAAGTAGGCACATTATTGCGTGACCGTTTCAGGCTCGACGAAGAAGTTGCGAGCGGTAGCATGGGGCTTGTCTACAGAGCAACTGATTTGCTTAAGCTGGAAGCAGGCGCTATGTCGCCGGTGGTAGCAGTAAAAGTGATCAACCCCAAATTCGCGAACGACCGGGCTGCGCTGAAATCTTTTCAGAACGAGGTGGCGAATACTCAGCACCTCTCACATCCTAATATTATTCACCTGTTCGAACTCGACAAACACGACGACCATTTCTTTATGACGATGGAATGGCTGGAAGGCGAATCGCTGGATCTGTTGCTTGACCGTAGCATGGGGTCTGCACTGCCGCCGATTCAGGCGTACGCGATTATTGAGCAACTTTGCGATGCGCTGGTCTATGCACATGCCAGGAATGTAGTGCATGCAGATATCAAACCTGGCAACGTGTTTCTGACTAAGCCGGGCGAACTTAAGCTGATTGATTTTGGTATCGCTCATTTCGATGATGCGACTGTCAGTGATGCGCCCGATGCACAACGGGAAACCATAGCGCTGACGCCGGCCTATGCCAGTTGCGAAGCGCTCGAGAAACAAAAGCCCACTCCCCAGGATGATCTGTTTTCTCTGGCATGCCTGGTGTACAGATTGCTATCCGGGCGGCGGGCATTTGGTTCTAAGACCGCTTTGCAGGCTGAAGAGCAGGGTGTCGAGCTTGTGCCCATCGGAGGCATGACCCAGTCTCGCTGGCAGGCGCTGGCGAAAGCGCTGTCGTTCAGGCGGGCAGATCGGCAGGCCGACGTGAATGTCTTTGCCGAGGAGTTCGGACAGCGCTCTGCCCCAAGGCAATACGATGTTGAGCCGGTTGCTGACGATGCAGCCTTTACGGAAACCATGACATTGCAGTCGTTGCCAGAAGGAATTGGTGTGCCAGCAGCTGCGGAAATAGCCGGCCCAAGTGAGGCTGCACCCACAGCAACAGAAGCTACGGAAGCGACCGAAGCCGAAGAAAGTTTCGAAATCGATGGGGTCTCGTTTGCAGATACGGCTGCCCTAAGTTCGCCGACTGATGCGAGTGTTGGCGCGGATCAGTGCGAAACAGAATCTGAGGCATCATTTATTATCGATGACGCATTACTGGATTCACTTCCAGAAAGTTTCGATGCCGTTCAGCCTGAGGCTGAGCCAAATGACTTGATATTTACGGAAACCATGTCGCTTGGTGAGCCGCCAGAGAATCTCGAAGCAACGACCAGTGATACCGTTAATCTGGATGAAACAGCGCCCTTGGGTGCGGCGAGTTTCCAGCAAGGTGTCGATCTGCTGGGAACTGATGTCATAGGGGAAGCGCCAGGCGAGAACCCCACCGATCCGCCGAGTGCCGATACGGAAGAACTCGGCGTATTGCCGGAGCCGATCAATTTCTTCGATGCTGAATGCGATGATTCGGTATTTGTGCCGCTGGACGATTCTCAGAGCTCCGGCAGCGCTAATGCGGAAGTGCTCCCGGCGGATAGCAGCTTTATGACGGGTGGTGCTGAAACTCAGCCCGTGGTTAAAACGAGCGCAGTTACACAGTCGCCTGCCAGACCTGAGCCTGCCCGAAAGCCACTGGCGGCAAATATTAAGCCACCCGCACCGGCACCACAGGTGGCGGAGGAGTCCGTGGACGATGCCGCATTCCAGACTTCGACTAAGATCGTGCAGGCATTAACCGGGGCCCGTCAGTCGTCGCGCACTACTAAGCGATTATCGCTCGCGGGCATCGTGGGTCTTGCACAAACAAAACCACTGCAGTTTGGTGGTGGCGCAGCGGCAGTGGTCGCTGTCATCGCATTAGTTGTGGGGTGGTCGTTGAGGGATGGTGAACCGGCGACAAGCAGTGTTGATCAGGTGCGGGAATTGGCTGCAACAGATGCGAGTTCGCAGGTGCAGCCGGCAATATCCGAGACGCCGCGTATTGCGCCTACTGAATTGTTCTTTTCCACCAAGGGGCAGACAGATTCGGAGCCGACAGGCGCGTCGGCGAATGCAGCGGATGCCGGAATAGCAACGGGAAATGCCGTCGTGGCGGTGCCTTTAAGTCTGGCCAGTCAAGCGGCGAACGGCAGCGTGCCGAATGTTTTAGAGGGTAATGCGGGAGCGGGGTCACTAGCGCCTGCCGTGTCGCAATTGCCGGAACCGGGGACATTTACAGCAGGCTACATGATTGCCTTGCACAACCTGGCTCGGCAGGCGCTGGCAGCCGACAACCTGACGGAACCGGCTGATGCCAGCGCAATGAACTGGATAGACAAAATGCGTGCGGGTGAACCCAACTCAAAGGAAACGCTGGCTGTGCAGGCGCAACTCGCCGAGGCGTTGTTTCAGCGTGCTGATCAGGCTATAGCCCAAAAGAATATCGTGTCTGCTGAACGCTACACTCGACTGGCAGGTAATTACACAGTTGATGATGCCCGGCTGGCACGGAATCGCCGGTCAGTTGAGCAGTTGCGGATTAAGCTGGACAGACAAACGGCTGCCGCCAAAGCAGAAGTGGCGCAAAAAGAAGCGGCTGAAGCAGAAGCCGCCGAAGCTGACGAATTGAGTATTGAAATACCGGTAGCGCTGTCTGATATCGAATTTACCCGTTACGCAGAGCCTGTGTTTCCGGCTCAGTTGCTAAATGCTCCAGTGGCCGGGTGGGTGGATGTCGCTTTCACCATCGGGATAGACGGTAATACACGCAACATAAAGGTCACAGGTAGTGACCTGCCGCAGGATTTTGTGCCGCCGTCGCTCACCGCTGTCGGCAGCTGGAGCTTTAAGCCTTACGTCCACAATGGTGAAGTGGTCCCCGTGAACAGCGCGGTACGGCTGAATTACGCTAATTAGCAGACACCCCTGACCTTCCTGGCTCACGGCTGACTCGGCCATCGATCAGCCAATAAGCGGTCTCGGTTAACCGCATCTGGTATTCGCGACCCAAACCGACTATCTTTGCGTGCCCAAACAGACAGGCTTCGATTCCCGGAGCCATTCCGGAGGATTCGTCTACGTGGATATTGATCTGATTCTGGAACCGGACCTAACGCCGGACCAGATTACCGAAATAGGGCAGGCCGCCGAAAAATACGGCGTCCGTGCCATCTGGACCTCAAACTATTTTGCTCACTGGGATGCTTTTCTGAGTCTGGCGCCCCTGGCGGCATCGACCAGCAAGATACTGATGGGGCCGCTGGCTGTTAGTCCGTTCGAAATGCACCCACTCAAGATTGCCAACAGTTTGCTGACGTTGAATGAGCTTTCCGGTGGACGCGCACAAATCGCGATGGGTGCCGGTGAAGGCAATCTCGAAGCGATGGCTTTGAAGAAGCCCCAGAAGGTGGTGCTGGCTATTCGCGAAGCAATAGAAATTGTGCGTGGTGCAGCTCGTGGCGAACTGACGCAGGGCTATAAGGGTGAAATTTATAATGTGAATCTTCCCTGCGCCTACCCATGGCTGAAGGCTCCGCCTCCCAAGGTCTATGGCACCGCATATCGACCGATGATGATGCGCATGGAAGGGCGCGTTGCTGATGGTTGCTTCGTAGGTTGTACGCCTCCCGAAGTGGTCGAACCAGCGATGGAAGCCGTGCGCACGGGTATCGAACGCCGCGACACACCGCCGGAAGATTTCCGTGTAAATACGTTCTGGGGCTGGCATATCAAGGAAGACCGTGATGCCGCCTATGCAGAGTCGATACGTGAATTGCCGTGGCGTGCCCGGTTGCTTGATCCTACGATGATCAACATGTATCTGGATGATGATGAAGTTGCGATCGTACGTGAGCACTATCAGGAATACGTAGATTTCTATTTCGACCCATCGAAACAAGTTAAGAATATTCCCTTCGAGATTTCTGCCAAGCTGGCGGAAGGCCTGACATCGACGGGCGGGTTGGATGCAATTGATCGTGAAATCGAACGCTATAAACTTTTTGCCAAGGGTGGTTTGACAGAAATAGCGCTGCGTCTGCACGGTCAGCCGATGGATGCCCTGAAGATTATTGGCGAACAGGTCATTCCAAAGTTGCGGGGCTAGGCTCAGGGCTTGGATAGATTCAAAAAAACCTGCTTCGGCAGGTTTTTTTTGTACTGCCTTTGAGCTTAGAGAATTCGCAGCATTGATTTGGGTATGACGTCGAAGGCGATGCTGATGCGATCCTGGTCCGAGGTGAACGGAATGGTCCGGTGCCACAACCAGGATGGGAATATGATGAGTTTACCCGCCACCGGTTGATAACGGCGCACCTCTGGTTCTGTATTACGGAAGAAGCGTTCTGGCGGGCAGCCGAACTCCAGCCAGCCGGCTTCATCGTCGCTCGCATCCAGCTGGTCTGGCAGGCTCACGTAATACACGCCACTGAGCCAGCCCAGTGGGTGCATGTGCGCAATCTGCCTGCCCTCGCTGCGCAGTAATGTGCCCCAGGCTCGCAGCGACCAGTCATTTGAGGCAGAAGCCATGAGCGGATGATCTTTGAGGTCGTCCGCTATATAGGCCTCGACAATCTGCCCGATGGCCCCGTTAAATAATTCGCCAAGGTCCGCAAGTTCGCCGTCGCGTAAATTCAGTTCGCCGGTCTGATCGCCGCCTTCAGTCGATTTACTGGTGGGCGTTGACAGCAGCGAAGGATCATTGCGAATGTGTTGCGCAATGGCCTGGTTAAAACTTTCGAGACTTTCGAAGTTCGCCGGGCAGTTCAGTTCTATTTCGCGAACGAGGTTGGTGCAATCGGTCAGTTGGCGTGCCTCGGCTATCTGGCCGGCGTTGTGCAACGCCAGCGCGCAGGCTGCCACCACGAGTCGTTCGCCGGGGTTGTGTTGCAAAAAGCTGCCACTTAATTCAAGAGCGGCCGCTGTGTCGCCCGAGACTGTCAGGCTATTAGCCAGATCAGCAATGGCCCTGGCGTTATAGGGGTTTGCTTTCACGGCCTGGCTCAGCGTTCGTGTAGCGGCACCGAGGTCACCCAGTTCGTAACAAGCCAGCCCGAGATTAACGAGTGCCATATCGTCGTTTGGTTCCAGCGAGGTTGCCTGCTCCAGGGTCGTTCGCGCTGCCGCATACTGCTTGGCGTCGGTCAGCACAGCACCCTTTGTTGCCAGTGCATAGGGGTGGCCATTGGTTTTGGCGATGGCGAGTTCACACTCTGCTAATGCCTGGTCGATTTGGCCCGTGTCGACCAACGCTTTGGCAAGATTACAGCGCACTTCGATGTCATCATTATCGATGGTCAGTGCCTGCCGGTAGTGCTCGATGGCCGACTCTATATGACCACGGTGGTGCAACAGGGCGCCCAGGTTAGTCAGCGTTTTTATGGCGACGGGGTCCAGCTTCAAAGCCGCACGCAAGGTGAGCTCAGCTTCGTGCAGTTCACCTGCTGCCATGTGAACCAGCGCGATTTCTCCAAGCGGTTCAGGATTTTCAGGTGCCAGTTCGCATGCGTGCTGCAACAATTGCAGTGATTGCTCGAGCTCGCCGCGCTCGCGGGCGAGTATGCCGCGCAGGCGCAGGGCCTGTTGATTGTCGGGGTCCAGGTGCAATGTCTGTGCATACAACAGATCGGCTTCGTATAAATCGCCCTGTTGGTGCCTGTCCATGGCTTCGTTCAGGATATCCTGTAGCGCCTGGTCGGGGGCATCCTGCGGGAATACTTTTTCAGTCATTTCGAAGGGCATCTTTCATGAGTTGTCTGCGGTGGACCGTCTTTGCTGCACGATTGGGCATATGTTAACGGTGCCGGCAGTGACAAGCGACAGGCCGACTCCCGGAAAGTGGTCATACGCTCAGTATAGGTAACCATCCGGTTACTCATGCGGTAGGATGCCCGTTGCGGTTATGCATGGGTCGATCATACGCAGGTCGAAGAAGCATTTATGCCGGATAGATATAGAAAATTGGGGCCAGTCTGGCTAGCCCAGGGTATACAGCCCCGGCACACCGTCGCTTTCCTGTTCGCGGCGCTGTTGGGCATTTGCCTGACGACCTACATCAGTACGATCACGCCCTATGTCCTCGCCGTAAATCTCGGGCTGCCGAATGATCAGCAAGGGCAGGTAAGTGGGTTGGCGCTGTTTGCCGGCGAGTGTGTGTTGTTGCTGAGCAGTTCATTTATCGGCGCTTATTCGGATCGCATTGGCCGCCGTGGTGTTTTTGTCGGTGGCCTGGTGCTGCTGGCTTTTGGTTATGTGTTGTTTGCTTTCGTGGATGACGTGACCACGCTGGTCGCTGCGCGGGTTTTTCTGTCAATCGGCATAGCCGTCGTCAACGTTATGATTAGCGCGCTGATGGTCGATTACCCTGCGGAGGAGTCACGCGGCAAACTGGTAGCCATGATCGGCATCGCTATTGGTTTTGGCAACATATTGATTGGTGTTGTGTTGCTGCGCTTACCGGAATTTTTTGCGGGTGATGGCGTAAGCAAACTGACAGCCGGTCGTTACACGATGTTCACTATGACGGCGCTGGCTCTTTTGCTCGCCGTCGTTGTCCGTTTTGGTATCAAGGGCGGTCGACCCGAAAAAGCAGCCGAGCATGAACCCTTCCGGCAGCGCGTGGCGATGGGCATTCAAGCCGGTCGCGAAAACGGGCGGGTGCTGCTCGCCTATTTCAGCGCATTTGTAGCGCGCGGCGACCTGGTCGTGATCGGCACCTTCTATGCGTTGTGGCTGACCCAGGCTGGAATCAAGTCGGGTATGGAGCCCGATGTAGCGGCTACGCAGGCCGGTATTCGTTTCGCTATGATCATGACCGCGGCATTAATTTGGGCGCCCATTATGGGCTGGCTGAATGACCGCATGAACCGGGTGAATGCAATGGCGCTGGCGATGGGGTTGGCCGCGGTCGGCTATATCTCGGTGGCGTTTGTCCCGGACCCCTTTGGGTTCTGGATGTACCCGGCGGGGATATTGCTCGGGATCGGTCAGATCAGTGCGGTGACGGCGAGCCAGACCTTGATAGGTCAGGAAGCGCCGCCCGCCTACCGTGGTTCTGTGGTCGGCATGTTCTCGATGTTCGGTGCGGCCGGCATATTGTTTATCTCCAGCGCGGGTGGCTGGGTGTTTGATCGTATTAGCCCGGTCGCGCCATTTGTGTTGATTGGCGTAGCGAATGCGCTGCTGTTTGCAGCGGCCCTGGTAGTCGCGCGTCGACCTGTTAAAACTGCTGGAGTTTCCGGCATCTAATTTGTAAAGGAGTTTGATGTGAGTGCTGAAAGT
>Ga0316193_10001504_pt1 | contig 15780 bp, 14 predicted proteins | sample MerIslsedime2_MG_FD_207735 | JGI IMG/M metagenome (GOLD analysis project Ga0316193, IMG submission 207735) | Coastal sediment microbial communities from Maine, United States - Merrow Island sediment 2 | ecosystem: Environmental > Aquatic > Marine > Coastal > Sediment | place: USA: Maine...
CCGGAACTCTGAATAGCGCAACAGGTCTGTCAGGAAGTAGGGCTGCCACTTTTCATGAGCCTTGTCGAAAAAATCGTTATAGCGAATAAATATGGGATTAACGACCCGCAAGTTAACCCGCAGGGCGTATTCCTGCTGCAGGTCGTACATCAGCGATGCGCCATAGTAGGACCAGGGGCTGCGGAATGAAAAAAACAGGTCGACCTCATGTTCGGGCATGGTTTGATTACCTTTATTGAATGGGTAGTTCAGTTTAGCCGGTTTTCAGGAAATGGATCAGGCTGTGGCCCGTATATAAAATACACGGCAATATAGATGCGTAAAACGCGGTAGGGCTTCCTCTGTAGTCATTATCTGGTCTGGCGGCTAAACTCTTTGCTAGCATTGTCGCGATGCCCTGTACATCCGCACCTGTCAGTAGAGGCAGCACGCCGGGACGGTGGGTGCCGGCGGAAATATATTAGGGCATAATAAGTGTCAATTAAATAACTGATTTATCTCGGGTAGTGAGTCTGCTGGTTGACCAGCTCCGGCCAACACCCGCAGCAGAAGGATTTTCCAATGGCCACAGAGTATATTTTGTACGGTGCTGACCACTCGCTGTATACCGGCAAGGTACGCGCCTATATGCGCTTCAAGGACCTTGACTGGCGGGAGGTGACGGCCACGCGAGAGATCTACAAGACCATCATTCTGCCAAAGATCGGAGCCCCTATTGTTCCTGTTCTTGCAACCTCAGACGGCCACTATGTGCAGGATACAACGGACATTATTGACTTCCTGGAGGCCAGGCACCCGGCGGTTTCAGTCTACCCGGACTCCCCGGTGCAGAAGCTGGTGGCACTGCTGCTGGAACTGTATGGCGATGAATGGCTGGTGATCCCGGCGATGCATTACCGCTGGAGTGTTCTCGATCAGCAACGAGACTTTATATTGTCAGAGTTCGGCAGAATGAGTGCGCCGGATGCCAGCCATGAAGAGCAGCTAGCCATTGGAGAAAAAACATCGCGCATGTTCAGCGGCTCTGTGCCTGCCCTGGGCATCACAGCGGAGACTATCCCGGGGATTGAGGCAGCTTATCTCGAGTTACTGGGCCAGCTGAACGAGCATTTTGGTCAGTATGACTTTCTGCTTGGCTCCCGCCCCAGTATTGGAGATTTTGGGCTTATGGGCCCGCTTTATGCACATCTGGGGCGCGACCCGGTACCCAGGGCACTGATGCAGGAAAAGGCGCCAAATGTTTATGCCTGGGTGGAGCGAATGAATAATCCTGTGCCCCTGGCCGGTGAGTTCCTCTCTGACGATGAGATTCCCGCGACCTTGATTCCTGTGCTGGAAACCCTGTGTCGGGATCAATTCCCCGATGTGCTCGACGTCATTCGAAACAACAGGGCGTGGTTGGAAAAGCACCCCGGTGAGAGCATTCCCCGGGTGCTCGGGATGCATGCCTTTACCACTGGATCTGCCTCTGGCGAGCGCTACATCCACAGCTACGCTCAGTGGATGTTTCAGCGCGCCTATGCACACTACCACTGCCTGTCGGGAGCTGAGAGGGCCGCGGCGGACCAGCTGCTTAATACCATCGGCGGCTATCAGGCTATGAATACCGAGATCGAGCACTGGGTTGCCCGCAAGCCGGGTCAGTTGGAGTTGGTTGAAAGCAGCCGTTAGCGGCCGGTATTCTTCCTGCCGTTTTCTCCTGTCGGAAATGAGATTCAATAATATTGACACAATAAGTGCCATAATATACAGTGGCAGCTCTCGTAGATACTTTTTATGAACGAGAGCACGCATCGTCATTGCACCGGAGAACCTCCATGGAATTCAAACGCACCCCTGAGGAACGTTTTGCGCATCTCGCGGACTACCCGTTCAAACCGAATTACCTGCACATAAGTGATGGGGAGGGTGGTGAGCTGCGTGTTCATTATCTCGATGAAGGGCCGGCAGATGGGCCTGTTGTGTTGCTTATGCATGGCCAGCCTGCCTGGTCTTATCTCTATCGCTTTATGATTCCGCCGCTGGTGGCCGCGGGCTTCCGGGTGATAGCGCCGGATCTGATCGGTTTTGGTCGCTCAGACAAACCCACGCGGCAGGAAGACTACAGCTACGCACGCCATATCCACTGGATGAGCCAGTGGTTGCTGGCGCTGGACCTCAATCAGGTCACACTGTTTTGCCAGGACTGGGGCAGCCTCATTGGACTGCGTATGGTTACCGCATACCCCGACAGATTCTCACACGTCGTTCTATCAAATGGCGGGCTGCCTACTGGCATGATCCCTGCGGAATTTACCGAGCCACTGAAGAGCGCCTACCTGACGCTGCCGGTGGTAAAGGCCGAGGAACTGGGCGAGCGCTTCAGGGATACATCGGGCATCCCCGGCTTTCTGTACTGGCGAAAATTCTGTGCTGAGAGTCCGGACCTTGAGATCGGGCATCTGATGAGTGTTGCATCCGGCGCAGCTCTCCCGGATGCGGCCGTAGCCGCCTTCGCAGCCCCTTTTCCGGACCAGAGCTTTATGGCAGGTGCGCGCAGGTTTCCCAGTTTAGTGCCGCTGTTTCATGACGAACCCGAGGTCGAGGAGAACAAGGCCGCCTGGGAAGTGCTGCACCAGTTCGACAAGCCGTTTATGACGGCCTTTGCCGACAATGACCCGGTAACCGCTGGCGGTGACAAACGATTCCAGGAGGAGGTGCCGGGCTGTCGGGGTGTCGCGCATCGTACCATCGAGGGCGCCGGGCACTTCCTGCAGCAGGATGCGCCGGCGGAGTGTGTTCAGGCGATTCTGGATATCACTGGCCAGCAGCCATCGCCAGTTGGGTGAGGGCGGCGGCAGCTCGCAATCAGGCCTTTGGCATGGTATCCAGGAATTCCTGCATGGCGGCAAGCGGCGCGCTGCGGGTGGCCAGCTTGTTCCTTGCATAGAACTTTTGCGGCAGTTCCGCCAGCTTGTTTGCCACTTCCAGCGCGCGGGCGTCCAGCTCTTCCATTGCCACAACTTCGTCCAGGAAACCCGCATCTATGGCCGTTTCCGGGGTATAGACTTCCGCCTGTATGGCGGCGCGTGTCAGGTGACGTTTGGACACGCGGGACGTGGTGAGGGCCATCAGCAGGGGTGGCAGATCCATCCCAATCGCGGTTTCCGGGAGCGTGATGCGAAAGTCCCCTTTGACACCCAGTCGTGAATCCGAGGCCAGCAGGATAAAGGCACCCATGGCAACCCCGTGGCCGCTGCAGGCGGCAACCAGTGGAAGTGGGTAGCTGTACAGACGGTGCAGCAATTCGAAGCCACGACGGACGAGGGCTATGGTCGCCTCCGGTCCTTTTTGGAATTCCTTGAGGTCGAAGCCCGCGGAGAACATACCCTCCCGGCCCCGCAGGACTACGGCTTTTGCCTCTGACTCGGCGCGGTCCAGCCCGGCATTGACATCATCGAGGAAGCTGTGTCCAACCGCGTTGGCCTTGCCGTCATCAATGCGCAGGAAAGCAGTGTGTCCATTCAGTTCGTATTCCATAGTGTCTAGTCTCGATGCCAGTAGGGTGAAAGTGAAGTAGGGCAGGTATCAGACAGGAGGTTTTGCCTTTATGCCCAGGGTGGATATAATGGCAGTAAATATGCCATTATCGAGATGGGCATGCAAGTTTATTGCCTGCCCGGTAAACAATAGACACCCTGCAATTTGTTGGTCTATTATCGTTTGATAACCAGGATATAGAGATTGAATCAGGGGTTTCCATAGAATATGAGCACAGCCACCAAGCGCGATCCTGTTAAACAACCGGATCCTGATGCAGCTGCCAAAAAGCCCGATGGGCGCCTGTTGCGCAGTGAACGCAGTCGACAGCAGATCATCGACGCGACCCAGGAGCTGGTGAACGAGGGAGTGCTGGTTCCCACTGCGCAAAACGTGGCAGATCGGGCAGAAGTGGGGATACGCACCGTGTTTCGGCATTTTGCCGACATGGAGGCTTTATTCGCCACCATGGATACGCAGCTGCGCGAAACCTACGAGGACTTGTTCCTGGGTGGGGACCGTGCAGGCACCCTGTCCGAGCGCATCCAGCATGCGATCGAGCGCCGTGCGACAGCCTATGAGAAGCTGTCTTTGCTAATGTTGTCCACCCGAGCCCAGATGTGGCGTTCGCCGACCCTGCAAAAAAACTACGCCAGGAATCAGCGCGGCCTGCGCAGGGACCTGGCGGATTGGCTGCCGGAAATGGCCGAGCTGGACGCAGTGAAAAGGGAGGCGGTTGACGCTGCGGCCTCCTTTGAAACCTGGAGCCGGCTGCGGAATCACCAGGGCCTGAGCAAGAAGGTCAGTATGGAAGTGGTCTACGAGATGCTGCGGCTGGCTTTTGGCGTAGATTAGAAGAACTGCTTATTGAATCCCGGCGGCTTTCTCTGTCGTAGGTAAATTACACCCCGGTATAAGACGGAGCGAATCCCATGGCTGGTTGTCCCCATTTTGACCTGACTGCCCCCGAAACCTACCGCGGTGGCCTACCGCGAGAGACCTTTAAATACCTGCGCGAGCAAGCGCCGGTCTTCTGGCATGAGGATCCGGCCCAGGGGCAGGGCTTCTGGGCGATAACCCGCCACCAGGATCTCGACTTTGTTTCCAAGAACCCACAGCTGTTTTCTTCCGAACTGGAAACCTGCTTCCTGCACCAGCAGGACCCTGAAATGCTGGCAATGATGCGGCTCCTGATAATCAATATGGATCCCCCCAAACACCTCAAGTACCGCAGGATTGTGCGCAATGCGTTTACCCCAAGGAAAGTGGACTCCTATGAGCCGAGATTTCGCGAAGTGGCCAGGGACATTCTCGATCGCGCTGTGGAGGGGGGTAGCTGTGAATTCGTTGAGGATGTGGCGGCTGAGCTACCGCTTATCGCCATCTGTGAGCTGATGGGTGTACCCATTGAAAAACGTAGCCGCCTGTTTGAACTGACCAATATCATGATAGGTATGGATGACCCCGAACTCGCGACCACCGAGGAGGAGGGTACGATGGCCATGATGGAGATGTTCATGCTGGCCCAGGAGCTTGCCGCCCAACATCGGGCCAATCCCGGTGACGATATTGTCGGCGTGCTGCTCAACGGTACGGTGGAAGACGAGCCGCTTACTGATGACGAATTCTGCTACTTCTTTCTGCTACTCATTGTGGCCGGCAACGAGACCACACGGACGGTCACCAGTCATGGGATGCGACTGCTGATAGAGCACAACCAATACCAGGCACTGGTAGATAAGCCTGAGCTGCTGGAGGGCGCGATCGAAGAATTCCTGCGTTACAACCCGGCGGTGATCGCCTTCCGGCGCACAGCGACCCAGGATGTAACCGTTGGGGAACAGTTGATCAAAAAGGGAGATAAGGTCCTGATCTACTACGGGGCAGCCAGTGCTGACGAGGCTTTTTTCAGTGAACCGGACCGGTTTGATATCACCCGCGCACAGCGCGAGGATGTCAAGAACGCTCACCGCGCGTTTGGTATCGGAGAGCATTTCTGCCTGGGGTCGCACCTGGCGAGGCTGGAGATGAAAGTTATATTCGAGGAAATCCTTTTGCGGATTCGCAACCCGCGCTTCGACGGCGAACTCAACTGGCTGCGCTCAAATTTTATCAACGGCCTTAAGGCGATGCCGATCCGTTTTGAGGTGGTGGAGGGTTAATCGACTGGCAACGGATCTGGTCATTCACCTTTGCAGGAAATTACGGGCATTGTCGATGAATTCCGCGGACTTTTCATCGTCTTCTATGATGCTTTCAATCCTGACCGGCACACTGACACCGCGCTGCAGGCCGGGTTTTTCCTTCATTACAGTCATCCAGCGATCGAGGTTTTCCAGGCCCTCGCGGGAAACGCCCGACCACTTGTAAGTTCTCACCCAGCACCAGTTGGCTATGTCGGCGATGGAGTAGTCGTCCGCCAGCCATTCGTTTTCACCCAGCCGTGTGTCCAGCACTTCAAACAGTCGGCGGCACTCATTCTGGTAGCGATCGATGACCGGTTCGATTTTCTCGGGAAAATAGCGGAAGAAGACGTTGGCCTGGCCCATCATGGGGCCAATGCCGCCCATCTGGAACATCAGCCACTGGATGACGCGGGAACGGCCCTTGGCGTCCGCAGGTAGCAGCTTGCCGGCCTGCTCGGCCAGGTAGATCATAATGGCGCCTGACTCAAATACCGCAAAATCGTCATTGGCCCTGTCTACTATCGCCGGAATACGGCCATTGGGATTGATCGCCCTGAACTCCGGGGTGTGCTGCTCGCCCGAAGAAATGTCCACGACCTTGACGGTATAGTCGATTCCCAGCTCCTCCAGCGCGCAGGACGCCTTGTGGCCGTTGGGTGTAGGGGCTGTGTACAAATCGATCATATCGTCTCTCCGTTGGCGCACTAACCAGGCTTGCGCTAAATCTTTTCCCGGGTCTGGATAATGTCTTTTGAGTTGGGCGGCAGCGTGAAAGATGTCCCGTCCTGGCTCAAGGTGTAATTTTCAAACACCTCATCCACGCCCTCCAGCCAGACAGCCTCGGCGCCCGGAAATACCAGGGGTGGCACAATATGGTAGTACACCAGTTGACCAACGCCAGCATCCCGGGCGATTTCGGCCGCTTCCACCGGGGTGGTGTGGTAATTGAGGACATCCACGGTGACTTTCGCCATGACTTCGTTGCCCGTTGCTACAGCGCCATCGTGCATTATGCCCAGCATCTCGGGTGACAACGCCTCGTGCACCAGAATATCGACACCCTTGGCAAACTGCTGCAGGTTGGCATATTTCACGGTGTCGCCGGATACCAGAATGGTCCGTCCTTGATAACTGAAAAGGTAGGCGGCAGCGGGGTCTATGGGTTCGTGGTCCACCGCCAGCATCTGGATTTTCAGGCCGTCCTCCTCGTACACCGTCGTCAGCTCTCCCAGGGCGGGCAATGGAAACTCCACTGCTACCATACCTGCACCCGACAATGGCGCTACGAGGTCGCCATGGTGTTCATGGCGATAGCCGGTGTCCAGTTCATACGCGGTATTGAAGCCGGCCACGACCTCGGTGACTCCTTGCGGACCAATAACCGGCAGCGGGCTGGTGTTGCCGACGGAGACCCAGCGCAGGGTGGCCGTCTCGCCCAGGCCATCCATATGGTCTGAGTGGAAGTGAGTCAGTAGTACAGCGGCGATATTGCCTACGGGATAGCGCATCCGGGCCAAATTTCGTATGCCATTAGTGCCTGTATCGACCAGGAAAATTCGGTCTCCGGCAACAATGGCCACGCAGGCGCCAGAGCGCTTGGCGTCGGGCATGGGGCCGCCGGCACCACAAATAGCCAGGTGCAGGCCGTCGCCGAGTTCCGCCAGGGTGTCATTGGCCATCACCACCTCCACACCGCGGCTCATGATGCGCTTGGCGATGGTGGCCCGCTGGGAATAGGCCAGCAGAGCCAGTACTACTATTACAAGCAGTGTAATGGTTAGTTTTCGCATAAGTTGTCTCCTGATGTGCTTATTTTAATACTGGGCCGCTCCTAATGCGCACGCTTTCGAGCCTGAACTGCAAAAAAGTGTGACATAATGGCAGTTAATATGCCAATATTATCTGGTAAGGATTTGTTATCTGTAACACGCTGTAACCATGCTGGAGTATAGCCGTTCCCGACGCTATTCTCTGCTGCCCCGATCACTCAAGGAGATTAGCTATGACCATACCTCAACCAGTTGAGCTGATAGGCTCACCAGGGTCGCCCTACACGCGCAAAATGCTGGCTTTGTTGCGTTATCGCAATATTCCACACCGCATGATCTGGGGTGACGTCACTGCTGTTCTAAAACAGCGTGGGGTGGCTGTGCCAAAGCTCGTTTTCCTGCCGACTTTCCTGTTTCAGGACGAATCGGGTGATCTGGTAGCCCGCAGCGATTCGACCCCGATTATTCGTGAACTGGAACAGGCTTTTGCCGGGCGCAGTGTGCTTCCCACGGATCCTGCGCTGGCCTTTATCGATTACCTGCTCGAAGATTTTGCCGATGAGTGGTGTACCAAGTATATGTTTCACTACCGCTGGCACCCCGCGGAGGACGCCGACAATGCCGGCAGTCTGCTGCCGCTATATATGGATTTGACATTACCCCAGGGGAATTGGAAACAGTTCAAGGATTTTTTCAGCGAGCGTCAGATCGGGCGATTGCGCTACGTCGGGTCCAACGATGAGACCGCCCCGATAATCGACGCCAGCTACAGGCGCCTGTTGCACGCCCTGGAGGATCACTTTGCCAATCTGCCGTTCCTGCTGGGGCGCAGACCCGGCGCGGCAGACTTTGCGCTGTTTGGCCAGTTCAGTCAGTTGGTTGGCTTCGATCCGACGCCCCGGGCCATTGCCCATGACATCTCCTGTCGTACGGTGGCCTGGGTGGATCTGATGGAGGACCACTCCGGGCTTGAGGCCGAGGATGGTGGCTGGCAGGCCACTGCTGATTTACCGGCGTCGCTGCAAGGCATTCTCACGGAAGTGGGCCGCGTGTATGCCCCCGCACTGCTGGCCAACGCGCAGGCGGTGAAGTCGGGAGAGAAGCACTGGACGGCGGAAATTGACGGCTGTGAATGGAGCCAGCAGGCCTTCCCCTACCAGGCCAAGTGCCTGGGGTGGATAAATGAGCAATACCGGGCCCTGGGCGCGGACGACAGGGTGCGTGTCGACGAGCTGCTGTCGGGCACAGGCTGTGAGAGAATGCTGCTCCCCGAGGGCTAAGATGAGCTCCGCAATATCAACAACCACCAAAGGAACCCTTGCACAATGCTTATAGATAACCGTGTCACCAGAATGACTGGCACCCAGTACCCGATCATACAGGCGCCCATGGGCTGGATCGCTCGCGCCCAGCTGGCCTGCGCAGTCAGCAACGCCGGCGGGCTGGGCATTATCGAGACCTCTTCCGGGGAACTCGACAATATCAAGCGCGAAGTGCAGTTGATGCGGGAAATGACGGATAAGCCCTTTGGCATGAATGTGGCGCTGTCCTATGTCAAAGGCACCAATATTATTGATTTTGTTATTGAGCAGGGGATCAAATTCGTTACCACCTCCTCCGGCAGCCCCAACGTCTGTACCCGGGACTTCCAGGCCGCGGGAATCACGGTATTTCATGTGGTGCCCACTTTGGATATGGCCCTCAAGGCGATTGATGCGGGGGTTGACGGCCTGGTCGTGGAAGGCGGCGAGGGTGGTGGTTTCAAGAACCCAAGCCCGGTATCTACCATGGTGTTGTTGCCACTCATCCGCTCGCGGGTGGATGTGCCGATTATTGCCGCTGGTGGCATCAGCGACGGTCCCTCCATGGCGGCTGCGTTTGCCCTGGGTGCTGAAGGCGTGCAGATGGGTACCCGCATGCTGTCATGCCTGGAATCGCCGGTGCACGACAACTGGAAGCAGGCAGTGGTGGCCGCGAAAGAGACCGGTACGGTGTTTCTCAATCAACAGGGGCGACCGGCACTGCGGGCACTGCGCACTGAGCGCACCGCGGCGTTGGAGCCCCAGGGCAAGTTCAATGTAATGGAGAATATGGCCGGTATTCCGCAGTTGTATTTTGGCGGCGATATGGAAGCCGCTATTCCGCTGTCAGGACAGGTATGTGGGCGCATTGACGAGGTGATCAGTGCGCGGCAGGTGATCGATGAGACGATCTCAGGTTTCGAAAAGGTGATGAGCGGTTTGGCGCGCGATTATGCGTCCTAGAATCGGAAAATAAATCAAGGGAGAGTTAACGTGGTAGCACTTACCAGTATGGTTGATTACGAGAATGTGGACGGCGTGGCGGTACTGACGCTGGACAACCCCCCGGTGAACGCGCTGAGCCAGGGTGTGCGGCAGGGATTGAAGGAGGGTGTTGCCAAGGCCCTCGCGGAAGATGCCGTAAAGGCGATCCTGATTCATTGTGAGGGGCGAACGTTCATCGCTGGCGCCGACATCACCGAATTCGCCAGTGGCCCCGCGGAGCCGGGTTTGCACAGCGTGCTCGAGGACCTGGACAACGCCAGCAAGCCGGTTATCGCGGCGATTCACGGCACCGCTTTGGGCGGAGGGCTTGAAACAGCGTTGTGCTGCCATTACCGGGTGGCGGTTGCCAGTGCAAAGCTCGGCTTACCTGAGGTAAACCTAGGCCTGCTTCCCGGTGGCGGTGGCACCCAGCGCCTGCCGCGAGCAGTGGGTGTTGAGAAAGCGTTGCAAATGGTTACCTCGGGTGTGCCCATCAGTGCTGGCGAAGCATTGGAGGCCGGCCTTGTTGATCGGGTTGTCGATGGCGACCTGCGTGAGGGCGCGTTGGATTTCGCGCGCGAGAAGATTGCTGAAGGCGGTGAACTCAGGCGAATCCGCGACAATGACGAGAAGCTTCTCAGTGCCCGGGAAAATCCAGGCATTTTCGACCAGTTTCGCAAAGCTATTGCGCGCAAGACCCGCGGATTCCTGGCTCCCGAATACAATATTCGCTGTATAGAGGCCGCGGTAAACCAGCCTTTTGACGAGGGCATGAAAACCGAGTCGAAACTGTTTATGGAACTGATGACCGGCGCCCAGTCTGCCGCGCAGCAGTATTTTTTCTTTGCCGAGCGCCAGGCCGGAAAGATCCCCGATGTGCCGAAGGACACACCAGAGATTCCGATTGCACGGGTCGGCGTGATCGGCTCCGGTACCATGGGTGGTGGTATTGCCATGAATATGGTGAACGTGGGCATTCCGGTCACCATCGTGGAGGTCAAGCAGGAGGCGCTGGACCGTGGCCTTGGCGTGATTCGTAAAAACTATGAAAACACGGCGCGCAAGGGTCGAATCAGTGAGGCGGATGTCGAACAGCGCTGCGGGCTTATTACCGGCTCGCTGGATCTCAATGACCTGGCAGACTGCGATTTAATTATCGAGGCGGTATTCGAAAATATGACCGTGAAGAAAGACATCTTCACCCGTCTCGACACGATTGCCAAACCCGGCGCCATTCTCGCTTCCAATACCTCGGCGCTGGACATCAATGAGATCGCCGCGGTCACCGAACGTCCGGAATCCGTCATAGGTCTGCACTTCTTTTCACCGGCCAATGTGATGAAACTGCTGGAAGTGGTGCGCGGTGACAAAACCTCCAAAGAAGTTATCAAAACCAGCATGTCCCTCGCCAAGCGCATCCGCAAAGTCGCGGTTCTGGTGGGTGTCTGTCACGGCTTTGTCGGTAATCGCATCCTCTTTTACCGGCAACGCCAGGCGGAGCAACTGGCCCTGGAGGGTGCGCCTCCACACCAGATAGATAAAGTCCTGTACGACTTTGGCTTTCCCATGGGTGCATTCCAGATGGCAGACCTGGCGGGTCTGGATATAGGCTGGAATGCCGAGACCTCAAAGGGCGCCACGGTAAAGGACCGGCTTTGCGAGATGGATCGCAGGGGGCAGAAAACCGGGGCCGGCTTCTACGATTATGACGAGAATCGCACTCCCACCCCCGCCCCGATCGCCGGCGAACTGTTCGCTGAATTTGCGGGCAAGGCAGGTATAACGCAGCGCGATATCTCCGACGAGGAAATTCTTGAGCGCTGCATTCTGCCGATGATTAATGAAGGTGCCAAAATACTAGACGAAGGTATCGCCATCCGCGCCAGTGATATCGATGTGGTGTATGTCTATGGCTATGGCTGGCCGGTCTATCGCGGTGGCCCGATGCACTATGCCAACAGCCTGGGCCTGGACAAGGTGGTTGCCAAGCTGCGCGGCTACCAGCAGAGCAGCGGCGACGATTTCTGGGAACCCAGCCAGTACCTGGTAGACCTTGCGGAAAAGGGTAGTCGATTCAGTTGATCAAGCTCGACGTCTGGGGTGTTGAGGCATCTCCCTACCTGCTGAAAATCGAAGCACTGCTGAACTGTAGGGGCATCCCCTTTCGTCGGCTGCCCCGGGATGGTGGTCGCTGGGAGAATATGCTGATGGCAATGCGGCTGTACCGGGCGCGTCGCCAACGCAAGGTGCAACGCTATCCGTCGATGGACACACTGGACGAATACCCTGAGGTTCCGTACCTGATAGTTAATGGCACTACCTTCCACTATGACTCCTCTGCAGTGGCCCGTTGGCTGGATGAGCAGCACCCCGGCGCAACCAGGTTTTCCCCCACCGACCCTGTACCGGCTTTTATCGCCACGCTGATCGATGAGGCATTCGATGAGTACGGCCTGTACATGGTGCACCACCAGCGCTGGGTGTGTTCTGCCGAGGACACACCCATGGGCGAAGTCACAGCCGCGGAATTCTCGCGGCTGCTGTTCCCGCCGTTTACTAACCGCATCCGTCGTGACATGCCGCGCCGACAGGTGCGTCGCTGCCCTTACCTGTTCAGTGTTGCGCCCGAGGGGTACGAGGCCAACGTTGAACCTCTGCGGGTGCCGCCGTCTCGCCCGGGATTTCCCGAGACACACACCTTGCTGGTCCAGAGCTGGCATGCCTTTCTTGCGGCGATGGAAAGTGTGTTGAGTGCGCAACCATACTTGCTGGGTGATCGTTTTACCGTGGCGGACGCCAGCGCCTATGGGCAATTGAGTATGAATCTTATCGACCCAGGCTCTGTAGCTGATTTGCAGCAACGCGCGCCACTCACCTATCGTTGGTTACTTGATATACGCGACGGCAAGATGCGGGGCAGTGGCGAGGTCAAATTGACTCCCGCGCTGCAGCCGTTGCTGGACATTATTATGCAAACCTTCGCACCGCTCATGCTGCAAAACGAGACAGCCTATCAGCGTGAGTTGGGCTCCGGCCAGACCCTGTTCAATGAGGCCGCCTTCGATCGCAACATCGCGCTATACGATGGCGAACTGCTGGGTCACCCATTTCGATCGGTAGTAAAATCCTTTCAGGTCAGGGTGTGGCGGGATCTATGTCAACGGTGGCGACAGCTGAGCCCCGGCGAAAAAGATGTGTTGCGTGGTATGCTGCCCGACACCGAGCTGTTCGAGAGTCATCTTCAGGCTTGAGTCATTGGACATTTGATATCTCCTGTGTAAGCTGGGCGCCGCCATTGCAGATAATATGATTCCTACATGAAGAAGCGTTTCGCCCGATGGTTGTTGCACCTCGCTGGTTGGCAACTGGAGGGAGAACGGCCCACCTTTGATCGCTACGTGCTTATTGCCGCCCCCCATACTTCCAACTGGGACTTTCCCCTGATGCTTGCCTTTGCAGCGGCATTTGATATCAAGGTCACCTGGATGGCCAAGCATAGCCTGTTCTTTCCACCCCTGGGCTGGATCATGCGGGCGCTCGGTGGCATGCCGATCATCAGGCATGAAAGTAACAATGTGGTGGATTTGATGGTGGAGGCGTTTCGGGACATCCCGCGGTTGGTGTTGGTAGTTCCGACCGAGGGCACGCGCGAGCTCACCGAGTATTGGAAATCAGGCTTCTACCACATCGCGCGACAGGCCGGCGTGCCCATCGTGCCGTCATTTCTGGATTTTGGCCGCAAGCGTGGTGGCTTTGGGCCCGCTCTCATAACAGGTGCGGTGGTGGGGGAGGATATGCAGTATTTCCGCGATTTCTATGCTGATATGCAGGGCAAGTTTCCCGAAAATGTGGGGCCTATTCGGCTTAGAGAGGAATCGGAAGACGAGCGATCATGAGTCGGGCGGTAACTGTCTTGCGGCGATAACCCGGCCTCGTGCACGCAGCACTGTTTCCACAAACCGGTAAATGAGTTCCGCCCCCAGATTGGTCAAACTCATGGCAACCACAACATGCAGTGTATTGAAGGCAGCAGCGCCGATGCTTGCTGCCAGGCCCTCACCGAAATAGCCAGGCAGGTTGCAGGTGCCCAGGTATAGGATCTGCAGGATTCCCCAGCACAGGGGGTTGCTGGCCTTGTTGGAGATCGTCTTGCTATGCAAAGCGTGCATTTTCTATAAGCGTGGCCCCAGGGTTACAAGGCCGTCCCTGAAGCAGTCCTCTTCATCAAGCACACCATCCACATAGACGCATTGCCAGATGGGACCCGGTTCTTCGCGGTAGTCGTCACTCCCCGGTATAGCGAATCGTGTAAAGCCTGCCCCGTATCTGATCAAGCCGCCCTTGAAGCCATACACGTACCGGAAACCCAGGACATCGTCATCGTTATTGGGAATGAAAACCTGGTACTCACCGTACTGCTCACCGTTTTCCCACTGGCGCCACTCCCAGGCGCCGTCCGGGTATTCGATAGTGCTGGTGCCATTCAGCTTGCCATTTTCGTAGTTCGAGGTTGATACGATCGCCACGGTATCGTCGGGATCAGCCGATAGGTAGTCATAGGAGATGGATTCACCCTGCAGCTTACCTTCTTGCCAACGGCTGATCGAAACCAAACGGCCGTGCTCATCGTATTGTTCGCGTGTTCCCTGATAGCGACCGTCTCTGTACTCGCTGCGTTCTTCCAGGGTTATCCCGTCCTGATAGTAGCGCATTTCAGTTCCGTGCAAACGCCCCTGGTCATAATCGGCCACGCTTATCAACGCATTGTTTCTATAGGTTTTAAGTATGCCCTGGTATCTTGGGATTGCCCCGTCAGATTCTTTACATTGCAGGCCTTGAAGGCGAACTATATTTCCAAAAACGTCTTCTGTGGAATCGTTGAGGGACTCACAGTTCCCCTGGGCGAAAAGTGGGCGCAAAAAGAATACTTCATCGGACATGAGGAAACTTTCGAGAAATGCATTGCCTTCGAACCCGGCAGTAGAGAGCCGGCAGCTGCCATAGGTATCGCCGCACAGGGTATGATCCCCGCCTTTCCAGCGCCTGAAGTAATAACCTTGCGCGGCTTGCGCAATAAAATTCTCGCTAAAGAATATATCCACTACGTCTATTTTGCAGGATTTTCCAGGTATGCACTCATAGGCTCCGGATTCGGACACAACGCGTCCGCCTTCGGGAGCGCTAACGCGAAGTTTGCAACTGGCCAGTGCCAGGATGAGGGCGAGGACCAATAAAACCCGTATTGGTACTACTGCTGTAAATCGCCTGATCATTGCCCTTCTCCCTGGATATGCCTGAGTATTTACAGCCCCAAATTCCCCCTGTACCTTTAAAATTTAGTCGCTCCCGGCGCTGACAGCCAGCGCTGCTGGTAACAGTCTTATATCATTTGTAGCTAATAAATGCTTTGTTAGTGCTTGATTGTGTTATGACATATCGGCGAGTTGGACCCGGGACAGGAAACTGACAGCCCTGGCGGCGGAGTTCACGACATAGCCGGGGCATCGACTGGCACGCAAGTGGTTATGCTGGATGCGACCTGCCGCCAGGCAGTATTCCGGCGGCCTACCCAGTCGCGGTATACTGATTAACAGACACCGAGTAAGAGATCGCACCTTGTCAAAAATGCCGAGCAATGCCGAGGCTTATAACGAAGCAGTTCCCATGGAGTTTACCCGGGCACTGCTGATACAGGCACGCACCTCCAATAAGGATGTCTCAGCTATTCTGCAGGCCGCTAATTTCCCGTTTGACCCGCTGCGGCAGAATGTCCAGACCATGTTCGTGTCGCGAGAGCAGTACAGCCGGCTCTGCGTGGCGTTGTTTCGGGAAATTGGTGATGAGTCCGGCGGTTTAATGTCCGACGTTCAGACTCCACCCGGCACCATGCGCCTGATTGCCCTGAGTATGATCAACAGCGCTAATCTGGCGGCCGCTATCAAGCGTGCCATCGAGTTTAACGCGGTATGCCGGGTCCCGCAGGGAGCAGGCATCACCAATCAGGTGGAGATAAACACGGCC
>Ga0316193_10001505_pt1 | contig 15778 bp, 14 predicted proteins | sample MerIslsedime2_MG_FD_207735 | JGI IMG/M metagenome (GOLD analysis project Ga0316193, IMG submission 207735) | Coastal sediment microbial communities from Maine, United States - Merrow Island sediment 2 | ecosystem: Environmental > Aquatic > Marine > Coastal > Sediment | place: USA: Maine...
TAAGCCTTCCTCTTGTGCCGCTCGATTGTCGGTCACCTTGTACCCGGTGGCGAGTATATCCAGGTACACGGTGTATGCGCCGGCAGAATGAACCAGTTCAGCCGAGTAGGCAAGTGGTGCAAAGCCTCGCACCATCGGTAGCCGACTGGTGTTCAACAGCCGATAAAAAACCCGCACGCATATCGGCCTATATCGGCTATGATTGCCTTCACGATGCGCAGAATTCTAATACCAATTGGCATTGCCGTTCAGTTATCCAGCTTCGCTGGACAGACCCAGGCCGCCGCCTTCACTGTGCGTGATATACAGGGTATCTTCAATGGCAGACTGTCCTACGGCGCGCTCTACCGCCTGAATGATAGGGATTCCGACCTGATCGCCATTGCCAGTGACGGCAATTCGCGCTCTTCCAACCTGGACGACGGCAACCTCAATTACGATAAGGGTATTGTCTCCAGTACGGTTCGGGCCGCTGGTGAAATGGCCGTGAGCTGGGGCGACTTTGGCGCCTATGTGCGCGGCACAGCATTTTACGACTTCAAAAACCAGTCTAACGATCCCGCCCGTACTGAATTCGACAGCGACGCAGAGAAACTGGTGGGTTCAGACGTGGAGTTGCGGGAGAGCTATGTCAGCTGGAGCGTCAGGCCCGGTGGCATGCCCGCGCTTATCCGCGTGGGTCAGCAGGTGGTCAACTGGAGCGAAACCACCTTCGTGCGCGACGGTCTGGATGTTATCAATCCGGTGGACCTGGTCACCGTGTTGCAGCCTTCGAGCACCCGCGACGATCTGCGCATTCCGCAGCGCATGCTATGGGCCGCGGCGAATATTACCCAGACATTCTCCGTGGAAGCCTATTATCAATACGAATGGGAGCCCGTGGAGATACCACCGGTGGGCTGGTATTTTTCCAACAACGACGGCGTCGGCGGGGAGGGGATGAATGCGTGGATGTACGGCGGCGGCGAGGTCTCTGATCTGGGTACGGACCTGGATGAGTATTTCAGTTTACCCGATGGAACCCTGGGCTTTGATGCGGACTTCCAGCGCCTGCCCGGGAAAAATCGTGACAAAGCCAGCGACACCGGGCAATTTGGCGCAGCGCTAATCGGTATCCTGCCCGACAGTAACGCCACCAAACTGGGCCTGCATTACATCCACTATCACAGTCGCTACCCGCTGGTAATGGCGCGCACCGGTGACGCCGCTGCGGTCGCTGCCACCGCGGAACCGCTGGTGGCTGCCCGAGCCTCGGCCCTGGAGTCGATCTATCTTGAACAGGGCCTGGCCCCGGATGAGGCCACAGCCATGGGTCGGGATGCCGCGGAACAACTCACCCTGAGTAACTATGCCAACGACTCCTCGTTTTTTGTCACCTACCCGGAGGATATCGATCTGCTTGGGCTAAGCTTCAGCACCTCTTCCCGGCGCACCGGTACCCTGTTCGCTGGTGAATTCAGCTATCACCAGGACTTTCCCTTCCAGATTGCCTTTAAGCCTGTGTTTGATGCCGTATTCTCCCCGGTCCTGTTTGATCCTGATCTCGGTGATACCCCGTTGGGAGATTATGGCCCCAGCGAGCAGATCGGTGGCTTCGTCAGGCTCGATCGCTCGCTGGCGACTGTCGAGGCGGCACAAATTTTCCGTGGTCGTCTGTGGGCTGACCAGGTACTGGTGAGCACCGACCTCAGTTGGTCCAAGGTGCATGATTTGCCCAATCGCAGCACCACGCCGTTGACCTCTGAAGACGAGGACTCCTGGGGCTACAGGGCGCAGGTGATAGCGAGCTATTCAGGTCTTTTCGGGGGCATCAGTATTGCGCCGTTTGTCGCTTTTGCTCACGACTTCGATGGCACCACACCGGCGCCCGTCAGTACCTTTATCGAGGACCGGAAAACGCTGACTATCGGCATACGGGCAAGCTACATCAACCGGATTGTTGGAGAATTGCGCTACACCGGCTTTAGTGGCGGTGGGCAAACGAACACCCTGCGGGATCGCGATTACCTGCGGTTCCAGGTGAGTTATTACCTGTGAGCAGGTTTCTTGCCGGCCTGGTTTTCCTGCTCCTCGGTGCACTGTGCACGGCCGCTGAAGTATTCCCGGGCCCCGGCCTGACGCCGGTGGGTGCCGAGCAAGCGGGCAATGCGGCGGGCACTATCCCGCCCTGGAACGGCGGTCTTACTGCGCCGCCAGACAGCTATGTGGAGGGCTACCACGAGACCAACCCCTTTCCCGGTGATGCGCCCCTGTTCCAGATTAACGCGTCCAATGCCCAGCAGTATGCGCAACAACTCTCGCCCGGCCAGTTGGCACTGCTGGCCAGGTACCCGGATACCTGGTACATGAATGTGTACAAGACGCGCCGCACGGCGTCTTTTCCGGATTTCGTCTACGCGGCCATTAGCGAAAACGCCGCGTCAGCCACGGTGTTCATGGAAGGCAGTGGTGGCGTAGAGGGCATGCGGGTCAGTTCCCCCTTTCCACAACCCAACAGTGGCGTCGAAGTCGTATGGAACCACAATCTGCGCTTTCGCGGGCTGCGGGTAAATCGTATGGAAGGCAGCGCCGCCCTGACCCGGGCGGGGCGCTACACGCTGGTCGTATCGCGACAGGATTGGGGCTTTCCCTATGGCTTGCCCGAGCCGGTGCCCTTTACGGAGCGCTACCCCAATGTGTTGCTGGCGGTGAAATCGAAAGTGCTGGCGCCGTCACTGCTGTCCGGCGATGGCACCCTGGTATTCGAGACCATCAACCAGACCGATGACCCGCGTAAGGTGTGGCTTTATCCGCGCAGCTTGCGCCGGGTGTTGCGCGCACCCCTGTTCGCCTACCAGATTCCCGCCGGTAACTCGGACGGCCTGCGCACAGTGGATGATTTCGGCTTGTATAATGGGGCGCCCGATCGTTACGAGTGGCAGCTTCTGGGTAAAAGGGAGTTGTACATTCCCTACAACGCCTACAATCTCCACGGCCCCCAGGTGGGTCCCGACGATATCGTGCGCACCGGCCATATCAATCCGGAGCATGCACGCTACGAGCTGCACCGGGTCTGGGTGGTCGAGGGTCAGCTGAAATCCGATGCCCGACATATTTACAGTCGGCGGGTGTTCTTTGTCGATGAGGATAGCTGGCAGATCGCCGTGGCAGATAGCTACAACATGGACGGCGAGCTGTGGCGTGTGAATGAAGCCCATGCGCTCAACTACTACACGGTCCCGGTATTGTGGTCCACGCTGGAGGTTTACCACGACCTGATAGCCGACCGCGTGCTCATCAATGGTCTGGACAACCAGTACCGCCCCTATGAATTTCGCGCCAGGTCGGATGCCCGCGAGTTCAGTCCCAATGCGCTGATTTATTACCTGCGCTAACCCCTTCCTCTGTGGCGGTAAGGCCCACAGAATTCCTCCTACCGAAGGTTCGTAAGAACACCACGAGCTCGACCCAGCACAGCCCCGGCATCTCCCGGCTCCGCGCAGGCCATACAAAACCTGTCAGGGCGAACGAGCATAATCACCGGCTCCTGCTTGCCAAGCCAACTGGCGAGTTCTCGACTTTCATCGAGAAAAGTATCCGCGTTTATGGTTGAGTGTGCAGAAACAATCCGCACAACGCTCGCCCCTATCTCAACCCAGGAGGCAATGACCTCCTTACTCAGTTCCTCTGTCGGGTCGCAATCGTAGCCGATAATAGAGAAACCTGTCCCAATACACTCATCAAGCAGCTTCCGGCCGCCATCAACAACGAGTTCGGGCTGAATCAGCAGCCTGCCGGCCATGTCTGCGCAGCCACTGGAGACGGTTAATCCCTTATTTACTGATCTTTCCACAATAGATTTGAACATCTCCTCTTCAACCGCTGCGACGGCGGCCGGATCCTTGTTTACTTCGGCGAAAAATGCGTCCCTTTCCGCTGCTAGCGCAGGATCAATGGGCTGAATCTGCTGCCCCAGGTTCAGCGCCATCTCGATCAATTCCCAGGCATGGTCCCGGCGTTCCTCCTCGTAGCTATCCAGAATTCCCGGGTTGGCATTTCCCTTCACCACCATGGCCAACTTCCACGACAGGTTACTAACGTCCCTGAAGCCGCTGTTCAGCCCCTGGCCAGCAAAGGGCGGCGTCATGTGTGCCGCGTCACCCGCAAGAAAGACTCTACCCACCTGAAACTTATCCGCAATAATGGCGTGAAAGTCGTAAACTCGCTTGCGGTAGATATCGACCTGGTCCACATCGGTATAGGGCGCGATAATGTCGCGTATATTTTCATCCTGGAGCAGAAAGTCCCTGTCTTCGCCAGGCATCAGCATCCATTCCCAGCGCCGCTCGCCATGACGCTTTCTCATCGTCATGCCGGGTCTTTTGGGATCACAGTAAAAGCGGCAATCCGGTTCACCATTGAGATACGGGTCCCTGGTATCGATCACCAACCATGGCAGGGGATTACTCTCACCTTGCATCTCAATGTTCAACAGCGAACGAATCGTTGAACGACCCCCATCACAACCTACGAGGTAGTCCGCAGTAATCTCGAGATCATCCCCCTTGTTGTCGGTACACAATATGCGAACGCCCGACGCGTCCTGCTCAAAGCTATTGAGCGTATGACTGAAGCGCAGTTCGACGCTGCTTCTCTGCTCAAGCGTCTTTGCCAGGTATCGATCCAGCGCGGGTTGGTCGAAGGAATTCACTGTCGCGAAGCCGTATGGCCGCTGCTCCGGGCTACCTGCCCGAAATAGCAGTTCACCTTCACCATTGAGATAGTCAACCGAGACACCACTGATTAACTCGTCTTCAAAGCCCTCGAACAGCCCGACCTTTTGCAGCGTACGCAGCGATTCGCCATCAATCGCAATGGCCCGGGGCTCCGCCACCGTACTGTCCAGTTTTTCCAGAAGGACGACATCGATACCCTCGGCTCCCAGTAAGTGTGCGAGCGTCAGCCCGGCGGGGCCCGCTCCAACGATAACGACCGATGTATCCAACTTATTCATAGATAACCCTCAACTTATGTGTGGCCTGACGCAACGCCTGACTGGTAGTCAGTACCCCGTCACGCATCCGCGATTTCATTTCTCTGACAGCCCAGGTCGATAGCGCCATCAGGCGTTTTTATGTCGAGTTCCAGCACATCACCCGGCTGCAAAAACCGGGTCTGGGCCAATTGCGCCGCAGTAAACTTTTTACGGCGTTTCTCGTCGTTGGTGAAGTTGAGTATGATTGACAGGCCAGTCTTCAGATTTGCGTTGAGAAGCACACCGCCCGGGGTGCCAGTCAACAGGCAATCGCCCGCAGAGAAACCGGCGAAGCTGGACAGGTCTGTGAGCGTGTCAGCGGGTCGATGGATCAGGCAGTCGGTGGAGGAGGTCTGCTTCACCTCGCCATTCAGCTTCAGGGTCAACTGCAATGCGTACAACTGCTCAAAGTCCTGCTCGTCCATCAGGTACAGAACGGGGCCCATGGGGCAGAAGGTAGGCTGACTCTTGCCCCTGAACCACTGCACGATGGGCGAGCCGAACATAATGTCACGCGCGGATACGTCATTGCACAACACCAATCCGCCGACATACTGCGGCAGGTTTGAGTCTGTGATTGACGTGGTCTCAGACACGCCTGCTTTCAGCACCAGCGCCAGCTCTATCTCGTAATCGAGTAACTGGCAGCCCCTGGGCCTGATAATGGTCTCGTTGGGCCCACAGATACTCGACGCTGCCTTCATGAAGAGCAGGTTTTCGCCATCATGCCCATCAGATACACCGGACTCCGCCCGGTGGTCGGCGTAGTTCAAGCCCTGGCAGAAAAGCTGAATGTCACTGGAGATCGGCGAATGCAGCTCTACAGCACCAGCAGACACCGTTTGCTCATCCATATCTGCCGCAAAGGCTTCACGCCCGGCAAAGTAGCTGGCCATCACCTCTCTATGAGAGGCGTACCGGGTCTTGAGCGGACGAATCACGTCGTCACTCAACACGCCCCAGGAAGCACTACTGCCCGCGGTCTCGCTGAAATTAACAATTGAAATACCCATGAACATCTTCTCCTGTCTATTTTGTTTGTCGATACCGGCGGCCCTGACTATTCGCCGTCGTTATTCCCGTCGAACTACTTCAACCATGGCCGGGGTTTACGGCCGATCGCCCGCATCATCTCTTGCATTAACTTTCTTCTGGGCGCCCCACCGAAGACGATGCCAAAAATTTCTCGCAAACCGGGTTTCGGTCGCATGGCATCGGGAACATCATTCCCCCACGCCCAGAGTCCTCCGCGGTCAAACAGGTGGTACTGCGTGGGATGCGTGCTATCGAACACGTCACCATCCGCGTAGTGCTCTACTTCGTGCCCAAAGGGATCGAGCCAGTAGTCAAAAATCTGGCTGCCCAGGATGTGACGCCCCATACCCCAAAAATGCTTCCAGCCTTTAAGCTTCAGGTACTGCTGCCCCTGCCCTATGGCATCCTGATCCAGCGTCTCATAAGCGCTGTGCATGTACGCGGCCTCAGGACCAGCGGCCAGCACCACAGTATGATGGTCTGCCGGAGTTGCCCCTTTATCCAGGCGGGTAAACGCGAGCACAGGCTTGCCCGTGTCCGTGCACAGAACATCGGTGGGTATTAGCCCAAGGTGTTTTCTATACCACTGCCAGGAGGCATCGAAATCGGAAACCATCATGACGTAATGGCCAAAACGCTCTATCGCACTGGGCGCCAGGGGAGTTCGTTGGCCGTGATTGACCCTGTCTTTCTGCTGAGGCAGGTTGAGAGGAAGTGATTCCCTGCGCGTCTCCAGTGGCTCAAGCGCGGCACGGCCGTAAACCAGGTCAACCAGGAAGCCATCAGGGTCAGTGAGCCGGACGCGCTGGCCTTTGCCTGGCCCATCCACCGGTTCGATCTGCACACCCGCTGCCTGGGCCACTTTTTGTAGCTCTTCTTCTGATTCGACCAAGAAGCCGGCCCCCAGAAAGCCGGCTTTATCGGCCCGGTGAGCAACATAGATATAGGGGTCCGACCCATAGCCGCGCATATAGAGCCTTGTGTCAGATTGCTCTGCCATAACCATGCCGAAGTCCTGCAAGAACGCTTTCTGCCGCTCAAGATCAGGTACCTGAAACATGATGTAGGCGGTGTTCACCGCGCGTGTTAGCGGCTCACCGTGGAGCTCAACGGTGATACTGCCCGGTGCAGCAAGCTGTTCTGCGGAATACTGGTCTGATCCCGGGTATGCGATTTGATCCAGTGATGTGGTCGCAACCATACTAAGCTCCTCTGGCCTGATGAATGAATGCGCTGGTTGCAGGCCGCGTCAGTGCATACCCAGCGATACATCGATTGCCCACCTCACGCATGCAGCAACCGAAAAGCATATTAGGAATAAATGACCTTTTAGTCAATGACTTTATGGTCACTTAAATTAAATATATTACCGTTTAGATAGACCATGTGGTCACCAAAATGTAAAATTGCCATTCATACCAAGTTGTCAGGAGTGATTTTAATGAGCCAGGCGATGAGTGCGAGAGAGGCAAATAGTCTCAGAATACGCGCGGCACTGGTCACTGCATGCGGCGATCTATTAGTCGACAAGCCCATCGATGCAGTGACCATTAATAATATTGTTGAAAAAGCGGGTGTCGCCAAGGGTAGTTTCTACAACCATTTCCCCGACAAAGAAGCGCTGGCAGCCGCCGTATCTGAAGCGATTCTCAATGAAGTTGAAATCGCCATCAGGGAAGGCAATGAGAACGTTACCGACCCCGCCTACAGGATAGTGCGCGGCATGTGCAGCTACGTGCAGCTTGCGGTCTCTGATCCCAGGCGTGCCATCATCATGGCGCGCGGGTTTCAATCAGTCATTGCAGACGAACACCCGCTGGATCGCACCGCCAAGGTGGATATAGCTGACGGCATCAAGTCCGGCCGATTGGAGCAACGCTGTGAAGACGCGGGGCTCATCCAGGTCATGGGTGCTGTGTTCTTCACTAACCTGAGGATTCTGGAGCAGAGTCTGTCTGCTGAGGAAGCCATAGAGCTATGTACCAAGGTATTCACTTTGGTACTGTGCGGCTTTGGCTTGCAAGAGGAAGAGGCGCTTAGAATCGTATCTGATTCGGCCAGGGACATCGTCACGGGCCGCGGCCTATGAGGATCCTGATTATAGACGCGACCGGCAACACAGGCGCGGCTTCCTTGCTGATTGGATGCTGTTGAGCTGGACGCTTCCCCCCGCATGGCCTTGTCAGCAGGGCTACAGCAGTTCACCGGAGACGCCGGTGCTCCCCCAACACTGTTTAATATTGATTTGGATCAAGACCCCCTCAGTTACCCGGGACATCCGTTTCCGGGAGGACTATAAATAGCTGAAAGGTTAGTAGCCTCATGCGGTGCGATGGTATTTGCCTGCGGGGCAGGAATCGGAAAAATGGACGGCGGTGTGGTCAGCTGCGTTTTGTGGCTGGCCCCCTGCCCGTTGTAAAACAAAAAAACTGGGCACGGAGAATCCGTTATGACCTCACCCGCAACCTTTTACGATGTCTTTCGTCAGCAGGGCATCAGCAGGCGTTCATTTAACAAGTTCTGCTCCCTTACCGCAGCCTCCCTGGGTCTCAGTCCGGCCTTTGCCTCAGAGATCGCCCATGCAATGGAAACCAAGCGACGCACCCCGGTAATCTGGTTGAATGGGCTGGAGTGCACCTGTTGCTCTGAGAGCTTTATACGCTCCGGTCACCCGCTGGTCTCGGATGTGGTTTTGTCCATGTTGTCGCTGGATTACTCCCATGTGCTGATGGCCGCGGCCGGTCACCAGGCGGAGGCAGCCCTGGAGGAGACCCGCCGCGAGCACGCGGGGGAATACATTCTGGCGGTGGAGGGCAACCCGCCCCTGAACGAAGACGGTATGTTCTGTATTGTCGGCGGGCGACCTTTTATCGAGCAGCTACAGGAAATGGCAGCGGGCGCCAAGGCCGTGGTGGCCTGGGGTTCCTGTGCTTCCAATGGCTGCGTGCAGGCCGCCAAGCCGAACCCAACGCAGGCAACACCCATCCACAAGGTGATCAAGGACAAACCCATCATCAAGGTGCCCGGCTGTCCACCCATCGCCGAGGTCATGACCGGTGTGCTCACCTATATGCTCACCTTTGACCGGATTCCACCGCTGGATCGCCTGGGCCGGCCCAAAATGTTTTACGGCCAGCGCATTCACGACAAATGTTATCGCCGGCCACACTTTGACGCCGGCCAGTTCGCCGAGGCCTGGGACGACGAGAATTCGCGCAAGGGTTACTGCCTCTACAAGATGGGCTGTCGCGGGCCTACCACCTATAACGCCTGCTCCACCGTGCGCTGGAACGACGGGGTGTCCTTCCCCATACAGTCCGGACACGGTTGTATCGGCTGCTCCGAGGAAAACTTCTGGGACAACGGACCTTTTTACGAGCGCCTGGCCAATGTGCATACGCCCCTGGGAGTGGAATCCAATGCCGACAAGATCGGTGTCGCCGCTGTGGGTGTGATTGGCGCGGGGATCGTGGCACACGCGGCGGCCTCGGCCCTGCAGCGCGCACGCAATCCCGACAATGCAGCCAAGACCGGCGCAGGAGAATAAGCCATGACCATACAGACACCCAACGGCTTCTCCCTGGATAACTCCGGCCAGCGCATCGTGGTCGACCCGGTCACCCGTATCGAGGGACACCTGCGTATCGAAGTGAATATCGATGAGAGCAATATCATTCGCAATGCGGTATCCACCGGCACCATGTGGCGTGGCCTGGAAGTGATTCTCAAGGGTCGCGACCCGCGCGACGCCTGGGCCTTTACCCAGCGTATCTGCGGCGTGTGCACCGGCACCCACGCGCTGACCTCGGTGCGTGCGGTGGAGGATGCCCTGGCCATACAGATTCCCGAGAACGCCAATATCATTCGCAACATCATGCAGCTCACCCTGCAGGTGCACGATCACCTGGTGCACTTCTACCATCTGCACGCACTGGACTGGGTGGATGTGGTGTCGGCCCTGTCGGCGGATCCCAAGGCCACCAGCGAGCTGGCCCAATCGATCTCCGACTGGCCCAAGTCATCCCCGGGTTACTTCCGCGATCTGCAAACGCGGCTGACGAAGTTTGTTGAGTCAGGGCAGTTGGGGCTGTTCCGCAACGGCTACTGGGGACATGCCGCCTACAAGCTGCCGCCCGAAGCCAACCTGATGGCAGTGGCGCACTATCTGGAGGCGCTGGATTTCCAGAAAGAGATCACCAAGATACACACCGTATTCGGCGGCAAGAATCCCCACCCGAACTGGCTGGTGGGCGGCGTGCCCTGTCCCATCAATGTCTCGGATACCGGCGCGGTGGGTGCCATCAATATAGAGCGCCTCAACCTGGTGAAACAGATCATCGACCAGAGCCGGGTGTTCGTGGAGCAGGTTTACCTGCCCGACCTGATGGCCATCGCGTCTTTTTATAAGGACTGGACCTATGGCGGTGGTCTGTCCAGCATGAATGTGATGTCCTATGGGGATATTCCCGAGTACGCCAACGACTACAGTGCCGGCAACCTGTTATTGCCCCGTGGCGCCATCATCAATGGCAACCTCAATGAGGTGCACGAGGTGGACCTGCGCGACAGCGAGGAGATCCAGGAATTTGTCAGCCACTCCTGGTACAGCTACGCCGATGAGGATATCGGCCTGCATCCCTGGGATGGCGTGACTGAGCCGAATTTTGAGCTCGGGAAGAACGCCAAGGGCACCAAAACCCGGATCGACCAGATTGACGAGGAGGCCAAGTACTCCTGGATCAAGAGTCCCCGCTGGAAGGGCCATGCCATGGAGGTGGGCCCCCTGGCGCGCTATATCATTGGTTATGCGCAGAATAACCCGGAGTTCAAGGAGCCGGTGGAAAAGCTGCTTACCGACCTGGACCTGCCGGTTACGGCACTGTTCTCAACCCTGGGGCGCACCGCTGCGCGGGGCCTGGAATGCGTTTGGGCGGCGGAGAAGCTGCAGTATTTCTACGGCAGGCTGATCGACAATATCCGCGCCGGCGATACCGCCACGGCCAACACCGAACGCTGGGATCCGTCTAGCTGGCCGAAGGACGTGAAGGGTGTGGGCTTTACCGAGGCGCCCCGGGGGGCGTTGGGGCACTGGGTGCATATCAAGGATACCCGCATCGAAAATTACCAGGCGGTGGTGCCCACCACCTGGAATGCCGGGCCGCGAGACGGTCAGGGTAATATCGGTGCCTACGAGGCCGCACTCCTGGATACCCCGGTAGACAATGCGGAGCAGCCCCTGGAGATTTTGCGCACCATTCACTCATTCGACCCCTGCCTGGCTTGCTCTACGCATGTGATGAGCCCGGAGGGTGAGGAACTCGCCGACGTCAAAGTCCGTTAGGGAGGCACTGATGGCCAGTACATCAGAATCGAGTAAGAAGTCCCGGGGACTGCTGCATTCGCTGGTAAGTCATGCCACCGAGGTCGAGAGTCCGGCGACAAAAATTTATGTCTACGAGACCCCGGTGCGTTTATGGCACTGGGTAAACGCCCTGTGCATTGTGCTGCTGTGCGTTACCGGCTACCTGATCGCCGCACCACCGCCATCGGTGCCGGGGGAGGCCTCCTTCAGTTTCCTGTTCGGCAATATACGCCTGATACATTTTGCCGCCGGCGAGGTGCTGGCGCTGGCCCTGCTGTATCGGGTTATCTGGGCCTTTATCGGCAACAGTCATGCGCACCAGATTTTCCTGCCGCCGGTATGGAGTATCAAGTGGTGGGGCGAGGTATGGCATGAGTTGCGCTGGTATCTGTTCCTGGTAAAGGTCCCGAAGAAATATGTTGGTCACAATCCGTTGGCTCAGCTGGCCATGTTCGGCATATTCGTATTGCCACTGTTTGTCAGCGTGTTTACCGGCCTGGCACTGTATGCCGAGGGGGAGGGTATTGAAAGCCTTTGGTACCAGGCCTTCGGCTGGGTTTTCGCGCTGCTGGGTGACAGCTTTACCGTGCATACCATTCACCACATCAGCATGTGGGTGATTATCGTTTTCTCCATGATTCACATCTACGTGGCGGTGCGTGAGGACATCATGAGTCGCCAGAGCCTTGTATCTACCATGATTTCCGGCTGGCGCTATTTCAAGGACGACAAAGAGTGAGCACCGCTGAGCAAGCCCTGGTGCTGGGAGTCGGCAATATCCTGTGGGCCGACGAGGGCTTCGGGGTGCGCTGCGTAGAGGCATTCGCGCAGCGCTACGCAGACAATGAAAGCGTCATCGTCGCCGATGGGGGTACCCAGGGTCTGTATCTTGTTGACCTGTTACGTAAATATGACCCCGTGGTGATCTTCGATGCGGTAGATTTTGGCGACGCGCCGGGCACCATGCGCGTGGTTCACGACGATGACATTCCCGCCTTTATCGGCGCCCACAAAATGAGCCTGCACCAGGCGGGGCTGCAGGACGTCATTGCCTGCGCCAAGTTGCTGGGCGATTGCGCCGGCAATATGTTACTGGTGGGGGTGCAGCCGGTGGAACTGGAAGACTACGGTGGCAGCCTGCGGCCCGGTGTGCGTGCGGCCATCCCCGCGGCGCTGGAGATTGCCGTGGACTACCTTGCCACCCACGGTATCGAACTTGAACTGCGCGGTGACGACGAACCGGCGCTGGGCGTTATCACCCCGGGCCTGGACCTGCACAACTACGAATCCGGTCGCCCGGATGATGCGCTGGCCTGTCGCGTGGGTGATGAACGCGTGTTGCAGCGCACAGTGCGCGACTGACCGTGTGCCTGGGCGTCCCACTGCAGGTGCAGACTGTGTTGTCATCGGGAGCCGCGATGTGTGGCGAAGCAGGGCAGCCATTGCGCACTGTGGATACCTCCCTGCTGGATGGTTCACCGCAGTTTGGAGACTGGTTACTGGTGCATGTAAATGTTGCCATCCGGGTGTTGGACGCCCTTGAAGCCCGGCAGATTGGCGATGCCCTGCTGGCGGTAACGGCCGCGGCATCTGGCCAGCCCTTTGAGCACCTGCTGGCGGATTTGATCGAGCGGGAGCCGGAATTACCGGCTCATTTGCGAACCGACACCATGACTGATAACGGATGACCGTCAATGGATGACCCGACAATGGATGACCCGACCATGGCAAGTATAGCCATTACCGATATGCTGGAGCGCGGCGCGTTGCAGCGGGTGGACGCTGGCAGCGTGGATACCTTTCTAAAGTGTGAGGGTCTGCAGGTGTTGTTCTTCGCCGGCAGCAAGAGCCAGCGCGGTGACGCCCACGATGTGGCGGTCGCCCTGCGCGAGGTACTCAAGGACTACGCGGGACAGATTTCCGCCGCGTTGGTAGCAGCGCCAGACGAGGTACAACTGCAACCGCGTTTCCGGGTGCTGGCACTGCCCAGCCTGGTACTGTTGCTAGAGGGTGAAACCCTGGAGGTGATACCCCGGGTCAAGGACTGGAGTGATTATGTGCGCGCCTTCCGTCGCTACCTGGGCGAGGCAGTGGCGCCGGAAACGGCATCATCCCGGGAGGCACACGCATGAGCGACCCCGATCTCATTCCACTCACCGACCTGGAGCAGCCCAGGGAAAACCCGATGATCTGGAACGGTGAAGAACCGGCCCAGGGGGTGTTCCTGGATACCGGCGACGCCCTGGATCTGTTGGGCACACCGACACTGCAAATACCGCCGCAGCCGCGGCTGCCTATCGATTTTGAACCCGGCCCCGAGTTGCGTACCACCCTGGCCGATCTTCGATCAGCCCTGCACGGCACCGCTTCTGGCGGTGAGCCCGGACGGTGCATTGAGCTGGGTCATTTGGATGCCCTGTCCCTGCAGGCCCTGCTGGAAATGCTGGGAGAGGGCGAGGTGTGCGGCAACGTATCGCTGGATGGGGTGAGCTACACCCTGAACGAGTCGGTGCTGCCGGGCCTGTGGCAAGGGCAGGGTTCCGATGGCAGTCACTGGCTGGAAGTGGCGGCGGTGCCGCAGGTGGTTTGCCGTGCGGCGTCCAGTTTGCGCAGCGCGTCCGTGTCTTTACCCGACCCTCTACCAGAGTCACTACCAGGTGTAATGAATGGCCTCGCGGTGCTGGCGGAAATTAACGAACACGCCAGTGCCTGGCATGAGGGCATGCAGAACAACCGTGTGCTCAACTTTACCCTGTTGCCTATGAGTCCCGAGGACCAGCAGTTGCTGCTCGATGTGTTGGGCAGGGCCGACCTGGTACTGGAGTCGGGTGGCTTTGGCAACTGCAAGGTGATGGCTACCACTGTGCGCCATGTATGGGCGGTGCAATACCTCAACGCCATGGGCAAGACCATCCTGGACACCATTGAGGTGGGCCGTATTCCCGACGCGGCGGTAGCAGCTCCCCAGGACCTGGAGGACTCCGCTAGCCGCCTGGATGAAATCCTGGACACCTACCTGTCATGAACGGTTTCGAAGGTTCTTTCCTGGGCAATAACAGCCGCATCGACCCGGCCTCTGTACTGGAGTGTGGGGTGTGCTGGTGGGTCTACGACCCGGCCCTGGGGGACGAGGCCTGGCAGATTCCAGCGGGTACCGCCTTTGCCGATTTGCCCGGCCACTGGCGCTGCCCCAGCTGCGACAACCCCCCGGAGCAGTTCATGGTGTTGCGTGGTGAGGCGACCCCGGAGTCGGTGCAACCGCGCCCGCCCCACGAGGTGGGACTGGAGGCCATACGCCAGTGCGGGGAAAAATTACAGCGCGCCTATACCGAGGTCAGCCAGCGTATGCGCGCCTTGCCGGTATACAACCAGCAGCTGGACATACAGGTGCTGGGTCTGCGCCGCTGTAGCGAGGGTGTGCTGGGTATTGTTGCCACGCCGTGGTGCATGAATATTGTGCTGTTGCCACCAGCGGACGCACCGAAGCGTATGGAAGGCACCACCCGGGAGATCGCCCTTCCCTCGGGCAGTTATCCCTTTATCGCAGGGCAACTGCCGGGTGTGGGTGCCCTGGAAACCTGTTCCCTGTTTTCCCCCATGGATGAGTTTGACGATCCCGCTATCGTGCGCAGTGTCGCCGAACACGTGATCACAGGTCTGTTCAGTACTGTCGATAGTGTGCCGCAGGCACAGGATACGCCGCAGATGAGCCGCCGCCGTTTCCTGCGCGGCGGGGGTGCGCAGGCGCATGACCAGCCCATCGGGTGAAGCGCTGGCGCCGCATATCGATATAGCGGTGCACGACGGCGAGGTCGTCATCACGCAGCAGCGCCCGGCGCTGGTATCTTCACTGGCAGGTATGCCTGTCGCTCCGGCACTGGCGTTGATTCCCACCCTGCTGCCCATTTGCGGGCAGGCACAGTCCCTGGCGGCGCAGCGCGCGGTAGCGGCAGCCCGGGGCCAGGCGGAAGTTGCTGCACAGCCCTGGCGCGAGCAGGCGTTTGCCGCGGCCTGGCGCCTGGCCATCGACTGGCCTGAACTGCTGGGTGAGGCGCATCGCATGGATATCCTGGGCAGGGTGCATCGGGCACCGGATGAGCGGGCGCGCGCCGCCGCCCTGGGGCTGGCGATACCCGGGCTGGACGCCGTGCAAAACCTGGATCAGCTGTTGCACTGGGTGCGCACCAATGATTGCGTAGCGGCGCGTGTCGCGCGTTTGGCGCTGGATGTCGATCACCCACAGTTCGCGGTGCATTGCCTTAACGGCGATGCACTGGCGGCCCTGGCAGGTGAGTCACTGGCGGTGGAGGATTTTGATGCACAAGACCCCGGCGATCGCCCGTTGGAGGTCGGTCCACTGGCAATGG
>Ga0316193_10001506_pt1 | contig 15776 bp, 18 predicted proteins | sample MerIslsedime2_MG_FD_207735 | JGI IMG/M metagenome (GOLD analysis project Ga0316193, IMG submission 207735) | Coastal sediment microbial communities from Maine, United States - Merrow Island sediment 2 | ecosystem: Environmental > Aquatic > Marine > Coastal > Sediment | place: USA: Maine...
TTCGACGGTCTCTACGAGGCGCGAGGCCGCGGTGGGCAGGCGATCATCATCTGGCCGGACAAGGACATCGTCGTGGTCTTCACGGGTCGAGGCGTCGACGTACGAGGCGAGATCGCCTTGCTGCTCGCCGACGCACTGAAGTCGGACGAGGCCATCGAGCCGAACCCGGCGGCCGAGGCCCGACTTCAAGCGGCGCTGGCGCAGGCGACCCTCCCCCCTGCGCCGGGGCCGATCCCTGTATTGCCTCCGGCCGCGGCGGAGGTTTCCGGGAATGTATACCAACTCGAGCCGAACCAGTTCGGTACCCATTGTGCGTCGCTGCGTTTCGCGTCGGAGTCGGAGGTGACGTTCGTGCTCAGCGTCGACGAGGGCACGTTCGATCTTCCGGTCGGAATGGACGGAGTGCCGCGTTTCTCGGAGAGCGGCCCCACCGGAATGCCCGTCGGCGTCACGGGCGAGTGGTCGTCGCCGCGCGTGTTCGCGCTGCGCTACGACGAGGTCGCCGGGCCCAATCATCTACGCATCGAGGCCGACTTCGGCGATGACGTGGCCACGGTGACTCTCTGGTTCACGGATCCCGGGGACGCCTTTCCCCCACAGCTCGTGGCCGGCTCGCTGACGTCTTCCTGCGAGTGAACTCTTCGAAATCATGCGGGATTCACGATTCTTACACTTTTTTCTTGATCGCACGAACGGTCGTGCTATTTTCTGTTCATGACCAAGGGAGAAGACACCAGGCACGCCATCGTCGAGGAAGCCCTCGAGTTGGTGAGCACCGTCGGCCTCGAGAAGCTGACGATTGGGTCGCTCGCCGCCGCGACAGGCATGAGCAAGAGCGGCCTCTTCGCCCACTTCAAGTCGAAGGAGCAGCTTCAGCTCCAGGTCCTCGAAGAGGCGCGGCGCCGGTATATCGACATGGTCGCCACGCCCTCTTTCAAAGAGCCGCGAGGGGTGGCCCGCCTCCGCTCGATCGTCGAGCGTACGCTCAATCAATGGGAGGAGGACCTCCCCGGCGGCTGCATTTTCTACGCGGTGTCCGCCGAGCTCGATGACCAGCCCGGCCCCGCGCGAGATTACCTGGTCGAGATCCAACGAGAGCAACAGAAGATGCTGGCACGCTCGACGCAGATGGCGATCGACGAAGGCGAGTTTCGCGCGGACCTCGACGTCGACCAATTCGTGTTCGAGCTCGGGGCGATTACCGCCGCCTACCATCATTTCGGGCGCCTCGTCGGTGACCCCAAGGCCAGGAAGAACGCGCGTCAGATGTTCGAAGGCATGCTCGCGCGAGCCCAAGCAAAGGAATAGGACCATGACTAGAGACTCCGAAAACCATCTGATCTACACAAGTAAAAGCACGACCGTTCGTGCTTCTCCTGCTGCGCCAGCCTGGCTCCGGGCAGGCTTTGCGAATGCGAGTCGACTCGCGCCCGAGCTCACCTCCGCGCTGGCCGCGCACATGTTTCGGAGTACGCGACGCTCGGCGCCACGAGCTGGTGAGCGAGACGTGCTTCGCACCGCTACCGGCTCACGGATCGCCGGCATGCAGCTCTGGTCCTGGGGCGAAGGACCGACGGTGCTCCTGGTCCACGGATGGAACGGGCGGTCAACTCAACTTGGCGGCTTCGTCGAGCCTCTGGTCGCACGCGGCTATCGCGTGGTCGCCTTCGACTCACTTGGACACGGCGACTCCGACGGAAAGCAGAGCTCCCTACCCGAGTTCGCCAATTGCATTCGTCAGGTCGTGGACGAACTTGGTGGCGTCTACGGAATCATCGCCCATTCGCTCGGGGGCGCAGCGACTACGTTCGCGCTCGCATACGGCATGCAAGCCGAGCGTCTCGTCTTCGTTTCGCCACCGGCTGACCCGCGCGAGTTCCTGAAAATATTCGGTGCTGCGATCGGGATCAACGAAGATGTGCGGCTCCGTGTAAAGCAGCGAGTCGAACGCCGGCTCGGTGTCCCCATGGAGGAGATGCAGGCCTTCGAGCTTGCCCCTGAGATGCGGCTCCCGCTGCTCGTCATCCACGACGAGGACGACAAAGAGGTACCCGTCGAGGTGGGCCGAGGCGTGGCAGCAGCCTGGCCAAGAGCCGAGCTAGTCGTGACGCAGGGTCTCGGGCACCAGCGAATCTTGAGGGATTCTGAAGTAGCAGAAGTCGCCGTGCACTTCATCGATGCGCCGATGCATCGAGAACAAGCGGCCTAATCGAGAGAAAAGAAAAGGACAGACCCATGACTATTCAAACCAGAGAAGTAGAGTTCGCACACCACATCGACCAAATCGCCGAGGCTATCCGTTGGCCCGACGCTTCCTTCACCGTGACCCCGTGGGATCTCATCGTCGGAGTAGCGGTGACGTTCTATGAAGCGTTCGCCACACCGGACAGAGTGATGCTCGAGCACGCGCTCAACGGGATCGCATTTTGAGAACGGACGACTACGGAGCGGCCGCACTGGAGGCGCCCAGGCACACGCGAGTCGTCATCGGCTCCGTCCCATCGCTCGGGGGCGGAGCCGACTCGATGTCCTGACAGCTGTAGTCCGTTCGGCAGTCCGTATCCGAGGTGCAATCGACCATGCAGAGCCAGCCAAAGTCGAGGACGACGCAAGACGAGCCCGAAGAGCAATTCCCCGAGCCTCCGCATGAGATCGTGCACACTCCGCCCGGCGTCTGTGCGCCCTGCTGGCAGAGACCGAACTCGCACTCACTTCCGTTCATGCAAGGTCCGCCCACATAGGGGCTGTCGCTTCCGGCCTGGCCCGGGGGCCGACCACTGTCTCCGCAGCCGGCGGCGACGAGGCAGCCAGCGAGGGCCGCGAAAATGAAGAAAGAGCGCATCATGGCGGGGGGGACGATAGACCAACGAAAACGGGTGAACCAGTAGGTCAGGCCCGCCTTCTGTTACATTCGTGTCACCTTTTGAAGGTCGCGCCGAAGCCTACTTCGCTTCGAAGGCCGCCACCGCCTCGCGAAACGCTTCGGGCACCCTCGTTTTGGTTCGGGTCGCCGGGTCCACGCAGACGCTGACTAGCTTGGCCTTCGCCAGCACCTCGCTCGCCTCGTTGCGAACGATGAACTCGCTCGTGATGCTGGTGTTGCCGATACTCGAGATGCCAGCCTCTATGTGGATCAAGTCTTCGAACCTGGCGCTACCGAGATAATCGCAATTCGCGCTCGCATAGAAGAGGTCCGTGCCGCCTTTTACGAGCTCCTGCCAGGGCATCCCGAGCGCGCGCATGTAGGCGCTCAACGCTTCGTCGCAAAACTCGAAGTAGTTGCCGAAGTACACGTGGCCCTGCACGTCGGTGTCGCGGAACCGGACCCGCATCGTATGGACGAACGGCGTCCTCACAGATGCGCTCGGAAGTGCCTCGCGAGATGATCGGACGCGGTGCTCACATGCTCCGGCTGATCGTAGAAATCGATGTGCCCCTTCGACTCGACCCACACTTGCTCTTTTGGACCGGCTAGCGACGAAAAGAACTTTCGGGCGAGATCGGGCGCGCGGGCTTTCTCGGAGTGAACGACCAGCGTCGGGACAGTGATGTCGTATGCAGCAGCCTGCGCATCCCAGGGAATCGTGTGTTCCCTCGACATGACCGCAAACTCGTTCTTGTAGTTGGGCACTCTGCCGCGAGGCGTCGCGTAGTACTCCGAGGCCTCCGGGAGGGGAATCGCGACCTCTCCATCCCCGACTGCGGGGATCGTGCGTGATTCCCCGAAATCCTCGAAGCGCTCGCGCGCCTCGATGGCGTTGTCGATCACAGGCTCGTACTTGTCGCCGAGCGACTGGCGCTGCCAAGTCGCGTCATGGAAGAACCCGGCCACGGCGCCCCAGGCTTTGACGCGGTCGTCGCCGGCAACCACGGGTGCGAGATAACCAGCCCCCGCGCAGATGCCGACAGCCCCGATGCGGCCGTTGTCGACCTCGGGTCTTTGCTCGAGAAAACCAAAGGCTCCGCGAAGGTCTTCCACTTTGCGCGCGGGGTGCTCGTACTGACGCGGCGTGCCTTCGCTCTCGCCGAAGTGACGGTGATCGAAGGTCAGCGTGATGAAGCCTCGCGCCGCCATGGCGACCGCGTAGTTGCCGGTAACCTGCTCTTTGACACTGGTCAGAGGGCCCGCGAACACGAGCGCGGCCGAGGCGTGGGCGCCGATGGGCACGCGCACGACACCGACGACGTCGACGGAATCAACGCGGAATCTGACGCGCTCTTCGTGTACGGAAGCAGTGTCCATGACAATACCGAAGATGGACCCCGAGGCCCGGTCTTGTCGACCCCTATCAGTGCGAATTCGTCGGAGTGTCCTAGTTCACGGACCGGTCACGCGGGCTGCAGCTCGGGTGAGTGCACCGGATCTACGCAGAGTGCTTTGACAGGCGACGGGTCGGTGGCCTTCCACTCGCATAGCTCAGCAGTGCGACCCTTCCCCTCTTGTCCAGGACGAATCCAAACGAAAGTCTGCTCTCCAAGCCGGATTGTACACTCCGGATCAGCGAAGGCTTTCGACCAGAACCCGCCGTTGTAGAGCGTGACCGGCCCGACCTGTTCGCAAACCGGTTGGTGCGTGTGGCCGAACACCACGCGCCGAACGCCTGTGATCTTGAAGATCAACTCGGCGAGACGCTCGGTGAGCAACGGCGTTTCAAACACGGTCGGCCTCACCGACGAGGCGTACGCCGCGTAGGGCAGCATGAAGATCAGAGCGGGTACGAACACCCACATGGGGCTGATAGGCCAGGCGATGTTGATATGCAGGACCACCTGCCACGCCAGGAAGAGCGCCACGAGTAGGAAAAAAGCGCGGTCGAGCCATAACTCACGAGCGATCCGGAAGGGATTGTTCGTGGCCGAAGGCACATGAAGCGCGTTGAGCTTTCGAACCATCGAGGGTGTCGCCTGTGAACGGGTCGCGACAGATCGCACCTTGTCATCGACCAAGAGGGGATCGCGCATGGGCGGAAGCCAATGGGTGCGAAGCGAGATCCAAAGGGTCACATAGGCCCCCCAGAGCCAAGTCCAGATCAGTAGAGGCTGCGTCCTGAGCATGTACCGAAAGAAGAACCGCAGGTACGAAGTGGCGCCCATGATGTAGTTCTCGGACTGATGCGGATTGAAGTAGCCCATTCCGTTCAGCATGTAGCGCGCGGCGAGGTCTCCAAACGGTATGCGAACACGCGGCTTGCCGCGCACATCGATCAACGGGTCGATCGGATCGCGGACTACGCAGTTCGGATCGTACTGGTGGCCGTGACTGACGTAGGTATCGCCACCGCTCAAATAGAACCAGTTGCAGAACACGACCTGTTGGTCGTCTTCTTCTTCACCGATGTTGGAGGGGATGGGGGCGTCGAGCGCATCGCAAAGCATTCGCTGCAGCGATGGCCAATAGAGCTCCACGTCGTGGTTCCCGACGACGAAGATGGCGCGGTGACCGCGGCCGATGAACGCAGCGAGCGATTCGAAGAAACGTGGGTGATCGTCGATGATCACCTGCATCTTGAACTGGCTCTGCCACTCGTCGCTTCCGAGCCCGCGCGAGCGCTCGAGCCATTCGATCTGACGGTCCTTCTGCGGCACGGCCGTCACCGCGTCGAAATCGAAGATGTCGCCATTGAGGATCAGCTCGATCGGCCCGTCCGCCTTCTGCTCGATGTGCTCGAGGAAAGCGGCGAACTCGTCGTCGATGTAAAACTCGCGCCTCTTGTAGGCCATCCATAGCGGGCGCACCTCATCGGGCTCGTGCGCCTCGGTGAGATGCAGGTCCGATACGATGAACGTATGAAGATTGGGTTCCATGCGCTCAACCACAGTCTGTCAGCCAGGCGAGCTAGGCTCCAGTTTCTACTGCGCGGATGAGCTTTGGACGAACTGCCGGCGACCGATGAACAGGTGCGCCAACAGCAATAGAGTGAGTCCCGTCGCGAAAATAGCGACGTACCAGGTCCCTAAACTGGGTCCTGAGTCGGTGAGGAAATTGGCGATCTGCTTCTGGCCCCACATGACTGGCGTGAAAGGTTCCACTGTCACGGGCGCTCTTGGATCGAGGTCGTGGCCAAAGGTGTAGAGCTTGTAATACAGCCTGCCGAACCCGAATATCCCGGCATATGTAGTCAGGACCAAGAGGTCGACCATGGCCCCAACCTTCCCGATCAGTGCCGTCCGAAGCGCGAAAATGATCATTCCCGCGAAGAGGAACGGGATCCAATCGAGGTCGGCGAGCGAGGCGCGGTCGAGCGGCGCCATGCCGATATAGTGGTTGAGGACGTTGATCTCCTGAACGTCGTTCCCGTCGTTGCCGCCGTCGATCTTGTACGAGTAGATATAGAGCTCGAGGCCCTGCGGGTACTGAGGCGCCGACATATTGATGTGCCACATCGGCGCAGTGAAGCTCAAACCCACGAAGATCGTGAGCAACGCAAGGGCGATGCGCGCCCAGGGGAAGATTGGCTCGTCCAAGAATCGGTAGAATGCGTCTAGTGACTTTCCCATGTTCCCTCCTGTTGCGGCTTCGCGCCTAAACGACGTCTCCACGGCGGAGCTTCCAAAGCCCGCTCAACCAAGCGGCGGTTCCAAGCAGCATCGGCCAGGCCACGCCGAGCGCGTAGAGCCCGGTGCTGCCGACCCGGTTCGCAAGATAGAAACCAACCGGGCCAAGCACACTCAACTCGGGGTCTGCCGAAGATAGAAGCGCCATGCGAACGCTCTGCACCGGGTTGAGCGCAGCGAGCAGGAATACGACTCGGGGCTCCAACCGCCATTGCAACATCATCCCTGCGAGCGCGAAATCCATCAGTGCGATGCTCGAGACCCAGATGAGCATCAAGTACATCGTGGCGCGGGCGGAGTTCTGCACGGTCGTCGAGACCCAAAGGCCGATGCCGCAAAAAGTCCATACGAGCACGGAGCAAAGCACGATGCAGTGTCCGATGAAGCTCCACGCGATGTCCTGATCGAAAGCGATCCTGCCGAATACGCCCACCGCCACCATGAGAACCGCCAAAGGCAGAAGCAGGACGAGGAAGCGAACGCTCGAAATGGCACTGAAGAACGCACCACGCGAGATGGGCTGGCTGAAGAGAAGCTCGAGGGTGCCGTCCTCCCGCGCTCTGTTCACGACCTGCCCGGTGGCGACGAGGGCCATGAGCGGAAGCAAGACCAGCAAGGCGTGGACATAGGAGACGAGGACACGTCCCGTACCGGTGAACCCGAAGACCGTGGACTCGCGCATGCCGACGAGGAGAAACACCCCGGCGAGCACCGCATAGACGACGATGCAGAACACGAGCCACCTGGAACGGAGGACCTCCGCGAGATCGAGCTGGGCGACCGCCCAATAGGACCGAAGCTGACGGCTCATGGGCCACCCTGGTGGTGAGGGCGATCCATCACACGGGCCTTGGCCCAGTCCATGTCGTGCGCGTCGGCGGTGCTGCTCGGGACCGCGCGAATGCCGTAGCCCATCGGGGAGTCCTCGATCGGCAGAAACGCGGCATCGTCGGAGGACAGCCAGCCGTCCGCCTCGTAGTTTCGGAAGTAGAGTGCGTGAACGGCGGCTGGATGGTCGCTGAGGTAGTCGAAGAGACAACCCGGGTCGTCGAAGTTCAGCACGTCGCCGCCTTCGGTCTGAAGCTGGGCCGCGAATCGTGGATCGCCGACGTGCATCTTGCAGTGCGCACACACCTCGGCATCCCAAACCACGGGCACGGCACCCTCGGGCAGGACGACTGCATTGTAGCGAACGAACGCGACGGTGATCGCCGCGAGGGCGACAGCAACGAGCGCGGCCTTGATGAGGTTAACCGATGTCATCCCCACCTCCGTGTTCAGGCTGAACCGCATCCGCATCGCGGACTAGTAGGTTCAGCACCTCACCTTGGATGTCTCGCGAGAGCGCCTCGACGAGCTCGAGCTTCTCGGTGCGGGTTGCCGTCCGGCTCCACCAGCGCGCCACTCCTTGCTCAAAGCCCATGCCTCGAAGCTTCTCGTCATCGACGCCATTTTTCATCTGCACGTCGATGGTGCTGAGCGTCATCTGATCGAGGTAGGCCTCGGTAGGACCGAAGTAGACGAGTCGGCCTTCGTGGAGGACCATCACTTGGTCGACCAATGTGCGAATCTCTTCGAGCCGGTGTGAGCAGAGGAGCAAGGTCGCGTCGGCTGTACGCTCGGACAGAAGACGAAAGAGGTCACGCCGAGACTGAGTATCGAGGCTCGCGGTGGGTTCATCGAGGACATAGAGCGAGGCCTGCGATGCAAGGGCGAGCGAGATGAGCGTCTTTTGTTTGGCGCCCCCGGACAAATCGCGAAACGCCTGACGTTCGACGGCACGGAGGTCGATGCCAACTTCGGCCCCGCACTCGACGACTGCGTCCGGTGACATGTCGCGCACACGGGTGATGGCCCGAATGACCTCCCCGACGGAGGCACCAAATTTCGGCGCAATTTGCGGGACGTACGCGATGCGGCTGGCGAGCTCTTCGCTGCGCTTGACCTCGCCGTCGAGCCGAAGCTCACCTTCGCACCGAAGAAGCCCGAGCACGATTCGAATCAGCGTAGATTTGCCGGAGGCATTCGGACCGATCAGGCCGACCTTGGCGCCAGTCGGAATCGTGAAATCGATGCCACGGAGTGCCTCGATCTTGCCGAAGCGCTTCGCGATGCCCTGACCCTCAAGGAGCATCGAAACCCTTCCACTCGAGGGCGCCAACTCGAGGGCGCGGATCGATCAGCGTGGTCTGCGGCTGCATCATAGGAAACAAAGAGCTAATCGCATCGAGGAGCGAAAGAGTCATGGCACCCCGAAAGAACTGAAGCTGTGGATACGTGCTCTCGAGCTGACTGCTCAGTCGGCGAAGCTCGTACGGGATGTCTCCATAGCCGTCGTGATCCATGTCGTAGCCGGCATAGTCGTCGAACGCATTTTCGTGCCAATCGACACCGAGCGCATTGCCGCCACCCTCGACTTGAAGCTGGGAATGATTGCTGACGAAGGTGTTGCCCACGAAGGTGTTTCGCTTTTCGCTCGAATGCATGAGCACGGCGACGTCCGAGTGGAAGAACGCGTTGTTGGAGAACGTATTGAAATCGTCGGGTTCGAGGGGAGCGGTGTCCATGTAGACGCCCTTGGTATTCGCGATGAAGGCGTTGTTGGCAACGGTGAGGTTACCGGACTCCTTGAGGCCGAGGCCCATACCACCAGGTCCGGATGAGCGCGCCAAGAGATTACGCCGAAGGGTGACATTTCGGCTGTACATGATGAAGATGCCAACGACGTTGTCGATGTACTCGTTTCCCTCGACTACGTTGTCGTGGCTATACATGAAGTGCGTCCCGTACCGGCTTCGTACGACGCTGTTTCGAAGCAGTCGATTGTTGCTCGAGTACCAGATGACCATGTCGCGACAGCCGATCACCTGGTTATCACTGACCACCGAGTCACGGGTCTCCCAAAGCCGAATGCCATCACCTCGCAAGCCGAGAGGCCCTTCATCGGGCCCTCGGACGACGTTGCCGACGATCGTCGCGCGATTCGCCTTCTCAACGAGCAGCCCGAACGAGGCGTTGCGGACGAGAACGCCCTCAACACGCACGTCATCTGCCACGACGTGAACCGCGGCATCGAGCGTATCGAAGCGCCCGCCGCTTCCATCGACGCTGAGCCCGAGCAGCGCCGAACCCGGCGCCTCGACCTCGATGGTGGTGCCTTTACCGCTGGATCGAATCACTGCGTCGCGGGAGCCCCAGAGCTCCACCGTCCGTCGAACGACGAGCGGAGCCGAATAGGAACCGGGCTCGAGGCAGAACGAGGCACCCTCCTGCGCCGAATCGATGAGCTCCTGTAGATCCGCGCCGGCCTCGACGTATGCGCAGCCAAGCGGCCGCTCCGGAGCGGACATGGATTCCGCTTCGGGGGCCGGCTTCGCTGAACACGATGCAAGAGCAGTCAACAACAGGACGCACGAGAACACCCGGCCGCGGGCACTCCGCCCGCCGCCGTTGCTCGCGCCGTCCCGCCTCAACTCGGCTCGACTAACAGGTAGCCCGCCATCTCGAGATGGAGCGCCGAGCAGAACTCTGTGCAGTAAAACGGGAATGTGCCCTCTTTGTCCGCAACGAACGTGATGTCGACGTGCTTACCCGGCTCGAGGCTGCTGTGCACGTTGTATGAGCCGATCGTGAAGCCATGCGTCGCATCGTGTGCCTGCTCCACGTTGGTGATGTGCAGGTGCACGGTGTCACCCTTCTTCACGCGGACGATGTCGGGCGTGAAGTGGCTGCGAACCGAAGTCATGTAGACGTGAACGGTCTTGCCCTTGCGCTCGATGCGCTCTTCCTGCGGTTTGACGGCGTTGACGCTTTCCGCATCGGTCACGACGTCGTAGCCCGCAGGCTTGTAGACGTCGATTGGGTCCAGCTTGTCGGCCTTGATCATCTGAGCGTAGTGCGGCTCTCCAAGTGGCAAGGGCATGTCGTAGATCAGTTGCATCGGCTCGCTGTCGATGTTGATGAGCTGGAAGTTCTGCGGAAGAAGCGGACCGACTTTGCTGAAGCGGTCGAGAGCCCACTTGTTCATCGCGATGAGATACTTGCCATCGGGACTGACCGTATCGCCCTCAGCAGCAACGATGTGGCCCACGTTGTAGTGAACCTTCACCTTCTCGAGGACCTTCAGATCCGCGAGCGACCACTTGGCAACCGTCGATTCGATGAACACCGAGGTGTACGCGTTGCCCTTGTCGTCGTACTGCGTGTGAAGCGGGCCAAGACCAATCTCGACCTGTCCGCGAATCGCGTCGTTGAACGGAAGGATCGGCACGCCGTAGCGGTCCTTGCCCTCGTAAGTCTTGGAGTCGATGAGGCCCATGAGCTTGTCGAAGCTGTAGACCGTGGCGTGTGTGTCGAGCTTGCCAGAGACGACGAGCTCTTTCCCATCCGGGGTGACGTCCACACCGTGCGGGCTCTTGGGCTCGCCGATGAGGTGGAGGAGGCCCTCCGCATTGGTGGTCTCCAACATGATGGTCGGCATGCCGGCGATCTTGGTGGTCTTGCCAGACTTGTAGACCTCTACCGCCTTCTTCAGGTTGATGATGTGCAGGTAGTCCATGTCGTTCTGAGACGCGCCGGACTCCATGGGCGGGTTGCCTTCCAATGTGCCACCCCAAGCCATCTCCGTGTTGAAGGAGTTGATGAAGATCCAGCCTTCACTGCCGAGCTTTCCGGAGTCGGCGAGGTCCTGCATGTACGGGGGCAGCTCCATCGCAAAAGAGTTGGTCTTGTCGATCTTCCCGGCTTCGCGATCGAACTTCCAGAAGATGACCGCGCCGCGATACTTGTCCTCGAACTGTTCGATGGGCGCGTAGCCGCCACCGAGGGGTGCCGGGTACTGGCTCGACTCGACCACGTACTCGGTGTTCGGCGTGACGAACGTGGCGCCGTGGTCGCTTTGGATGAGCTCCGACGTGATGATCTGCTTGGTGACGAAGTCATGCAGGTCGACGACCGCGATTCGGGCGTTGGCCTTGTCGTTCACGAAGATGTAGCGGCCGTCGTACTCACCCTTGGTCTCGGACAGCGCCGGATGGTGCATATCACCCCAGGTGAGCTTCTTGCCGAATCGGCTACCGCCGTCGAGGACTGCCTGCGACTGGTCGCCGTACCCGTAGCCCTGCCAGGGCTCGGGAGTGAACACACCGACATATTTGAGAATCCGCATCGACGGCACGCCGATGACGATCAAATTGCCGCCATGACCGCCTGACGCGAAGGTGATGTAGTCGTCCTTCTTGCCGGTTGGCGTGTAGGTCTGGAGCGCCGCGCTGACGTCGGCCTCGCTCAGGCCGCGTTGCTTCATCAGGTCGGCCATCGAGCTCGCCGGCGCCTGTGAAACTTGTGCTGCTTGCTGCGGACCGCATCCACTGGCGACGACGGCAGCCAACAGAACCCCGATGTTTGATGCGCCAAGCGCACCAACCCTGCTGAACTTCATCACGACTCCTCACTTCCCGGTCAAGGGATGCTCCCTTAGGCTGCCCTCCGCATACGGAAGACGAGCGGGAACCTATCAGATCAAGGCTCCCGCAGGGCCTCCTTCAGCAAGAAGCGAGCCAGAGAAGTCGGGGAACGCGACTACTTCGCGAGTCCGCGGACGTACTTTACGAGCTCTGCGACGATCTCGGGCTTCGCGTCGAGGTCCGGATTCGCTGGCATAGTCGCTGCCTTGCCAACGGCCGTGCCACCGTAGACGATGATCTTCGTCAGGTGGTCGTCGGTGACAGACGCCTGCCACTCGGGGGAAGTGAAGTCGCGAGGCTTGGGCTCGAGGGCTGCAGATCCTGCGCCGTCTCCCTTACCCGTTGTGCCATGACAGACCGTGCAACGATTGGTGTAGATCTCCGCCGCTTCTGCGACTGGATCCGAGGCCGGCTCGGCCGGAGTCGGCGCAGGTGCCGCGGCGGGCTCCGCTGCCTTGGGCTCCGCGGGAGCCTCGTCCTTCGAGGTACACCCGACGACGCCAATGGCCAATCCGATCAACAAACCTATGAGTTTCACGCGCATAAACCCTCCTAGTGGCGAGGAGTCTAGGGGCAGCCGGAGTACGAGCAAGGCAGCAAGTCGAGAAAAATCTGCACCCGAATTTCCGAGACCGCAGGATTTGCGCAGGGGCTTGCAGCGCCAGGAATTGAGTTCCTCGCCGCGAAGAGCTGTGGCTATACTCGCCGCGCGCCTGAACGAAATCGTCAGCCGGGGAGGATATGATGAGAGGTTTTTCGACGTTAATCATCGGTGCAGCGCTCGTGTCTTCGACACTGGCACTCGGCTGTAAGAAGCAGGAAGCAGCCCCCGCGGAGCCCCCAGCAGCGGCGCCGGCACCGGAGGCGTCGAACATCCCGCCGCTCAACGAGAACAACATCGTGAGCATCGCGTTGCGCTCGGAAGACCACAAGACGCTCGTCGCGGCAATCAAGGCCGCCGACTACGTCACTTCGGTGGCCGCGTCCGGCCCGCTCACAGTGTTCGCGCCGACCGACGCTGCCTTCGCGAAGCTGCCGGAGGGCACGGTAGAGACTCTCGTGAAGCCCGAGAACGTGGACACCTTGCGGGCGATCCTCCAGTACCACGTCACCACGTCCGCGCTTCAGACGAAGTGGTTTAAGGATGGGCAGACTCTGTCGATGGCCAATGGTAAGAAGGCCACCATCCATGTCGGGGAAGATGGGGTCGTGAAGATCAACGACGCAACAATCATCGCTTCGGTGCCCGCCTCGAACGGTATCGTTCACGTCATCGATGTCGTTCTACTGCCCCCAGAAGAGTAGTCGAGAACCGATAGCCCGAGCGACGCGACTCCTGCTACCATCCCGGCCATGAGCAAGCTGGAAGGCAAGCGGGTGCTGATCACGGGTGGCGCCCAGGGCATTGGTTACGAGATGGCGATCAAGTTCGCCGGTCGAGGCGCCGAGATTGTCCTAGCGGACATCAACGCGGACAAGCTGACGGAAGCCAAGGCTACACTCGAGGCACGGGGCGCGCCGGCATCGGGATTCCAAGTCGACGTCACGAACCCGGCAAGCATCGCGGCACTGCGAGCGCAGATCGCGGCCGAGGTCGGCCCGATCGACATACTCGTCAACAATGCGGGCGTGGTATTCGGTGGGCCGTTCACGCAGACCCCCCTCGACCAGCACTTCAAGACCTATGAAGTCAACGTCCTGGGCCTGGTCGCGATGACCCATGCGTTCCTCGACGACTTGGTGGCCCGGCCCGAGGCGCACCTGGTTCACATCGCGAGCGCTTCAGGTTTGGTCGGCCTCCCCTTCGGCTCAACCTATGCATCGAGCAAGTGGGCAGCCATCGGCTTCGCCGAGTCGATTCGCGCGGAGCTGAACCTTCAAGGTCACAAGCATGTGCACCACACCATCATCTGCCCGAGCTACATCGGGACGGGCATGTTCGAAGGTGCGGAGGCGCCGAAGGCAACCAACATCCTCGAGCCCGACTACCTCGCGGAGAAGGTGGTCCAGGCGGTGGAACACAACACTCTGCACGTGCTCGAGCCGTTCATGGTGAAACTCACCCCGATCATCAAGGCGCTGCTGCCTACCGGACTCTACGACAAGATCTCGCACCTGTTTGGCGCTGACACCTCGATGGCGCACTGGACCGGTCGCGGGGAGACGGCAGAGCCTCAAGCGGAAGCGCCGGCGCTAAGCGATCAGGCTGAGGCGGAGCGATAGCGCGCCAAGAAGGTCGCCACGACTTCGTGCGTGAGCCGATCCCGCATCTCGGGCTCCATCCGGCCGTCGAGTAATTGCGGCCAGAAGAGTGCTCCGCCCGCCATGGACCAAAACATGTTGGCGGCGAACTCCGGGTCATCGATCCTGAGCCGCCCTGCCTCGTGGGCCTGTTGCAGCCATCGGACGAGCGTATCCTCGTCTTCGGCCGCCCGCGCGATGGCTTCACGAACGAGCTCCGGCTGCTTGATGAAGACGCCGAGCACGACCCTCATCAGGCAGAGGGTCGCGTCGTCCTCGGCGACGAGCGTCTTGGCCCGAGCAAAGTCGGCCAATTGGTCCTCGAGCGGCCGATCCGGGCTCCACTCCACCTGCTTCAGCTCCGCCGCGTGGTCGAACAAGCGCTCGACGACGGCCTGGAATAGCGCCTCTTTGCTGCCGAAGTGGTTGTAGACCGTGCGCTTCGAGGAACAGGCCAGCTCGGCGATTCGATCCATGCTGGTGCACTCGAAACCTTCATCGCGAAAGGCGCTGGTGGCGGCGTGCAAGATGAGGTCTCGCTTGATCGTGACCCGGGATTCTCTTTGTGTTTCCATGGTGTTATCCAAAAACTACACTGTGTAGTGTATTTTCCTCTTGACCCCTTCAAGAACGAAACTACACTGTGCAGTGTAATGGTTCTGGGTCATTCGGCAAGTCCCAATCACCAGAGCCAGAAAGTTCGAGGAACTCACCATGAAGCAGCTTTCCCTATCTAATCGCCCGAAGCTCCTCCGCGCCGTCCCGGGGCTCGCGGTGGCCGTCGCCCTCTCGCTTGGCGCGGCACCCGACCTCGCCCGGGCGTCCGATGTCAAGGTGGAGAACGCGGGCATCTTCACGGACCAGGTCCCCACCGAGGGTTCGAACATCGCGTCCGGGCGCGCCGTCATCGTGGTCGACAAGCCGATTGAAGAGGTCCTGCCGACTATCCTCGACTACGGAAACTATGTGGATTTCATGCCGAACTTTACGCGCTCCAAGGTGCTGGCGCAGCGCGGCGCCAGGGCGATGGTCTACATGGAGGTCAGCGTCGGCAGAGGGATGTACACGCTCTACGGGCAGCTCAACCTGGCAGACCGCGCCCAGGAAGGTGAGACGCGGATCGTCGAAGGCCGGCTGATCGATGGAAACATCAACGCGTTCAACGCGACGTTCAAGTTGACCCCCGTCAACGATGGCGCTGGCACCGAGATCGACTTCAGCATTTACGTGGACCCCGACCTCCCCCTGCCCTCTTCGGTCTTCAGCCGGGAGAACGAGCGCGCTGCCGGAAAAACGGTGCGAGCCTTGCGCGCGCGACTCACGGCGGCCCCTGGCGACGCGGCCTAGTCGGTCCGAGGAACATCTCATGAGCCGCACGAAGTGGAGCCTGTCGAAGCTGTTTGCACCGGGCGTCGGCTTGGCCGCTTTGGCTTTCGCGCCGCCGCTCATGGGGGCTTACTCGGCTGCCGGTGCCGCTCCGCGTGATAGTCGGCTAGCGCGTATGAAAGCGTCACC
>Ga0316193_10001507_pt1 | contig 15774 bp, 12 predicted proteins | sample MerIslsedime2_MG_FD_207735 | JGI IMG/M metagenome (GOLD analysis project Ga0316193, IMG submission 207735) | Coastal sediment microbial communities from Maine, United States - Merrow Island sediment 2 | ecosystem: Environmental > Aquatic > Marine > Coastal > Sediment | place: USA: Maine...
CGCCATCGACCGCTACCTCGATCTTCTCCGCTCGACGTATCGCCGCGCCGGTCTCTTCTTCGCCGAGAAGGCCATGCCGCCCTTCTTGGCCAACCTGGCGGGAGGCCTGATGCGCAGCCCACTGATGCGCCGGGCGCGGAGGACCACTCGCGAAACCCTGGAAGAGCTCACCTCGGACCAGCGTCTCATCGGTGTGCTCACTGGACAGTGGGGCGACCACGGTCTGCCGCCGTCGCAAAGCAGCTTCTTCATGCACGCTCTCATCGCTGGGCATTACCTGAAGGGTGCCGCCTATCCGGTGGGCGGATCCTCGCGGATCGCCGCCACGATCGAGCCCTTGATCGTGGCGTCAGGAGGGGCCGTCGTCACCAGCGCCGAGGTCAGCGAGATCCTCATCGAGGACGGGCGCGCCGCAGGGGTCCGGATGTCCGACGGCAACGAGCTCCGCGCCCCTGCCATCATCAGCAACGCGGGATTCTCCAACACCTTCTCCCGACTCTTGCCGACAGAAGTCGCCTCGCGTCTCGGCTTGCAGCAATTGGCAGAACGCTACGAGCCGTCCACGGGGCACCTGTCTCTCTATGTCGGGCTGCAGGAGACCGCTTCCGACCTGGGCCTGGAGAAGACCAACCTCTGGATCTACCCACATCACGATCACGACCGCAACGTCGAGCGGTATCTGGCCGACCCAGACTCGCCACTACCTGTGGCCTACATCTCTTTCCCTTCCGCCAAGGATCCGGACTTCGAGAGACGCTGTCCGGGGCGCGCCACTATCGAGGTCGTGACCCTGGCGCCGTACGACTGGTTCCGACATTGGGAGGACCTGCCCTGGATGAAGCGGGGCGAGGACTACGAGAGCTTCAAGGCGAAGCTCACCGAGAGGCTGCTCGAGCCGCTCTACAGGCACTGCCCCCAGATCAAGGGCAAGGTGCATCACGCGGAGCTTTCGACTCCCCTATCGACGCGCCATTTCGCCGGCTACCCCGAGGGCGAGATCTACGGGCTGGCGCCGACTCCGAAACGATTCGCCGAACGCTCGCTCAAACCCAGAACCGCGGTACCGGGGCTCTTCCTCACCGGCTCCGACGCCTCCACGGCCGGTGTGGCAGGTGCCCTTTACGGCGGCATGTTCGCCGCATCGGCCGTCTTGCGACGCGACCTTCGCGGTGCCGTCGCCAAGGGTGCCGAGGCCGCACGCTCGACAACCTAGTTGAAGCGGCCGTTACCCCGAGTCGACCGGCGTAACGGAGATGCAGGGGGGCTACGGGCTTTGCGACGACCACGCTGTGGTGTCGCCGGACTCGAAGCCATCGACAAACAGAACGCTGTACTCATCGGCGCCGATGTCGAATCCGGCACCATATGGCCGGGTGTCACCGTCGATGTCATCGAGGATGCCGACATCGACTCCGGTGTCAATCGCGGCCGAGCCCGCCTGGAGTCGATTGTCGACGTCCAATAAGGGATTCCCAATCACAGGATCCACCGAGGTGAAGGTCGGTGTCCCAGCCACCGTCAGGTGTTGGTTCATGACGTTGAAGAGCAGCGTGTTCGTGTGCTCGATCGTCGCCTCTCCATCGCCTACCTCTTCCCCCGCGAATCCGTTCTGGAAACCCGAGAGCAGCACGTTGGCCGCCGTCACCTGCACAGTCCTACCCGGGTTGGTGTCCGGCTTCGCATAGAGGAATGTCGGCGCCTGATTTGGCCCAGCAGTGACGTGCGCCAGCGTCGCCATCAGGCTGGTGAACTGGGGCGCAACAGCCAGCACCGCGTCCTCGGGCGCCGTCGGTGCGCCATCGACCTCGATGTTCTTGCTGAACAACACGTTCACCAGACTCGCCTCCGGCGTGAAGGAACCGGCGGCATCCAGATAGACACCCTTTCCCTGTTCCCAGGCCTGGTTGTCGTCGACCACCACCCGCTCCATCTCCAGCACCATGCCATTTGCCGACAGTCGGGCGTACAGACCGCCACCCTTGCCATCCACAGCGGTGTTCTCGATGAGCTCGCAATCCTGGACGCGCACAAGAGCAGAGATGTTGGTTGCCAGATTCACGCCGCCGCCGTAACCCGACGTGTTGCCGAGGAAGGTCGTCTCGCGAATCGTCAAGGGCAGGTCCTGCTGCGTGACGTAGATGCCGCCGCCGCCATAGGGCGAACCGTTGTCCGCAACCCTCGTGCTCTCGATGGTGCTCTGCCTTGCATCCCACAGGTAGATCCCGCCGCCATCGCCGGCAACCGTGCTCGCGACGTTTCCACGCACCTCGCTATTGAGAAGATGGAAGGCGCTGTTGTAGACGTACAGCCCGCCCCCGCAATCCTCGTCCCCGCCACTCCGGCAGACGTGGTTCACGAAACCGGTTGGGTTGCCGAGGCCCGTGTAGTTCCCATCGGTCAGAAGTAGGCCGTCCAGCACCACCAGCCCATCCAAGGTGTCCACGACTGTGACCGGCCGACCGTCTGCTTCAGCGCTGATCTCCGTGATGTAGAGGTCCGGATTCGAGGTCGTCCAGTCGGTGACGTGGTAGCCGCCTTGCACGGTCAAAGCCTTGTCGATGAATACGACCTGCTTGTAGTCGTAGTCGGTGCTCAAGCGATTGACAGTGACCACGAACGAACCGCTGTAGGTCCCTTCCGCGACACGAATGTCCTCACCTGCCGTCGCCTCGTCGACCGCCGCCTGAATGGTCGCGCATGGCGTGCCGCTGTTCGAGCAGTCGTTCGCCGCATCCGACCCCGTGGTCGTCACGTACCGCGTGGCGAGGCCCGGCTGGGAACAGAGTCCCAAGGCGAGCAGGAGCAACGTCATCGATCGAGCGGACGGGCGAGAGAAGACAAGCACTGTTGGCCGAGGCATCTGGTGGTCCTCCTTGTTGAGACAGTCAGCACTTCTCTATCAGGCCCCACTGGGTGGCCGAAACGGCAATTCGGGTAGGACTTCCCCACCCCTCCAGGCGGGCGGGGGATGTTGGCAATGGGGTGCCAGCTCAATCGAGCCGATGGGTCGCGGCGGTGGTGGTCGAGGTCGGCCGGTTCTCGATCTCGTCGAAGAACGCGGTCACTTCCTCGATGAACTCCGCCGGCTTCTCTTCCATGGGCGAGTGCCCTGCCCCCTCGATAGCCACGAATCGGCAGTCCGGCACCAGGCCGCAATGGAAGCTACCGACCTCCGGGCCCACAACTTGATCCTGGGCACCCCAGAGGACCAGTGTGGGGATAGCCAGATCCTCGTAGCGAATTTCGCGGGGCCGCTGGGACGCGGGCAGCGGTCTCGAGAGGCCCCGGAATGCCCGAGCAGCCCCCTCCACTCGCAGGCGCTCGAGGTAGGCCTCGATCAGCTCGTCCGTGACCAGGGCCTCGTCGTAGTAGGCATGTTCGAACACGCGCTCGGCGGTGCCGGTCCGCAGTGCCAGCCCCCGGACATAGATCCAATTGAAGAGGCTGACTCGCGGGAACCACTTTCTCCGAAGCATGGGATAGTCGACCGCCGCACTGTCGACCAAGACCATCGACTTCACCCGGTCCGGATGGTCGGCGGCCAGGGCCATGGTGATCGCCCCGCCGTACGAGTGCCCTACGATATGCGCCCTGTCGATTCCCTGGGCATCCATCACCCCCAGGACGAGCTCGACCTGGTCATCCCTGGTAAACAGCTGACCATCCTTTGGACGCTCGGTCCAGCCGAACCCGTAGAGATCGAGGGCCACGACGCGGTACTCCTCAGCCAGGTCCGGCATCACCTTGCGCCAACTGTAGCTCGAAGCTCCGAAGCCGTGGAGCAGCAGCACAGGTTCACCCTGGCCCTCCTGCTCGGTGAAGACGAGCCGCCCGTCAACCTGCACCAACTGCTCACCAAGCTTCGCTTGAGGCTGCTCCAGTGGCTGGACGGGAACGCATGCGGACAGCAGGCCGGCCGCGAGCAGGCTGCAGAGGAGTCCAAGAGGTCGGGTGCTTCTTGCGGAGCGGCATTGCATCGGCCGGGCATTCTACCCTCTCCCCCAATTGGGCTAGAGCCCACTACCCGGAAAGGTGTCGAGCCGCGATACGATGGGCTCTAGCATCGGTGCTGGGTCTCTTGTCACCCGCACGAGTTTCTTGAGCTCTGAGAAGGAGGAAGCATCATGCCAGTCCGGTATTCGATTCTGCTAGTGGTAGTAGCCCTGCTCGCCATCGGTTGCTCGCCAACCGACGAAGTCGCTGAAGTCGTCGACACACCCCAGGCGGCGCCATCGATCGACGATCTCTGGGAGCAGGCGAATCTGCGGTTCAGTCCGGTGCCGACCACCGCGGACAACCCCGACAACCCGCTGACCGACGCCAAGGTCGCCCTCGGCAAGGCGCTCTACTACGACAACCAACTCTCGAAGGACGGCACGATCAGCTGCAACTCCTGCCACGACCTTGCCACCTTCGGCGTCGACAACGAGCCCACTTCGGATGGGGTCGACGGCCAGATCGGCGACCGCAACTCACCCACGGTGCTCAATGCCGCCTTTCACCAGTCGCAGTTCTGGGATGGTCGGGCCAAGGACGTCGAAGAGCAAGCCGGCATGCCGATCCTCAACCCGGTGGAGATGGCCATCCCGAGCAAGGAGTTTCTGGTCGACCGTTTGAGTGCGACCGAGGACTACCCGCTGATGTTCGCCGCCGCCTTTCCGGAAGAAGCCGAGCCGCTCACCTACCGGAACATCGAGAAGGCCCTCGGCGCATTCGAGCGCACGCTGATCACACCGAGTCGCTTCGATCTCTATCTCGAAGGCGACCAGGAAGCCCTGACTCCGCAGGAATTGGCCGGCATGGAGAAGTTCATCCAGCTCAACTGCACTTCCTGCCATAACGGCGTCAACGTCGGCGCGCACAGCTTCCAGAAATTCGGCCTGGCCGGCAACTACTGGGAGCACACCGGCAGCGAGAAGATCGACGAAGGCCGCTTCACCGTGACCGAGGATGAAACGGACAAGTTCGTGTTCCGGGTGGCTTCCCTGCGCAACGTCGCCGAGACGGCGCCCTACTTCCACGACGGCAGCGTCGAGTCCCTGGACGAGGCGATCCGAATCATGGTGACGGTCCAGCTCGGCGTCGATCTCACCGACGAAGAGGTCGAGAATCTGGCGGCGTTCCTGAGGAGCCTGACCGGCGAGGTGCCGGCGGAGGCGCTACAGGACGCTGGCTGATTCGTCCGACACGCATGTAGGGACACCCATGGGAGGGCGCAAGGCCCTCCCCTACTTTGTTTTGCGGTGTGATCCCTTGGGCGCCTTGCCGTAGGGCGCTTCGGGCTCGCGAATCATCGCCGCCAGTTGTTCGGTCGTCTGGCCGCGGCCGAGCTCCTCTCGCACCCGGTCGGCCAGGTACACCTTGAGCAACGACTGATACGGCACATCCATGCGGTTGGCGAGGATCTTGAGGTCCGCCAACAAGCTCGCCGGAAGACGCAGGGAGATCGTCTCCGTCGACGGCTTCAGGCTAGGGTAGGCAGCTCGGCGCGCCTTCGCCCAGTCAACATAATCGCTCGAGTCGTGGGTGGCCCAGAACTCTTGCTCTTCTTCCTCACTCCGGAAGTCAGGAATCGATTTGCGCTTCGGCATAGCTCCTCCGCTCTCGTCGGCTCATGTCCCGAGCCGAGATGACTCGGATTCCGTCGCCGCGCTGGGTGAACGCCACACAGAGCCGTCGCCCAGCGTGCGTCTGGCCCAGAGCCAGATGTCGTGACTCGCCGGTCGAGTGCCGGGGATCGTCGTGCACCAGGAGCGGCTGATTGAAGAAGACCTCCTCACACTCTGAGGCTCGAACTCCGTGCTTCTCCCAGTTCTTGTCTACGTTGCCCTCGTCCCACTCGAAAGCGACAGGCTCCGGCAACGAATCCGTCCTCTCATTCACAGGATGAGTATATTACAACAATATACAAGAAGTGGCGAGGTTGGGCGTGAGGCGCAGGGGCGCCCCTTGCGGGCGCCCGGTATCCACACCTCAGAGCAGCTTGTGGGTGCGTCCCAGAAACCAGCGCATGCAGCGATGAACGACATCGGCCCCCTCACCGAACATCAGGGGACAGCCGCCGGGAATCACCTCGATGCCGTGCTCGCGGCCATACGCTGTCGCTGCATCTGAGACGCTGCTGCTCTTGGCTCCGAACAGCGCGTTGTGGTGCATCCAGACGTGGGAGACGCCGGCCTCGACGCAGTCGTGCATGACGGTCTCGCTGACCCCGGGACTGGTCACGATCACCGCGGCGTCGACCCCTCCGGGAATCGACTTCAGATCGGGATAGCAGGTCTCGCCGTCCACCTCCGAGGCCTTGGGGTTGACGGGCACCACCTTGTAGCCCCGTTTGCGCAGAGCCTTGAAGATGGCATTGCCGGTGCCCTGTTTGCGGGAGACACCGACGACCGCGATTCGCTTCTGGGACAGGAAGGCTTCCGCCTGGGTCTGGATGGTCATGTTCCTCGACCTCCTTCCAGACTCCATCCTACACCTGGAAGGGCCGGCACAAAGGCCGGCCCCCCAACAATTTCCCTGTGGCTACGAAGCTGGGGCTGCCCTACTCGACCACTGCCGCCGGTGCGTCCGAATTCCAAATGTCGTGGTGGATCTGCCACTTTCCATCGACCCACTTGGAGACACTGCCCCACTTGCCTTCGCTGACCGTGTTGCCATCGGCATCCATCCCCTTGAAGATCCCCCGCGCGACTCCCACCTCTCCACTGACCATCGATTCGATGGTTTCGATATCGATCTTGACCAGTCCCGCGTCCATTCCACCCTGGATCTGGGCCTGAATGGCAGTACGACCCTCGACGAGCGGCATATCGGGAGGCATCCGCATCCCATCCTCCAGGTACAAGGCCGCGACCGCAGCCGCACCTTTATTGTTGTACGCCGTCTCCCAGTTATCAGCCAACTTCTCGTACTCCTCCGCCTCGTGGTGCGCAGCGAAAACCGCTGAGCTCGCCAACAGTGCAACCATCAACAAACACAAAGACAGTTTCTTCTTCAAAACAAAACACTCCTCTGGTTTTTCCCCATAGCGGAGCATCCGCTATGCGGCCCCTCAATCCCAAATTTCTTCAGAACTTGGGGACATATTACTAGTTCCACGTAGGGATCGACAAGGTCCGAACTAGGCGGACCCCAGTTTGGGCCACGTCACGGTGCGCCTTCCGGTGGTGACAGGCTGCGAACAGAGATTGCGCTCCCACCAATGTGTATTGTGTCCCCGCAAAGAAGGGCCCAGAGCTCGACTCGTAGTACACTCCGGCCACCAATCCGATTCACGCCCACGAGACGCGTTCTCGCTGTGGCAAACAAGAAGGGGTAAAGAATGCTGAAGCAGTTCCCTGTAGGTGTGGTCTGTCGAGGGGTCTCAATCGCCCTATCGATGGCGTTGGTCTTGGCCCTGGCGCCAGGACAGGCAGTGGCGGACACGGCTGAAGAGGTCCGTGCGACGATCATGGAAACCAGCGAATATGTGAACCAGAACCTGAAGGACGCGCCCGACACTGTCTCCAAGGACGGCGCGGCTGAGTTCTGGTCGAGTGGCGGCCTGATGCAGTGGATCCCGGCTGAGAGTCAGATCTTGGAGTACGAGTACCAGTCTCTCTCGCCCAAACACATCAAGGTCATCACGCTGGTCGAGGGCCAGGCGGCGGTCGCGATGTATTACTCCGAGGGGAGATTCAAGGCCAAGGGCGGCGAGCCGGTCAACAATTACCTGACCCGCGTAACCCAGGTGTATGTAAAAGAGAACGGCAAGTGGAAAGTACGTGCCGCACACTGGTCACCCATCGCCGGGGGCTCGGGTACGAATCAGAATTCCCTCGACTGAAAACGGTCTTTCTTCAATTTTCAAACGTGGGGCACTCGACCTTCGTCGGGTGTCCTCTTTTTCTTGCCAGCTGGGGGCATCGAACAGGCTGTAGCTCCCTCTAGGCCGTTCGGGCCATCCCGGCGTGATTCTTCGTGAAGATGTGCTGCCCTCGCTGGGGCTCTCTGTCAGCGAAGCGGCACGGCAGCTTCGGGTCTCGCGGCAGACTCTGCAATCAATCGAAGTTCGCTGATTGCGGTAAGCTTCTCCCATCTCGTTGAAGAGGGGCCACATGATCGGCCAGACTCTCGGTCACTACCGAATTACGGCGAAGCTCGGAGAGGGCGGCATGGGCGAGGTGTACCTCGCGCTCGACACCAAGCTCGACCGCAGAGTCGCTCTCAAGGTGCTGCCCGAGTCCATGGCCGACGATGAAGAGCACCTACGAAGGTTTCGCGGTGAGGCCAAGACTCTCGCATCGTTGAGCCACCCCAACATCGTCACCATCCACTCGGTCGAGTCCGTGGAGGGTGTCCCTTTCCTGACCATGGAGCTTCTCGAGGGCAAGACCCTCAGCACCTACATTCCGCGCGGCGGGTTGTCGGTCAAAGAGTTCTTCAAGATCGGCATTCCCCTGGCCGACGCCCTGGCCGCGGCCCACGAAAGTGGCATCATCCACCGCGATCTCAAGCCCGCCAACATCATCGTGACCAACAAAGGCCTGGTCAAGGTGGTCGACTTCGGCTTGGCGAAGGCGAGCCAGGCAGCAGACAGATCCGTCGACCCGACGGCCCCCACCGAGACCCTCACCGAGGAGGGCCGCGTCCTCGGCACCGTGCCGTACATGGCTCCCGAGCAGCTCCGGGGCCATGACGCCGACACTCACTCCGACATCTTCTCGCTCGGCATCATCCTGTACGAGGCAGTCACCGGCAAGCGGCCCTTCAAGGGCTCGACTCAGGCCGAGATCCAGTCTTCCATCCTGCGGGATACACCCGTCCCGGTGGATCAAGTCAAACAGGGCGTTCCCCATCACGTCGCCCGACTGATTGGCTTGTGCCTCGAGAAGGACCGGGACTCTCGGCTTCATTCGGCCAAGGACATCCGCAACCAGCTGTCGGCCCTGCAGCAAGAGGTCTCGACCGGAACCTCTGGAGCTCGACCTATCGTCCCGCCGAGCGGGCACCGCCGCAAGCTCGCCATGGCGCTGCTCGCCCTGGCGCTGGTCGCTATCGGAGCCTATGTCGCGTGGCGCATCCTCCGCCCGGGACCCCCTGCCGACGATCCTCGAGTGAGCGACGAGGCCCAGGCGCTCGTCGACCAGGCCGAGCTCTATCAGCTGCGCGGCTTCACCAAAGAGAACCTGACCGCGGCCGAGGATCGCTATCGGCGTGCCCTGCAACTCGAGCCCGATGATCCGATGGTCCAGGGGCACCTGGCATCATTGCTGATCGACATGCAGTTGATCCATCCCGACACAAGACAGCTCCAGGAAGCGCGCCAACTGGCGGAAGCGGCACTCGAAAGGGATCCCGACAGTCCGGATGCCCTACTGGCGATGGGTACCCTGGCGCTGTCCGACAACGAGCTCGACGTCGCCGAGCAGGCAGCCCGCAAGTTCATCGACCTGGAGCCGGAAGACCCCTTCGGCTATACCCTCCTGGGCAAGACACTGGTCAAGGCCGACCAGATCGACCTCGGCCTGGAACAGCTTCGCCAGGGTGTGGCCCGGGCCGGCACGGACACCCGGCCCCGATTGGCGCTGGCTTGGATTCTCTGGCAGCAGGGACGCGACAACGAAGCCGCAGTCGAATACGAACAGGTTCTGGACTACTTCCCGGATTCCCCCAGCGCGCTCAACAACCTGGGGATCATCTACGGTCAGCAGGGGCGCTACCTGGAAGCGATTCCCCTCCTGCGCCGGCTGCTGGGCGTCACCGACGATGCCGATGCGGCCTACAACCTGGCCAACTGCTATTTGTACCTGGACCGTCTGGACGAGGCCGTGGAGACCTATCAGCGGGTCCTCGAAATCAATCCAGACTACATCTGGGCGCCGCACGGTCTGGCCGAAGCCTACGAAAAGATGGGAGAGCCGGAGCAGGCGAAGCTCTATTTCGAGCAAGCCATCGAGGGCTATGATCGCTGGCTCGCAGAGAGTGGGCCCGAAGCAGCCTATCTAGGCGCCCGCGCCGTCTGTGCGGCCAAGCTCGGTCGCCACGCCGAGGCCCTCGACAACCTCGCCGAGGCTGAAACGCTCTCGCCCAGAAACCCCGCGGTTCTCTTCAAGGGCGCCCAGGTCTACGCTCTCACTGGAGACCAGGCTCGGTCGTACGAGTACATCCAGCGATCCATCCAGGCAGGCTATCCCCGGCAGGAGTTCGAAAAGGACCTGGCGTTTACAGCCTACCTCGACGACCCCGAGTTTCGTCGGATCCTCGAGTCCGCCGACAGCCGCTAGCGGTTCAGGACGTCGCTGCTCTCATCCAGCAGCCCCTACCCTGTCGGCGGCTTGCCGGCCCAGGGAGGATCAATTTCAAACAAGACCTGTGAAAGCGTCTGCTTGAAAAGGACGAGTAGGTGTCTAGGCCTGATAGTCCTGGTGCCGCTCTTCTCCAGAATCAGGGTCTTTCTGGTGATGAGCTCGCCCCCTTCGTCCGGCTTGGCCTCCGAGAATGAGAAAGAAATCTCCCGGAGCAGCTCGCCCTCCTCATTCCGAAGCACGACTGCGAGCTCCGGATCTGGAATCCATGTCTGCCCCTCAGGATCAGGTTCAATTTCAGATGAGACGAGCCCGAAGTCCGAGAGAGTCAGCATGAGACCATCAGCCGGTTCAACCCACTTGACCTGGACGACGAATGGCTCCCCATACAAAAACTCGGGAATCGGAATCTCCCCCTTGTTCGGGTCGTCAATCATATGCCGCCCGACCTTGATCCAAATCCCGTCCTGCCCACTGCCTGTAGCCATATTCCGATCCTCCTCCCCTCGAATCCTGCACAGCGTTGATAACACCGAGCCATACTCCGCTCGGAAAGTCGACACCCCACGCCTTCAGCGCGGAAGTGAGCCCCGACAGTTTCTAGCTATCAATTGAGCCCGTCCGGTTTGCCTTTCTCCGACGGGCGCAAGTTTTCTCTGGACACTCTGTCTCTATCGCCGATGCCGCTCCGGAAGAATACCCCAACAGGTGGGCTGCGCCCAACAGCCCGGTGGAGTCTCTGATATTTGATGTATTCGCCGCGTAACCTACCTTCGAGCCTACAACTCCTTGAAGCGGCCGGACCCGTGCCGGCGGTTTGAGTTGACGTCCCGGGGACCCTTGACCCGGACAGCGGGAGGGTGTGAAATGGTTGTGGGAGCGCGCAGATGGACACCACGAGGCGCGATTTCATCCAGCGGACAGCGGTCCTCGGGGGGGCGATGCTCGTCGCACCCGGCCGGGCGAGCGCCGCTTCCTACCCACCTGAGGGCTGGCTGCCCGCCTACGCCAAGCTCGAGCAGGAAGGCAAGCTCCAGGAGCGCATCGGTCAGGCCCTCGAAGCTTTCGAAGCCTGCGAGATCTGCCCCCGCCAATGCGGCGTCAATCGATTGGAGGGCGAAAAGGGCTACTGCCGGTCCCCGAAGCAGGTGACCGTCTACAGTGCCCACCCTCACTTCGGCGAAGAGGTCTCGCTGGTCGGTGAAGGCGGCTCCGGCACGATCTTCTTCTCGCACTGCAACCTGCGCTGTGTCTTCTGCCAGAACTGGCCGATCTCCCACAAGGGGCGGGGCGATCGCATCGAAGACGAGGAGCTGGCCGGCCTCATGCTGCGCCTGCAGAAGATCGGCTGCCACAACATCAACCTCGTCACACCGACCCATGTCATGCCACACATCCTTAACGCTACGCGGATCGCGTACAAGAAGGGCCTCCGCCTGCCGCTCGTTTACAACACCAGCGGCTACGAGCGGGTCGACGTGCTGAAGCTCTTGGACGGCATCGTCGACATCTACCTGCCCGATTGCAAGTACATGGATGGAGAGCAGTCCGCGAAGTACTCGGCCGGGGCTGCCGACTATCCCGAGCTGACCAGGGCCGCGATTCTGGAGATGCACCGGCAGGTGGGCCGGCACACGACCGACGAGTTCGGCCGGGCACTGCGTGGCCTGATGATCCGGCATCTCGTCATGCCGAACCGGGTCGCCGGAACCCGCGAATTCGTCCGCTGGGTGGCCGAGGAGATCTCGCCTGCGACCTACGTCAACATCATGGCGCAGTATCACGTCGCCTGGGAGGCCAACGACTACGAGGAGATCGGCCGCGGCATCACGGCGCAAGAGTTCCTCGAGGCCATGGATTGGGCCGAAGAGGCCGGACTCACGAACCTGGATCCCCGCTGCCGGGCCAACCGGCGCCTCTTCCAACGCTACGGCAAGGCCCGGGGCGGGTAGCCGACAAGGCCGCGAAGCCCATGAAGGAGTCCCTCACCAGGCGTGATTTCGTGACCAGGGCCGGGCGGATCGCTCTGGCCACGACCGGGGCCGGCATGCTCCCCTGCTCGGCTCTGGTGACGCCTGTCTCGGCTGCCGGCCTGAAGCAGGGATTCGTCACCCGGCGCAAGGCCTCCTACTTCACCGCCCTCGGTGAGCTGCGGGTGCGCTGCGATCTCTGCCCCTTCGCCTGCGAGATCGACAACGGCGACCGCGGCCGCTGCGGCGTCCGCGAGAACGTCGACGGCACCCTCTGGACGGTCGCCTTCGGCAATCCCTGCGCGGTGCAGATCGACCCGGTCGAGAAGAAGCCCTTCTACCACGTGCTGCCCGGGACCAAGACCCTGTCGCTGGCGACCGCGGGCTGCAACCTGCACTGCAAGTCCTGCCTCAACTGGGAGGCTGCCCGGGCCCGCCCCGAGGAGACCTACAATCACGAGCTGTCTCCCGGCGAGGCCGTCACGCGGGCCGAGGACTACGGCTGCCACTCGATCGCCAGCTCCTATGTCGAGCCGGTGGTCTTTTTCGAGTACATGCGCGAGGTCGCCGCCCGATGCCGGGAGCGTCCCCTGCTCCACCTGATGCATTCGGCAGGCTACGTCAATCCAGGCCCACTCGAAGACCTCTGCGGGGTGCTGGATGCGGCCTGTATCGATCTCAAGGGCTTCACCGAGGAGCTCTACCGCGATCTCGTCGACGGCTCTCTCCCGCCGGTGCTGGCCACCCTGGAGGGCTTGAAGTCGGGCGGTGTCCACACCGAGATCGTCAACCTGGTGATCCCCGGCAGGAACGACGATCCGGAGACCGTTCGCGCCATGTGCCGGTGGATCGTCGAGCGGCTCGGCCCGGAAGTGCCCCTGCACTTCTTCCGGTTCTACCCGCGCTACCTGCTCAAGAGCCTGCCGCCGACGCCGGTCTCCACCCTCGAGCAGGCTCGCGACATCGCCATGGCCGAGGGCCTGCACTACGCCTACATCGCCAATGTTCCCGAGCACCCCGGCAAGCACACCTACTGCCCCCGGTGCCGGGAGCTGCTGGTCGAGAGGATCGGCTACATCACCACCGTCCTCGCCCTCGCCGACGGCCAGTGCACGCAGTGCGGCCACGCAATCCCCGGCGTTTGGAAACCGAGGACCTGAGCCGACTCGACTGAGCTGGTCGACCACGGGCGGGGGCAAGCCCCGCCCCTACGACAGAGGTGAACCGCTGTTCAATGCAGCGGAGGGCCTGCGCCCTCCCGCGCTGGGACACGACGAAGGAGGGTCACGAGCGAGACCAGCGCCAGCAGGCTGAGCAACACCAGCGTGCTCGCCACTCCGTAGAGCGGCAGCAGGAAGAGACCGGCTGCGAGCGCCCCGCCCGCGGCGCCGGCCAGATCGATAGCGTAGAGATACCCGCCCGCCCGTTCCAGCTGCGCCCCGGCCGCTGTCGACGCCAGGGCGGCGAGCGAGAAGTGGCTTCCGCCGAGCACACCCGCCACGAAGCTCACCGCAGTGAAGATCCACGAAGCGGCGGCCGGCGAGAGCGCTGCACGCAGCCCCGCGCCGACCGGGGACAGAAACACCAGCAGCACCAGCGGCAGGGCGGCAATGCCCGCCTGCACCCCCACCAACCAAATTCGGGGACAGGCACTTCTTTTCCTCTTTCGGCGCCAATTTCGGTGCCTGTCCCCTTTTTTCACTGCCAGGGTCCCCGCGGCCAGGCCAGCCATGAAGAAGGCGATGATGAGCGCCAGCTGGAGATAGGCGAAACCGGCCAGGATCTGGAAGCTCAGGATCAGCACGACCTGCAGCACCATCCCCCAGCCTCCCTGCAGCATCACGCTGACTCCCACGGCCGCGCGATATCGCGGCCTGCCGAGCCAGAAGAAGAGGTTCAGCAGAACGCCGAGCGTGCCGATCCCGAGAAACAGATGTAGCGGCCGTATCGCCGCGGCCTCCTCGATCCACCCCGCCAGCGCCGGGTGCCACTGGGCAGCCCACAGCAACGTCCCGTGGTAGTAGCAGACGGGCGAGAACTGCCGATTGACCCGGTTCTCGCCGAGCTCGCCGAGGACCGCCTCCATGTAGTCGAGCCGCAGCGGGCTCATCAGATCCTGCAGGGTGTCTTCCCGGAGATGCACGAGCTCCAAGTTCCGCTCCCGGATGCGCGCTGCCAGGAGCGTCGGATTTAGCACCAGCTCTCCTTCGGCCCGCGCCGCAAAGAAACGCGCTCGCTCGCCCGGCAGCACCCGAACCTCGGGAAAGATCTGGCGCAGGGTCCGATCGAGCGATCCGAGGAACCTGGCGTGCGAGGGCCCCACCATGTCGCCGCCACCCGGCACCGAGAAGGTGAAGATTCCCCCGGGCCGCAGTCGCTGCCGGACGAGATCGAAGAACTCCTCCGTGTAGAACCGGTTCATCTGCGCGTTGATCGGATCCCCGACACTCATCAGGATCACGTCGTACGTAGCGTCACCTCGGCCTAGAAACGTCCCGGCATCCCCGCTCAGGATCTCCACACGACCTTCCCGCAAGGACTCGCGCGCGTCAGAGTCGAGGAAGCTCTCGCTCAGGGAGATCAGCTCCGGATCGAGCTCGACGGATTCCAATCTCTCGAGGCTCGGATGCTGCAACGCCTCCGCCACCTGACCCGCCACTCCACCTCCAAGCAGCAGGACCCTCCTGGGATGCGGGTGCTGCAGCAGCGCCGGGTGCACCGCCAGCTCGGCCGTAGCGGGATCGGGCCGCGTCCACAGCCAGAGGCCGTTGGTGAAGACCGTCACCTGCTCGCGCTCCTCCAGGACCGCGATGTTGTGGAAGGGGGTGTCACGGACGGCGGCCAGGTGCTCGCCCCACTGCCAGCGACGGCTCCGCATCTCGAGATCTCCTCTGGCGAAGGCCATGGCCACCACGGCGAGCGTCACGACTGCCCAGGGAATGCCGATAGGCACCCGATGGGAGCGCCCGCCGTACCTCCACACAACCCAGCCCGCGACCGCCAGCAGCAGGAGAGCGACGGCGATCGCCGTGCCCAGCGCCGTCGCCAGCCGCAGCATGACGAAGTAGAAGGCGATCCCACCGGCCGCCGCCCCCAGGGCCTCGCCGAGGTAGATGGCCAGCGGCCCCCTGCCCGAGCTCGCGGCATCGCGTGACCGTTGGTACGCCCAGCACGACCCGAACAGCGCCCCGGCCACGGGGCAAAAGAGCACCGGCATCGTGAGGCAGACTAGAAGCATCGTGCCCGTCGGCGCCAGCTCGCCCAGCGGAATTCCGAGCAGCCAGCGCACTCCACGAACGCAGAGCACCAGCGCCGGCACGCCCAGAGCCTGCAGCGACAGCAGCAGCGCCAGCGTCCCTTCTCGCGGGGGACGCCTGCCGGCGAAACCTGCCGCCAACGCACTGCCCAGTGCCGTCCATAGCAGCCAACCGGCCAGCACCAGCGCGGTCGACATCTCGTTGCCGTAGAAGAGAACCAGCAGCTCCCGCAGGAGCAGGATCTGGGCGACGGTCGCG
>Ga0316193_10001509_pt1 | contig 15768 bp, 15 predicted proteins | sample MerIslsedime2_MG_FD_207735 | JGI IMG/M metagenome (GOLD analysis project Ga0316193, IMG submission 207735) | Coastal sediment microbial communities from Maine, United States - Merrow Island sediment 2 | ecosystem: Environmental > Aquatic > Marine > Coastal > Sediment | place: USA: Maine...
GATGGCAGGCCACGCAGACGGGCGGGAGGAGAAGCGTCAGCAGCCGAAGGCCGGCTTCCTCGAGTTCGGTTTTCCATGTATGTGACAAATGAGTTTCTCCAGCGTACGAGATACTTGAGATGAGAGCAGAGGAGCTCGGATTCCGAGTGACCGCAGCCTACGACCGTCTCCCCGTTAAAAGACGGGACAAAGGTCGGTATACTTGCCAGTCGAACGAGACGGAGGAATTAGGTCGCCCTTTCGAAGACGCAAAGTGCGACGGTCCAAGAGCGGGGGAAGACGTGAGACGATCGCAGACTTTGGTCGTGATGTTTCTGGCGGGATTGCTGCTGGTTCCTGTAGCCGCCAGTGCCCAGGAGCTCTACTCTTTTACCGGTAGTCTCCTGCTCGGGGTAGGCGGCTCTTTCGACGAGAGCGAGGCGGGATTTGGCAACCCGTCCTTTCAGCTGGGCTTCTCCCACGTCCTGGAAAAAAGGACCCACGTAGGTTTCCGACTGGGGTACATCGGCTTCGGCTCCAACGACTACCTCGGAGAGCTCAGAGGAGCCGACCTTACCTATCTCAATGTGGCTGGCGAGTACCGCTCCGCGAAGAGCTCCTTTTCGGGCAGCCTTCTCGACTCCGGCGTCTACATCGGCCTCGGCGCCTACCAGATGAGCGGCGAGATTGATGACGGAACGAGCGAAAGCGGGACTTCGATTGGGCTGGTTCTGGGCTTGACTGGAGACATCGAAATCTCGCCCGATTTTTCGATGAGGATCGAGCTCAGCGGCCACATCCTGAGCTCCGATGTCGCCCGATACTTCGGCCTGGCCCAGGTCGGTGTGGTCTATCGCTTCTAGCAAGCAGCTCTCGGCAGTCGAACTTGCTCACAGAAACCCAGCTTCCATCAACGGGCCAGCGTCGCGCTGTCTTGGTCGGCTTGAGCCTGCCGGGCCAACCGGGCTGGTTGGTAGAGGAGCATCTGGACGAGCTGGCCGAGCTCACCCGGAGCGCAGGTGTCGAAGTCGCGGCCCGGGCGCAGCAGCAGCGCAAGACGCCGCATGCCGGCACGTTCATTGGGCGTGGCAAGGCGGCTGAGGTCGGTGAGGCCGCGCGGGAGCTCGGGGCCGATCTGGCGATCTTCGATGACGACCTGTCGGCCAGCCAGGTGAAGAACCTGGAGGAGATCCTCGACCTCCAGGTCATGGATCGAAGTGGCCTGATCCTGGAGATCTTCGTTCAGAGGGCAAGCACCAATGAGGCCCGGACCCAGGTCGAGCTCGCCCGACTCGAGTACCTCCTGCCGCGGCTGACTCGTCGTTGGACCCACCTTTCCCGACAGGTGGGCGGCATCGGCGTTCGAGGTGGTGAGGGCGAGACGCAGCTGGAAGCCGACCGGCGAATGCTGCGCAAGAGAATCCGCCACCTGAAGCGGGATCTGGACAAGATCGAGCGCACCCGTCAGATCCAGAGGCGCGGTCGCCGTGATGTGCTACAGATCGCCCTGGCTGGCTACACCAACGCGGGCAAGTCCACGCTCTTCAACCAGCTCACCAGGGCTGGAGCCCCAGTGGAAGATCGGCTGTTCGCAACCCTGGATTCAAAGCTTCGCCGGGGAGCCTTGAGCACGGATACCTTGGCGGTGTTTGCCGACACGGTGGGGTTTATTCGCAAGTTGCCACATCACCTGGTCGCCTCGTTCAAGAGCACTCTCGAGGAGATCACCTACGCCGACCTGGTGCTGCATGTCGTCGACCGTAGCCATCCTCAGTGGCAAGAGCAGCTCGAGGTCGGCGAGGCCGTTCTTCAGGATCTGAGTGTGGATGCCGATAGAGTCCTGACTCTCTTCAACAAGGCCGACCTCGCCGGTAACACGTCGCGGTCCACCGAGGCTGCGCTCTGGATCTCCGCTCGGACGGGCTCCGGGTTGGAGGAGATGAAGAAGGTCATCCTCGAGCACCTGAAGCCAGACCAACCTGAAGTCGATTCCGACTCCTCCGAGCGATCTTTGAGGGCTTGAGGGCTTGAGGGTTGAGGCGGCCGTCGCTTGCTCCGACCGGTCTTTGAGGGCTTGGGGTTTGAGGCGCTCGGCGATTCCGCCGAGCGGTCTTTGTGGTAGTGAGGTCTTGGCACTTGGACCAACGAGATCATAGCCAGCCAGGCTCTCGCTGCGTCACTGAGTGATTGCGTCAACGGTGCCAGAGGTTCGTTCGGGAGACCCCAGGGGGTTCTGGCAGCGGAAGGGAGGAAAGCCCCCTGGGGGCCCCGGACAAACCTCCTCACAGTCGTAGTCACATGCCCAGGTCCCAAGCCCCAGGACCCCGAGACCCCAAGACCTCAAGACCCCAAGACCCCAAGACCCCAAGACCCCAGGACCCCAAGACCCCAAGACCTCAAGACCGCCAGACTCTGTGTCCAGCTGGATGGACTTCCTTATCCCAATTGCTTATCCCAATGGCAGGCGCAGTCGGGCGCAGCAGCCCTGGTGTCCGATGCGGTTCTCGAGAGTCAGGCTGCCGCCGTGGGCTTCCGCTATCTGGCGGCTCAGGACCAGGCCGATACCTGAGCCTCCCGGCTTCGTCGTGAAGAAGGGGACGAACAGGTTGGCACTCTCGGGAACACCGGGACCTTCATCCTGAACCAGCACTTCGCAGCTGTCGGCGCGACGAGACCAGCTGATCTCGACTCCACCACCGGCCTCGAGTGAAGCCTCGACCGCGTTCTTGACAATGTTGATCAGCGCCTGTTCGATCTGCGCCCGGTCGGCTTGCACGTTGAGCTGTGGACCGTCCGTGATCTCGACCTGCAGCCGCGACTCCATCGCGACTGCGTGCTTCACGAGCCCTGCAACGGTCAGGGACTCGAGGGTGGGCTCCGGTAGGCGAGCCAGCTGCGAGTAAGAAGCCATGAATCGGCTCAGGGCCTCCGATCTCTGGCGGATGACCTCCAGGCCACTGCGAAGATCCTGGTGCCACTCTTCGACGCTGGGCTGCTTGCCGGTAAGCCGGTGAAGGGTCTCGGCGGTGGACTTGATGGGACCCAGGGAGTTGTTGAGCTCGTGGCCGAGGACTCGAATCAGGCGCTGCCAGGTCTGACGCTCCTCCTGACGCAGCGTCTTGCTCAAGTCGGTGATGACCAGCAGTTGGTGCGGCATGCCTTCCTGGCGGAAGGTGCTGCGTCGCACCCGCCAACGCCCGACTGCGCCCGGGAACGCCCGCTCGACGGTGCCGGAAAGCTCACTTTCGAGCCAGTCCTCCAGGCCCAGGTCCACGGCCGAGCTGCCGAGCAGGCGGGACGAGGGTCGGGCGAGAATCGTCTCACCGGCACGATTCACCAGCCGTAGCCGATGCTCCGGGTCGAAGGTAAAGACCGCCACGTCGATCTCGGCCATCACGGCCCGCAGGAGAGCCGAGGCCTCGAGAGCGCTGATGCGCTGCTCGCTCAGGCTTTCGCTGAGCAGATTGACCTCTCGGAAGACGTCATCCAGTGCATCGTCGGCACCGGCCCGGTGGCCGCGCAGGGAGTAGTCCTCCTGCCGCAGGGCCTCCAGAAGGCTGGAGATAGTGCGCAGCGGGTAGATGGCTCGACGCCTCACCGCAACTGCTAGCGCAGTCCAGGTGACAATCAGGAGGACAGTCAGAATCCAGCGGGTGGAGGCAGGGAGGTTGGAAGTCCAGAGAAGGGCCAGGCCGAGGATCGAGCCCGGCAGGCCAACCGCGAACGCCAGCAGAAAGAGGCGTTGCTCGCTGCTCAGGTGAAGTCGGGGACTCGGCCGCATACCGGACCCCATTCTAGTCAGTTGAGGCCGTGCTTCTCGAGACGGCGGTAGAGAGCGCTGCGACTCAGACCCAGGTCCTCGGCTGCGAGACTGACGTTGCCCTGGGCTTTGTCCAGCGCTTTCTGGATGAGAAGTCGCTCGGCGTCTTCCAGAGTCATCTTCTCGAGCTGCGCGGCCGCTTCGACGCCGGACTCCAGGCCGAGGTCTCCGGTAGCTATCAGCGGCCGCTGGGCCATCAGGACGCCCCGCTCCACAGCGTGATCCAGCTCTCTGACATTGCCGGGCCAGCCGTGCTTCCGCATCGCAGTTCGCGCCGACTCGTCGAAGCCCTCGAGCTGTTTGCGGTACTTGGCAGCGTGCTTGTCGAAGAAGTGGTTGGCGAGGGGCTCGAGGTCCTCGCCGCGCTCACGCAGTGGGGGGATCGGAATCTCGACCGTTCGCAATCGGTATAAAAGGTCCTTGCGGAATCGACCTTCGCCGACGGCAGCCTCGAGGTCGGCGTTCGTTGCCGATAGGACGCGCACATCGGCCGATTGGGTTCGCGACGCGCCGACGCGCTCGAACTCTCCGGTCTCCACGACGCGGAGGAGCTTGGCCTGCTGAGCCGCCGGCAGATTGCCGATCTCGTCCAGGAAGAGTGTGCCGCCGTCTGCCATCTCGAAGCGCCCGAGCCGGTCGCCTTTGGCGTCGGTGAAGGCCCCCTTGACGTGCCCGAACAGCTCGCTCTCGAAGATGGACTCGGAGAGGCCGCCGGTGTTGACGGTCACCAGGGGCATGTCGGCACGGTCTGACACCGAGTGCAGCAGCTGGGCGACGATTCCCTTGCCGGTGCCATTCTCGCCGGTGATCAGGACGTTGGCGTCGGAGGGACCGACCCGTTCGATCAACTCCAGGACCGGTCGCATGGCCCGCGAGTCGGCGATGAAGTCGATCTCTTCCCCACCCCTCAACAACCGATTCTCTGCTTCGAGCCGCTCACCTTTGCGCCGCGCCCTGCGCAGCTCGATTTGGCTGCGCAGGATCGCCAGCACTCGCTCGTTGTCCCAGGGCTTCTCGAAGAAGTCGCTGGCGCCGAGGCGCATGGCTTCGACTGCCAGCTCGATGCTGCCCCACGCCGTCATCACCACGACGGGAAGGCTCGAGTCGAGCTCCTGGAGCTGGGCTAGAAGGTCCAGCCCCTCCCTGCCCGACGTCGTATCGCGTGTGTAGTTGAGGTCGATGAGGGCGGCGTCGAAGTCGCGCTTGCCGGCGGCGTTCATAGCCTCCTCTGGAGAGCTGGAGAGCTCGACGGAATAGCCCTCGCCTTTGAGCAGCAGGCGCATGGACTCCAGGACGTCCGGCTGGTCGTCGGCGACGAGAATCGATGGAGCTGGAACGCTCACTTCAGTGATCGTAACTCACCTATGAGGGCACGGCTATTGTCTCGACGGCGGGCTCTGAAAGAACTTCCTCCGAGACGATCCGGCCGTCGAAGAGCTCGATGTTGCGGTTGGCATGGCGGGCCCAGCGAGGGTCGTGCGTCACCATGCAGATCGTCGCTCCCTGCGCGTGCAGGTCGTCGAGCAGCTCCATGACCGCTTCGCTGTTCTTGGAATCGAGATTTCCTGTCGGTTCGTCGGCGAGCAGGATGGAAGGGGACCCCACCACGGCGCGAGCCACCGCGACTCGCTGTTGCTGGCCTCCGGAGAGCTGGGAGGGATAGTGCTTGGTGCGGTGGGACATGGCCACTCGCTCGAGTGCTTCCATGACCCGGACCTTGGCCTCGGAGGAGCTCATCCCCCGGTAGGTGAGCGGCAGCTCCACGTTCTCGTAGACCGTCAGGTCACCGATGAGGTTGAAGGCCTGGAAAATGAAGCCGATCTCGCGGTTGCGGATCTTGGCCCGCTCGGCGAAGCGAAGGCCAGCGACGGCCTGGTCGTTGAGCACGTAGTCGCCGTCGGTCGGCGTGTCCAACAGGCCGAGGATGGAGAGCAGCGTCGTCTTGCCGCAGCCGGAGGGACCGGAGATGGAGACATAGTCGCCCTTCTGGATCATCAGGTGCACGTTGGTCAGTGCATGGGTCTCCACCTCGTCGGTAAAGAAGACCTTCTTGATGCCCTTCATCTGAATCAGGGGGTCGTGGTTCGAGCTCATGGTTTCTCCCGTCCTGTCTTCCAAGAGTGGATGGTTGTCACTCGATTCGAATGCGGTCGAAGTCGTCCCATTTGGATGTGTCTGAAAGGATCACGCGATCGCCCTCCTGAAGGCCGTCGACGACCTCCACTGTGGAGACCGAGCTTCGCCCCAGGCGTACTTGCACTCTCTCCGCCGCGTCCTCCTCGTCGTTGACGAGAAATAGGCTGACTGTCTGATTGGCCTGGCCATAGGCCGGGCGGCCGACGTAGAGCACATCCTCGAGGCGCTCGATCTCAATGGTGCCGTCGACCCGGAGGTCGGGCCTGGCGCCCTGGGGCAGAGCTCCTTCCAGCGCGACGTCCACCGTTACACTGCCTTCACGCACGGCAGGATCGACGCGGCTCAGTCGACCTGGAACGATGCCGTTGCGGGTGTCGATGGAGACAGCGAGTCCGACCCGTAGATCCTTGGCCTGGGTCTCGGGGATGCGAAGCTCGGCCTTGAGTCGATCGGGCTGCGCCACCTGAGCGAGCGTGGTGCCGGCCGTGACCCGTTGGCCCTCCTCGACCCGCACCTCTTGTAGGACCCCTGCCATTCCGGCCCGAACCTGCAGTGAGGCGAACTGCTGTCGTCGTAGGTTCATCAGGGCTCGCTGTTGCTCGAGGCGGCTGCGGCCGGCCTGGAGTTGGGCCTCAGTGGACCGGCCTGCCTTCTCGAGCCGAACCCGTTCGATCTGCTCGAGCGTTTCGAGCTGGTTTGTGGCCAGCTGAGACCGTTTGTAGTCGATCTCGGGCAGGAGCCCCTCGGCCGTGAGTCGTTCGTTGGCTTCCAGTTGCAGCTTGGCCTGGCTGTGCTCCGAGATGGCCTGGGCGAGCACCGACTCCTGGGTGAGCACCTGGCTTTCGAGCTGCGCTTCGAGCATGACGTAGTCAGCCTCGACGGCCCGGAGCTCGGACTCGGCATCCACGATCTGCTGCTCCAGCTCGGGGCTGGAGAGCTGGAGCAAGACCGTATCCGCCTCGACGACCGTGCCGGGAAGAACCAGGATGCGCTCCACCCGTCCCCGGGTAGCTGCCGTGATCCATTGCAGGCTCTCGGGGATCAGGGTGCCCGGCCCGCGGACCTGGCGAAGCATCTCGCCCCGCTCGACGTTCGAGAAGTACAGAGCGCCTCCCTCGACGGTCGGCGCCGCGGGCTCGAGCTGTGCCAGGCCGATGGAGATCAGGATCACAGCCGCCAGCGCCACCCCGATCAGGAGGGTCCTCTTACGCTTTTTCTGGCGCATCAGATCGGTTCGCTGCACGTCCATGAGTTCGCTCTCCACAGGACCCTAGAGCAGGGTCCGTGCCAGTTTCAGTCTGGACGTTAAGTTGTTGATTTATAGAGGTTTATAGAACCGACCGTGAAAGCCTCAAGTGTCCGGTTCTGGGACGAAGGGTCCAAAACCGAAATCCTCGAGATGGCAGGCGGGATGGCACGGAGAGCAGACCCAGAGCGCACTGGTTGACACCCGCAATTCCCATCGCTATATTCCTCAGTCCTCGCCATTCGTGGGGCCGTAGCTCAGTTGGGAGAGCGCTTGAATGGCATTCAAGAGGTCGTCGGTTCGATCCCGTCCGGCTCCACCATGATAGGTCTCACGCATACAACCAGTTAGAGAAGCGACTGCGGACTTCCGAGGTCCGCGGTTCCCTGTTCTTCTCACCCTCTGCTCACCAAATCAGCCAAACTCCCCGATCTGAGGGGAACTCGGTGAAGAAGCCAACCAGGCGAATGCCGTTTTTCGCCTTACTCCGCCTACCTCAAGCTAACTCCCCCCACCTCACACGACAAGCCCTACCACGAAATGGCATTCAAGAAGTCGTCGGTGGGCTCCCTGCGGTCGCCGGTACTGCACCACCTGCACCTTCCTCTCGGTGCTCAGATCTCGAGCGGCTTAACCGTCTAACTCTCCTGGAATCAATGATATACAGGCCGGTGACCGGGCAGTCTCTAGTGTCTGACCCAGTCTTCGGGAAGATCGGGATCAGGAAGTGCATGCGGTTCGCAGCGCGATCAAGGGGTTGACCGGGTAGAGTAGATGTTGTAACTTTGTTATAACAGGAGGCGTCATGGTCAAGACTCTTCAAAAGCACGGCAACAGCCAGGCCCTGGTAATCGACAAGGCGCTCATGGAAGCCCTCGGAATCGAGGGCGATACACCGCTCCAGGTCACCGTCAGCGGTAACTCTCTGATCGTCACACCGGTCAGCGTTGGTGTCGGGAAACAAGAGATCACCGCGGCTCTGGAAAAGCTCCGGCCTCGGTATGGAGAGATGTTGCAGCGCTTGGCGGAGTGACGTTTGGCTGCCATCCGATTCCTGAGTGTCGACGACGCCCTCGCCATTCACCAGAACACGATTGCCAACGAGGGGGGACTCGCGGGTCTGCGGGATGCGGGCCTTCTCGAGTCGGCGGTGCTGATGCCGCAGCAGCGGTTCGAAGGCGAGTACCTCCATCCGGAGCTGACGGCCATGGCCTCTGCCTACCTGTTTCACATTTCCCAGAACCAAGCTTTCCACGACGGCAACAAGAGGACGGCGGTGCTGGCTGCGCTGGTCTTCCTGACCGCAAACGGCGTGGAGTCGCTTCCTCCTCCTGACGTACTGGAAGAGATGACGGTTCGGATTGCGAGTGGTGAGGCCACCAAGAAAGAGTTGACCGAGTGGATGCGGGCACAGTTGGGCTAGAGCCCCTCTAGCTGAGCACGAGTTGGTGAGTGAAGTCCGGTCCCTAGAAGCCGAAAACTAACACTCCAGGTGGATCAGATTTTGGAGGCTCGACCATGACCTCTAGCATCGACGCCTTCAACATCTTCAACGAAGGCTATGTCCTGAGCCGCGACACCAATCTGAATTCGGGGAGCGCCGACTGGGTCAATGCAACTCTGTCCCCCCGCATCTACCGTCTCCGAGTTCGGATCAATTGGCGGTGAGCGGCCGCCCTGGGCCGACCCGTGTATACTGGGGCAGCTTTAACAACTCAGAGGAGGACCGGAGATGTGGAAGATGCTGCAGGTAGCTGCGCTGTGCCTGCTCGCCCTGGTCGTGACGTCACCTTTGGTGGCGGGTGAGCTGACCGCACAGCAGGCTTTCGATAAATTGAAGAGTCTGAATGGCACCTGGGAAGGTCCGATAGAAGGTGAAGGCGGAGAGGCGGAGGCGGCAGCCAAAGCCGCTGGTCCTGCGACGCATGACATTCGGGTCTCTGCTGCCGGTACGGTGGTGATGGAAACCATGGGCCCCGGAACCGAATACGAAATGATCAACATGTACCATCTCGACGGTGAAGACTTGCTTCTCACTCACTACTGTTCGGGCGGCAACCAGCCTCAGATGCGGCTCGACCTGGGCCAGAGCACGGCCGACCTGTTGGTGTTCGATTTCATCGGTGGGACGAACCTCGATCCCGCTACCGACCACTACATCGGCTCCGCACGGATCGAGATCGTCGACAGCGATCACATGGAGAGTGTCTGGGGCTCCTATGCCGGTGGTGAGCCGGCCGCGACGATGACGTTTCATCTCTCGCGCGCCGACTGATCGGTGCAGATCGAGGCCCTCGAGAGAGATTTACAAACGCCTTTCGGTTCGCGGCATCAGTCATGTAAACTGCGCGGATTCAACAGCTTGCGGGAGGAATAGCGGCCTTAGGGGTCGGATTGGCCAGATCGGCCAACATAGCTGCCACATCCCTCGAGCCGACCGGCCTTCAAGGAGAAACTAATGTCCAACCTGTTTTCGTCGCTACAGCTGGGACCCTACTCGCTACCCAACCGCATCGTGATGGCACCGATGACCCGCTGCCGGGCCGATGTGGAGACCGTGCCGACGCCCATCATGATCGAGTACTACCGGCAGCGCTCTTCGGCGGGTCTCATCATTACCGAGGCCACGCAGGTCTCGCGCCAGGGTATTGGCTACCCGAACACCCCGGGCATTCACAACGGGCGACAGGTGGAGGGCTGGAAGCCGATCACCGGGGCCGTCCACGAAGCCGGCGGGCGCATCTTCCTGCAGCTCTGGCACTGCGGTCGAATCTCCCACTCTCTGTTCCAGGACGACGGCACGCTGCCGGTGGCGCCTTCGGCGGTGGCGCCAGCTGGCGAACACCTCACGCCGGCCGGGATGAAACCGTTCGAAACCCCACGGGCGCTGGAGATCGATGAGATCGCCGGTGTCGTGGAGGACTATCGTCGCGGGGCGCAGAGCGCTCTGGAAGCCGGCTTCGACGGGGTCGAGATCCATGGCGCCAATGGCTACCTGCCCGACCAGTTTCTTCGTGACGGCAGCAACCACCGCACCGACGCCTACGGAGGCCCGGTGGAAAACCGCGCCCGCTTCCTGCTCGAGGTTACCCAGGCTGCGGTCGGCGTCTGGGGTCCTGAGCGTGTCGGGGTTCGACTCTCGCCGAGCGGCACCTTCAACGACATGCGGGACTCCGACCCGCTGGCCACCTTCGGGTACGCCATCTCGGCCCTCGACAAGCTGGGGATCGTCTATCTGCACCTCGTCGAGGGCTCGGAGGCGGACGAGCGCCACGGCGGAAAGATCGTCCCCACCTCCAGTTTCCGACCGCTGTTCGAGCGCGCGCTGATCGTCAACTCCGGCTATGACCTCGCTCGCGGCAACGCCGTCATCGGTGCCGGGGAAGCCGACCTCGTCTCCTTTGCCCAGCTGTTCCTCGCCAACCCTGATCTGCCGGCGAGGCTCGCCGCCAACGGTCCTTTCAACGAGCCCGACTTCGAGACTTTCTACGGCGGAGGAGAAAAGGGCTACTCAGACTATCCTGCTCTGGGCGAGACCTGATCGTTCGCACCACCCGTGCCTGCCCCTCTGTGGTGTCGGATCCCGACCGGCCCCACGAAGTTGCGTCGGAATCGAAATGATCCAGAGCTCGGGGATCCCGAGGTTTGGCATCACCCTGGCACGATCTCGGTGGATCTGCTACCCTTCGCGTTCAAGATATCGCCGAGACCACCTCGGCGCGCGGCGCACAACAGGGTCTCCAACGAGTATCGCGTCGCCCGAAAGTACCCCCCTATTCACTGCTGTTGTGTGGGAAGGCAAAGCGGCCGTGTGTCGTCAGGACGACGATCCGGCGCGCTGGAGAGAAATACACGTATGTCTAGAAACAACAACGAAACCGTACCCGGGTTCGCCCAATTCGACCTCGACCCCGTCCTGCACCGCGGCATCGCGGCGGCCGGCTTTGTGGAGCCGCGGCCGATCCAGGTTCAGACCGTCCCCGCTGCCCTCCAAGGCCGCGACGTGCTCGGCCTGGCCCAGACCGGGACAGGCAAGACGGCAGCCTATGCGCTGCCCATCCTCGAGCGGCTCGTGGCGGAGCACAAGCCCGGTCCGCGAGTCCTGATCGTGGCACCAACCCGTGAGCTGGCCGCACAGATCAGCGACGAGATCCGCACCCTGGCCAGGTACACCCGAATCAAGGTCGCCACCGTGTTCGGTGGTGTTTCGGTCCACAGTCAACGCTCGGCGTTGGCAAGGCGGCCGGAGATCGTCGTCGCCTGCCCTGGTCGATTGCTCGACCTGATGCAACAAGGCATCGTGCGCCTGGATCGGGTCGAAACCCTGGTCCTGGACGAAGCGGACCACATGTTCGACATGGGCTTCCTGCCGGACGTTCGCCGAATCCTCGCCGCCCTGCCCGAGGAGCGTCAGAACCTCTTGTTCTCAGCGACGATGCCACCGGCCATTCGCAGCCTTGCCGAGGGGATCTTGCGCAGTCCGCACGTAGTCGATGTCGCCCATAGCCAACCCCTGTCCACGATCGAGCACGCTCTTTACCCTGTAGACCAGACGCGAAAGCTGGCCCTGCTCCAGCGCATCCTCGCCGAGGACGAGCTCGCCTCGGCCATCGTCTTCACGCGCACCAAGCACCGCGCGCGAAGTGTGGCCCGCAAGCTCGAAGGGGCCGGCCACCGCGCAGTGGCCCTGCAGGGCAACATGTCCCAGGGTCAACGGGAACGAGCCATGAAGGGGTTCCGTGATCGCCGATTCGACGTTCTCGTGGCCACCGACATCGCGGCCCGTGGCATCGACGTCGAGCAGGTGTCCCACGTCGTCAATTTCGACATGCCCAACACCACAGATGCCTATACGCACCGTATCGGACGCACCGGTCGTTCGGACCGCCAGGGCAAGGCCTATACGTTCGTCACGGATGAGGATCGATACTTGGTATCTCAGGTCGAGAAGAGACTGGGGGCGTCGATTCCGAGACGAGAGGTGCAAGGGATCGAGAGCATTCCGTTCCCACAGGGCCGGTCAGGCAATGCAGCCTCCCAGCCCCGACCTTCCCAGCCAAAGGGAAGGCGTGTCGCAGGTGCGGCCTGGAGCAGGAATCGCCGCCGTCCCCGCCGGTCAGCCTGAGCTGTCGGCCCAGGGGTCGACCCCAGCCTAGGATTCCATGCTAGTGTTGCCGGCAACCAAAAGGGTCTTTCAAAAAAAAGGGAAATGAGATGAAGAGAATCGCACTAGTTCTGGCGTTATTGATCGCTGGTTTCGCCACCAGCGCCCATGCTGGAGTCACGGTCGATCAGAGCAAGGTTCTGGATCGCTGGACCTTTAAGATCGGGGGCTTTTTGACGGGGCTCGATACGACGATTCGGCTGGACTCCCCGACGGGCGGTGAGGGAACGAGCATCAACCTCGAGGACGACCTCGGTTTCGACAGCGATCTATCCGTGCCGCGGTTTACTCTGGGTGTCATTCTCGGAAAGCGACACGAGATCTCGGGCGGCTATTACAAGACCGATCGGGACAGCACGGCCACTCTGCAAAGAGATATCGAGTGGGGAGACGAGACGTTTCCCATCAATATCAAAATCGGTGCCTTCTACAACACGGAGTTCGTCAATCTCGCCTACACCTACTGGTTCTACTCGAGCGAGAGCACTTCACTGGGTATTACCGGTGGTCTCGTGTACTCCAGTCTCGGAGCGGGTGTCGGAATCGCCTTGTCTGGTCCGGGGATCTCAGCCGAGGAGGACATAAGTACCGAGGTGCCTGTCCCCCAATTGGGATTCTCGGTAAATCACTATCTCGGCAGGCGGTTCGTGTTGAATGGAAACCTCGGTTACATCGCCTTCAACCTCGAAGACTGGGAGGGGAGTGTTGCGTCGGCCAACGTGGGTGTCGAGCATCGGACGTGGAAGAACTTCGGTTTCGGTCTAGCGTATGGCTACACGGGCTACGACGTCGATACGTTGGCCGCCGACTTTCTAGGCAAGTGGGAGTACACCGTCAGCGGTTTCGAGATCTACGGCCGCGCCGCCTGGTAGGAGCTGCAACCAGAACGTTGTCAACGAGGGCGGGGCTCGACCCCGCCCTTTTACGTTACACCCGTGAGAGGTGCCAGCCGTTTCTTCGGTTTCTGAGTTGACTCGAGCAGTGAGGGACCGGCGAAGCCCGTTATCCCGGGTGGTGCTTCTGACTAGACTCGGCGCGAAGTCATGAAGCCAAGCGTAGAAGGAGGCGAGAGCCCCGAATGTGGTCGATCAAAGCGTCTTTCCTGATCTGCTGTCTTCTCCTGGGTGCTGCTGTGGGGGTTGATGCCTCCCCCGCGGATTTCGATATCCAGGGGCACCGAGGAGCTCGCGGTCTGGCACCCGAGAACACCATGGCGGCCTTCGGAAAGGCCATTGACCTGGGTGTCACCACCCTCGAGCTCGATGTGGTGATGACGCGTGATGGTGTCTTCGCGGTCCACCACGATCTCCAACTCAACCCCAAGCTCTGCACGAGTCCCGGTGGCGAGTCGGTTCGCCGTCGACCTTTGGCTGAACTGGATTTCCGGGACATCTCAGGGCTCGATTGCGGTAGTCGGCGTCCGGGCAAGTTCCCTGAGCAAACACTGTCACCAGGTGAGCAAATACCCCGATTGGAGGAGGTGCTCGACCTGGCGATCGAAGCGCCCTATCCGGTTCGACTCAGCATCGAGATCAAGGATTCGATAGCCAAGATGCCGAAGCCCGTCGAGGCAATCGTTGCGCAGCTTGTCGACCTTGTTCGAGAACGGGGCCTGGAAGAGCGGGCCATCATCCAGAGCAAGTGGGGAGAAGTGCTGGCCGAGGTGCGAAAGCAGGAGCCCGACCTGGGGCGGGCTCTCGTGGTCGAAGGGGCCAGTGCGAAACGCTGGGTGGAGGATGGGACCGCGACGATCGTGTCGCGGAAACACGCCTATCTCGATCGCAGTGAAGTGGACAGGCTCCAGAGGAAGGAGGTTCTGGTGATCCCCTGGACGGTGAACAAGCCGCGGACGATCCAGAAGATGATGGATTGGGGGGTCGACGGCATCATCACCGACTACCCCGATCGGGCCCTGGCCCTCCTGAACGATCAGAGCCCATAGGAAAAGGCGGCAGCCCCTAGACGGAACTGCCGCCACGGTTCTACTTGTGGTCGTGCCGATGACTAGTCGGTCAACTTCTGCAGGAACTCCTCGAGCTTGGCCCACTGGTCCTTTGCCCAATCAGCCATGTCGGCCACACCGCCGCTGACCAGGATGACCTTGCGGTAGGTCGAGACCTGGCTCCAATTGACCACGCTCCACCAGGCCTCGAGGTAGTCGGGCCGGCGATTCTGGTACTTCAGGTAGTAGGCGTGCTCCCAGACGTCGACTCCGAGGATCGGGAAGACACCCTCCGTCGAGATCGGGTTGTCCTGATTCGCGGTCGTCGTGATCATGAGGTTCCCGTCCTTGCCAACGCACAGCCAGGCCCAACCGCTGCCGAAGACTCCGCCCGCCGCCTTCGAGAAGGCCTGCTTGAACTCGTCGAAGGAGCCGAAGGCCTCGTCGATTGCGGTAGCCAGGCTGCCGGACGGGCTGCCTCCTTCGTTGGGGCCCATAATCGTCCAAAACATCGTGTGGTTGACGTGGCCGCCGCCGTGATTCCTCACGGCCCCGCGGATGTCTTCCGGGATGGCATCGAGATTGAGGATCAGCTCCAGCGCCGTCTGCTCGAAGAGTTCCGGGTGCTTCTCGACCGCGGCGTTTAAGTTGTTGACGTATGCCTGATGATGCTTGTCGTGATGGATCGCCATGGTGTCCGCATCGATATACGGCTCCAGGGCGTTGGGACTGTAGGGTAGGTCGGGTAACTCGTATGCCATGAATGGTTCTCCTTTAGAGTGATTATCGGACCGAGATTATAGCCCGCCATGAAGAAGCGGCCGGCACCTGGGATTCCAAGGGCAAGAAAAAGGCCGCATCGACCCGGCGTGGGTGCGGATGCGGCCCGATTTGCCCGATCTCGAGAATCGGCTGGCACCTCCGGATTAGGGGACAGAGCTGCTCCAGGCCGAGACGTCGCCGCTTTCGAAGCCATCCGCGAAGATCTCCTCACCGGAGCCGATGGCGTTGTTCGGCAGGTTGGCTCCAAGATCGGTGATGAGCAGGGGCACGGCCACACCGCGGTTGGGATCGTCAAACGAGGTGCCGGTATTGCAGGAAGCCGATCCTCTGCAGTGGTGCAGGGACACTACGAGGTTGTCGCTGTAAGCGAGCACCGGTGAACCGGAGGAGCCGCCCTCGGTATCCAGAAAATAGCCGACATCGGGCGATGGGCCGCCAGAGCAGGCCGTCTCGGTCAAGCTGTCGACTTCCCCGAAGCCGGACGGGTTTGCGGGATAGGTAGAGACCACTGCGATCTCCTTGCCCCTACCACCGGGGTGCTGTGGCGAGTAGATGCGCTCTTCGAGGACGGCGCCCGTCCCTCGAAACTGCATGAAGCCATAGGTGCTGCTGAGGTTGCCCGGCAACTTGACCAGGGCGTAGTCGAGAACCGCGCTGTCCTGGATCAGTGTCCCCGAGGTGGCCTCGATGGTCCCGTC
>Ga0316193_10001510_pt1 | contig 15763 bp, 14 predicted proteins | sample MerIslsedime2_MG_FD_207735 | JGI IMG/M metagenome (GOLD analysis project Ga0316193, IMG submission 207735) | Coastal sediment microbial communities from Maine, United States - Merrow Island sediment 2 | ecosystem: Environmental > Aquatic > Marine > Coastal > Sediment | place: USA: Maine...
GTCAGTCCCAGCACCACCAGAAAGGTGCCGAACAACAGCTGGCCGAGATTGGGCAATGGCTGTTGCAGCACGGCCAGTTGAAAAAACAGTACCACCAGAATAACGGGCAAGAGATCCCGCAGGCTGCCAAGCAGGGACCTGGCCAGAGCCTTCAATGACTGGTTCAATCCGGACAGTTCCTGATCAGGACGGTTGCGTTACGCTCACCACCAGCTGCACGATACCCCACACTGCAAGGACAAACAGAACTGTCGCAACAAGTCCGATTACTACGTATGAAACAATATTCCCCTGGCTGAAGTCCTCAGCATGCTTCTTGCTGCTCTGCACCCCGAACATGGACGCCGACACACTGCGAATCACGCTGCCCATTGACTGGCGACCTGACGGTTGTGAATTTTCCTCTTCAGACATGCAGACCCCTCGTTAACTAATACCTGTAAAACAAAGTGATAGACTCACGTCCACCCAAGTTAATTAAAATCATACGCTTAAGTTTGACCCATTTCCGCCGTTAGCTACAAACAGCACCGAAGGAATAACATTATTCCTCAGATTTTCAGTGTGTTAGAGACTCAACAAGTCTCGGTAATGCGGGCGGCACGGAGGCTCCGCAGAGCAGTTTTCTGCTGTGATTATTGGGGAAACGAGGCGCCGTATGCCGACAATACTACTTCTGGACCGGGATTCATCCCGGCATGAACATCTGGTCGAACTGGTCAGCAGAATCGATCCACACATCAATATCGAAGTTTTCATCAAACCCGAGCCGGCACTTTCGTGGTTGCGCTGGCACAGCGCCGATCTGGCAATAGCAAACAGCAGGTTTACGGATATTTCAGTCACCAGCCTGATCCGTAAGGTGCGCGCGCTCCCCGGTGGTGGCGATCTGCCTTTGCTCATGATGGCGCCCTGTGACGACCAGGAACGGCGTCGCCAGGTCCTGGATGCCGGCGCAACAGATCTGCTTACCACACCAGTCGACGACCTGGAGTTCCATGCCCGCTGCCGTAACCTGCTCACCCAGCGCAACCAGCAGAAAATCATCCACGAACGCGCACGCTGGCTGGAACAACGTGTCTCGGAAGCTACCAGCGAGATACGTCAGCGTGAACACGAAACCCTGCTGAGGCTCGCCAAGGCCGGCGAATACCGCGACGAGGAAACCGGCAATCATGTTATTCGCATGGCCAAGTACGCTCGCATCATTGCCGAGCAGATGGGTCTGTCGGTAGAGGACTGCGAGGCCATTGAACTGGCCGCACCCATGCACGACATCGGCAAGATCGGCATACAGGATGATATACTGCGCAAGCCGGGGCGGCTGACCTATTGCGAGTTCGAAATCATGAAAACTCATACCCAGATCGGGTATGAAATCCTCAAGGACAGCCCGTCAAAGTACTTGCAGATGGGCGCCGTGATCGCTCTCAGCCACCACGAAAAATTCAATGGCACCGGTTACCCCAACAGACTGGGCGGCGAGGATATCCCATCGGTTGCAAGAATAGTCAGTATTGCAGACGCCTACGATGCCCTCACCTCTGAACGCCCTTACAAACCCAGGTGGAGCATGGAAAAGGCACTGGAATACCTCAATGCGCAACGTGGCAAATTTTTTGATCCTGACTGCCTCGATGCGTTTAATTCACAACTCGATCGAGTCTGCAAAATTCAGTTCATGCTGGGCGACAAGGCAAGGAATGATGCCGTAGGCAGCTAATTCAGGTTCTTCCAATTCTCCTGTACTGCCCGTAGCATTTGCGTCCAGTCATTTTCAGGAGATACTCACCCGTGTCGGGCTCCGCAGGGCCAATCAGATTTCCGCTACCAGCAGTGCTTGGATTGCTGTTCCTGTCCGGGGCCACGCTGTCGGCCATCGCATCAGACTTTGTGCACCTGTCTTTGCCGAAGCACCGTATCCTGGCAGATGAACTGGCAATCATCATTAACGATGCTGACCCGCTGAGTATCCGCATCGGCAACTATTATCGGAAAGCCCGCAACATTCCTGCCCGCAATGTTCTGCATGTAGACTTCAAACCGGGTCGCCCAGGTATGGGCAAAGCGGAATTCCAGCGCATTAAAACCCGTATCAACAGGCAGACGCCGGCTGCTGTACAGGCGTATGCTATCACCTGGGCGGCACCTTACCGGGTCGGGTGCATGTCGATTACAAGCGCGTTCGCCTTCGACTTCGACGAGCGCTTCTGTTCAAAACAGCGCTGCGCTCCGACACGCCACAGCGCCTATTTCAGGCGCCCCAGCGCGACACCTTATACGGACTACGCTATACGCCCGACTATCGCTATAGCCGCAGAAAATTTCGCAGCGGCCAGGGCACTGATCGATCGGGGCGTGCGGTCTGATCAAACCCGGCCTTCGGGCACCGCTTATCTGGTGAGCACCAGTGACAAGGCACGTAATGTCCGCTCCAGAGGCTACTCAACAGTCGAAAGACGCATGGCTGGCTGGATCAATACCAGGGTTGTGGAATCCGAAGCCCTGAAAAACACAAGTGACATACTTTTCTATTTTACCGGCAAGGTTTCCGTCCCCTACCTGGACACCCTGCAGTTTGTGCCAGGCGCCATCGCTGACCACCTTACGTCAGCGGGTGGCAGGCTCACCGGCAGCAGGCAAATGAGTGCCCTGCGCTGGCTGGAGGCCGGTGCCACCGGGAGCTACGGTACCGTTGTTGAACCCTGCAACCTGACCGGAAAATTCCCGAATCCAGGTGTCTTGATGGATCTGTATGGCTCGGGAAGAACCTTGCTGCAGGCGTACTGGCAGAGTGTTCAGCAACCCGGGGAGGGAATTTTTATCGGTGAGCCACTGGCGGCTCCATTTGACGGGTTCAGCCTGGAAAATACGGGCGACAGCATCCTGCTGACGACCAGAACATTATTACCGGGCAGATATCAACTCACCTATTCGCAAGGCCCGGTTGGTCCCTATCGGGTAATGCCGGGGGTGATAAAGGTCGCATACCACCAGCGTCGGTTAGCTCTACCAAACGCAGGACCAGGCTATTACCGGCTGGAACCGCTCTGATCCGCTTACTCGAACGGATGCCGCTTGACCAGGGTTTCCTCACGATCAGGGCCGGTGGAAATAATATCAATGGGCACACCACACAGCTCTTCCACCCTGGACAGGTAATCGCACGCTGCCTGTGGCAGTTTGTCCATCGAGCGGGTGCCAACGGTGGATTCGCTCCAGCCAGGCATCTCGATCAGTACCGGCTCGCATTTTTCAAACAGGTCAGCGCCTACCGGTGGGGTATCGATTTCCTGGCCATCCAGCCGGTAGGCCACACAGATTTTGACTGTCTTCATGCCGTCCAGTACATCGAGTTTGGTGATACACATTCCGGTCACGCTGTTAATCTGCAGTGAACGCCGCAAGGCAACGACATCCAGCCAGCCACAACGCCGTTGACGACCGGTTGTAGCGCCAAACTCGTGGCCTTTTTCACCCAGGTACTGGCCGTCGTCATCAAACAGTTCAGTCGGGAATGGGCCGGCGCCGACACGTGTGGTGTAGGCTTTGACAATACCCAGCACGTAATCAAGGTCACACGGCCCCACTCCGCTGCCGCTGGCTGCGCCACCTGCGGTGGTGGTTGACGACGTCACATAGGGATAAGTGCCATGGTCGATATCCAGTAACGCACCCTGCGCACCCTCGAACATAATGCTTTTACCTTCTGCGCGCAGCCTGTGCAGGGTGCCGGGAATATCCTCGACCATCGGTGCAATCTTTTCACCCTGCGCCAGGGCCTCATCGAGCACCTGCTGGTAGTCAACGGCATCAGCCTTGAAATAATTGACCAGCGCGAAGTTGTGGTACTCCATCACCTCGCGCAAACGTTCGGTGAAATGTGCCGGGTCCAGTAGCTCGCCCAGGCGGATGCCACGCCGCGACACCTTGTCTTCGTAGGCCGGACCGATACCACGGCCGGTGGTGCCAATGGCCTTTTTGCCGCGCGCCACTTCACGTGCCTGATCGAGGGCGATGTGGTAGGGAAGAATCAACGGGCAGGACTCGCTGATCCCCATGCGCTCACGCGCCGGCACACCGCTTGCCTCGAGCATGTCGATCTCTTCCAGCAAGGCAGCTGGTGACAGCACGACACCATTACCGATGAGGCAGCGTACACCTACGCGCAGGATGCCGGACGGTATCAAATGCAGGACCGTCTTGTTGCCTTCGATAACCAGCGTGTGGCCTGCATTGTGCCCACCCTGGAAACGCACCACTGCCGATGCACGATCGGTCAACAGGTCGACAATCTTGCCCTTGCCCTCGTCACCCCACTGGGTGCCTATTACTACGACGTTCTTACCCATCCGAAATTTATCCTGTCAGCAATTCCACGGTCTGGAAACAATCGGCGCAAACCAACACCTGTCACTAATGTGTACATTGCTTGCCGGACATGTTGTTTACAGACCGTCGGCAGCCCCTATAAACCCGTCGGGGGTCGGTGACAGGATGCTGCCATCGAGCGTACAGGGATGTATTTACCGCGTGTCTGTAAACAACATGTCCGGCAAGCAATGTATTATTTAATATTAAACAATACGTTCAACCACCCACTCGGATCCACTCCAGCGCAACACCCGGTCACAACCTGTCTCTGCAACGCTGCCCACCTGGCCCGGCAACTGCTGCACCACACGCTCTCCCTGCGTGCGCAGGGTTCTCACCTTGTTGGCAAGCGCTGTATCTTCCTCGGCGGGTGCCAGTATCGCTCCCGCTGGTTGCGGCCAGTCGCGATTGCCGAGTCGCATCAGAATCCGTAAATCCGTACTGAAACCGGTCGCAGGTCTGGCGCGGCCAAACACTTTGCCAATCTCATCGTAACGCCCACCCCTTGCAATTTCCTGCCCACGATCAGCGACAAAGGCTGCGAATACCACACCAGTCTGGTACTGATAACCGCGCAGCTCCGCGAGGTCAAAGTGCAGTGAAATATCCGGCAGACGTCGTGTGGCGAGGCGCGCAATCCTGACCAGATCTTCCAGCGAAGACAGTGCGGACTCTCCACTACCCTGCAGCAGCGCCTGCGCCTTTTCAAGCACCTCGGCACCACCATTCAGAGTTGCCAGACCGGCCAGGCGTTCGCGCTGCGCTGTAGACAGGTCCAGCCCGGCCAGAAATGCATTGATCTCCGGGAGCGCCTTGCGTTGCAGGGCATCGAACAGCAGCGCTTCCTGTTCTTCGTCAAGACCTGCATCATGCGCCAGCCCACGATATATACCGACATGCCCAAGATCCAGATAGATGTCTTCAATACCTGTCAGCGCCAGGGTAGCCACCATCAGTTCCAGAATCTCGACATCGCTCTCCGCACCCCTGTGCCCGAACAACTCGGCACCGACCTGCATCGGGCTGCGCGATCCGTCAAAACCGTCGGGTCGGGTACGCAACACAGTACCCAGGTAACACAGGCGGCTGGGCGCATCGCGTTGCAGGCGGTGCGCATCAATACGCGCAGCCTGCGGCGTCATATCCGCACGTAACCCGAGCAAACGTCCGGAAAGCTGATCTATCAATTTAAATGTCTGCAGGTCCAGGTCGTGGCCGCTGCCCGTCAACAGAGAATCCAGGTATTCGATAAATGGCGGCAGGATCAGCTCGTAACCCCAGCTCCGGTACAGGTCCAGTAATTCGCGGCGCAACTGTTCCAGCTGCGCAGCCTGGTCAGGCAGCAGATCTTCAATACCTTCCGGTAACAGCCAGCGATTTTTACCTGTCATTTAAACACACTGCCTTAACGCCTTAATGCACCAGATAGAGCAGTCCCAGACCCGCCAGCATGCTCACCAAACCCGCGATACGCATGCTGCGATCATCCATCTGTGTCATTGTCGCAATCATTCGTCTCACCGTGTCGGGACTCAGGAACGGCACTATGCCCTCAATTACCAGCATCAACGCCACTGCAATCCACAACTCATTCCACATTCAGCGTCTGCTCCAGGCTCTTGCGGCGCAAAAAAAAGCCGGGCGACCGTTCATCGCCCGGGCTTGATCTGAACTTGCCAGGCTGTCCTATTTTTTACCCCTGGACTCGTTAAAGTACTGGAAAAATTCACTGTCAGGCTCCAGCAACATCATATTATTACCACCGTCAAAACTTTCCTGGTAAGCCTGCAGGCTGCGATAGAATGAATAGAATTCACTATCCTTGCCGTAGGCCTCAGCATAGGTTTCCGCGGCACGTGCATCACCCTCACCGCGCAGCTGCTCGGCATCGCGATAGGCGTTGGCGATCAACACCTGGCGCTGGCGATCGGCATCGGCACGAATTCTTTCCGCTGCCTCCATACCCTGCGAGCGGAATTCCTTGGCGACCCGTGAACGTTCCGCCTGCATGCGCCGGTAGACCGAGTTGCTGACCTCGGAAGGCAGATCCACGCGCTTGACACGCACGTCAATAATAGAGATGCCGATCTGGCTGGCCTGCTCGTTGGCATCCACTATCAATGACTTCATCATGGTATCGCGGTCGCCCGAAACCACCTCGCTAACGGTACGTTTACTGAACTCGCCACGCATCGCATCCTTTATGACCTGTTCCAGCCGCTGGCGGGCATTGCGTTCATCGCCCAGTACAGCCGTATAGAAACGTTCGACATCGTCAATGCGCCACATGACGAAAGAATCCACAATGACATTTTTCTTCTCCGCCGTCAGAAAACGCTCGGGCTCCACATCCAGCGTCAGGATGCGGCCGTCGAACTTGCGTACGTTGTTGACGAACGGGAATTTGAAGTGCAAACCAGGCTGCACGTCGGTCTTTACGATCTCACCCAGCCTGAACAACATGGCTTTTTCCCATTCCGCCACCTGGTACATGGAAAAAGCACCGGTAACCAGGACCACCAGCGCAACAACCAGCATAAAACCTTTCGCATTAGCCATCAGCGAGTCTCCCGTGTTTTGCGTGACGGACGGGCCGGTTGCCCTTGCGCCGCCGATCCGGACTGCGCACCATTGTTCGAACTACCCGCAGCGGGAAGGCGTCGTGCGCCGGATGATTGTTTCATGAGTTGATCAAGCGGTAGATACATCAGGTTGTTGGCGTTTTCGCTATCGACAATCACTTTACCGGTTTTGTTAAGCACCGATTCCATGGTCTCGAGATACAAACGCTTGCGCGTAACTTCAGGTGCTTTTTTGTACTCTTTCAGCAACTGGCTGAAGCGGCTGGCTTCACCTTCAGCCTTGGCAATCAGCGACTCCTTGTAACCTTCCGCCTCCTGAATCTGGCGTGCCGCACCACCGCGCGCTTTCGGAATAATATCGTTGGAATACGCTTCAGCTTCATTCTTGAAACGCTCCTTGTCCTCACGCGCCTTGATGGCATCCGAGAATGCTGCCTGCACTTCTTCCGGCGGTTGCGCATCCTGCAGGTTCACATCGGAAACCAGCAGGCCGGCATTATAGGATTCCAGTGTTTTCTGCATCACTTCCCGGGTTCTGCCGACTACCTCGGCACGCCCCTCTTTCAGGACAAAATCCATTTCGCTGGTACCTATAACCTCTCTGATGGCGCTTTCCGCAGCCTGTTTCAGAACAGCGTTGGGATCGCGTGTATTGAACAGATAATCGCGCGGATCACTCACCTGATACTGTACCGCCAGCTGTATATTGACGATGTTTTCGTCTTTGGTAAGCATAAGCGCTTCACGCGGCACGGCTACCGAAGCCTGCCCGGTACTACCGGAACGATAGCCGATTTCCACGAAGCGCCGCTGTTCGACATCTACGATCTCAACCTGGTCGACAGGATAAGGGATACGCCAGTGCGGACCGGGCATAGTCGCCTGACTGAAGGATCCGAAGCGCAGCACCACACCCTGCTTGCCGGCGTCAACGATATAGATACCTGAAAACAGCCAGACCACCACCGCAATGGCAGCAATCAACCCAAAGCCGGCAAAACCGCGGCCACTGCTACTGCCGCCACTGCCGCCACTGCCGCGACGCTTGCGGCCGCCAAACAGCCCGCCGAGCTTGTCCTGCATTTTGCGCACGACCTCGTCCAGGTCCGGTGGGCCCTGGTCACCGCGTCCACCCCAGGGATCCTTGTTATTACCGCCGCCAGGCTCGTTCCAGGCCATGTATAACTCCGCAAGTAGAAAAATTACTGATTGAAAAACCCAAGGACAGGGATTCTAGGGAGCTTGGGCCTCGCCCGCAACAGAAACCGGCTCGCGGCTGCTGTGCAGGACAAAATCCTGGCCTTCGCGCCGGTACAGCGCCTGGAGTTCATGCTCGCTGATATGCACCTCCAGCCAGCAACCACCGGACTCATCCGGTATATCCTGTACTATTTTGCCGGTCTGGTAGATGGCGGCCCGCAACCGCCCCGCAGCGGCAGGCAGCTGCAACCAGCCCTGTACCTGGTCCGAGAGAAAGAACTCACCCAGCGCCAGTGCCAGCAAGTCGATACCCTCGCCACTCACAGCAGAACACCACAAGCGAGTCACGCGCCCTTGCTCGTCGCGCAGCAAGTGCGCAGGTTCGGCACTCAGGTCGATCTTATTGTACACCAGGATCTGCGGCACCCGGTCGGCGCCGATGGCTTCCAGAACCTCGTTGACCTGTTCAATGCGTGTCTGCCGTTCCGGATCGTGGGCATCGATCACGTGCAACAGCAGATCGGCTTCCAGCGTCTCCTCCAGCGTGGAACGGAACGCCGCCACCAGTTCGTGTGGCAGTTTGCGCACAAATCCCACGGTGTCAGCCAGTACCACCGGACCGAAACCCGGCAACTCGAAGCGCCGCAAGGTCGGGTCCAGGGTCGCAAATAACTGGTCGGCCGCATATACCTCGGCGGTACACAGGCGGTTAAAAAGGGTGGATTTTCCGGCATTGGTATAGCCAACCAGCGACACTGTCGGTACTTCGGCGCGTTCTCGCGCCCGACGCCCCTGGGCACGCTGTCCGCGCACCTTCTCCAGCCGCTTGTTAATCTGCTTGATGCGTTGACCCAGCAGGCGCCGGTCGGTTTCGAGCTGGGTTTCACCCGGTCCACGCAGACCGATACCGCCCTTCTGACGCTCCAGGTGGGTCCAGCCGCGGATCAGACGGGTCGACAGGTGTCTGAGCTGGGCGAGCTCGACCTGTAATTTACCTTCGAAGGAACGTGCGCGCTGGGCAAAAATATCCAGTATCAACCCGGTTCGATCCAGCACCCGCGCCTGTAACAGCTTTTCGAGATTGCGCTCCTGGCTGGGACTGAGCTCGTGATTGAAAATCACCAGCTCCGCCTGCTCCGCATCTACCAGAGTACGGATTTCCTCGGCCTTGCCCGAGCCCACATAAAAACGCGCATCCGGCGCATTACGGCTGGCGGTAACGGTCGCCAGCGGCACTGCGCCCGCTGAAATTGCCAGGTCGGTAAATTCAAGCAGGTCTTCGGGTTCGGATTCACCGGGGAAATCGACGTTGACGAGAATCGCATTCTCGCCGCTTTGGGGACGTTCAAACATATCCTGGATAAACCTGAGCCGGGTTGCCGGCCCGGCTCAAAACATCAAATTCAGGCGTTACCGGGATCGCCGTTGCTTGCTTCATCACCACTCGCCAGGCGAACATTACGCGCCGGTACCACGGTAGAGATGGCATGCTTATATACCATCTGGCTGACGCTGTTTTTCAACAACACCACAAATTGATCAAAGGACTCGATCTGGCCTTGTAATTTAATGCCATTCACCAGGTAAATAGCCACCGGAATACGTTCTTTACGCAGCGCATTCAGGAAGGGTTCTTGCAGCGACTGTCCTCTGGCCATGTCATTTCTCCTTTTTCTAGTAACGTGCACCAAGTTTATTATCCTGCCCCGACCGTTTTATTTCTTCAGGCGAGTACAAGTTTGTAATCCGTATACAATTTTACGGTTGATTCTTCCATGCCCGCAAAACTATAGCACATTCAACCGGCTGCTGCGCCAGCCATGTGTGCGAGCTCGAGGACCTCAGCGAGCGGATTCGGCCCGAACGGGTCAACCCAATGGCAGTCAGACTCGCTGCGTAACCACGTCATCTGCCGCTTGGCATACTGCCGGGTGGCGATTACAGCCCGTTCGACCCACTCATCGGCAGATAGTTTCCCGTCCAGGTGATCCCAGGCCTGGCGGTAGCCGACCGCACGCATGGACGGCAGGTCAGGATTAAGGTCGCCACGCCCGTGCAGTGCGCGGACTTCGTCGAGAAATCCCTGCTCCAGCATGAGATTGAAGCGCTGCCGTATGCGCTCGTGCAGCAGCGTACGATCCTCCGGCGCCAGTATGATTTTCAGAAACCGGTAGCGCGGCGGGGTGTCACGCCCCGCGGCGTAAAGTTCGCTCAGTGGGGCGCCCGTCAGTTCGTAGACTTCCAGCGCCCGCTGGATACGCTGCGGGTCATTGGGGTGAATACGTGCGGCCGATAGCGGATCGATACCGGCCAGGCGTTCGTGCATGGTCGCCCAGCCCTGGTCCTGCGCTTCAGCCTCGAGCTGCTCTCGTACGCTGGCATCTGCCGCTGGAAGCTCGGACAAGCCCTGTTCCAGGGCGCGGAAGTACAGCATGGTGCCACCCACCAGCAATGGCGTATTACCGCGCCGGCAGATGTCTTCCATTTCGCGCAGCGCATCCTTGCGAAACTCCGCTGCCGAATAGGTTTCTGCGGGATCAAGGATATCGATCAACCGGTGTGGCGCTGCACGCAGGGTCGCGGCGTCCGGTTTGGCGGTACCGATCGTCATGCCACGGTACACCAGCGCAGAATCCACGCTGATGATTTCCATTGACAACCGCCGCACCAGTTCGACCGCCACCGCAGTTTTACCGGATGCGGTGGGCCCCATTAAAAATATGGCCAGCGGCGGATGGCTCTTACTTAAGCACATTTTTGCAATATTTATGACCTTGTTGGGTTACGGTGCGCTCTTGTGCCCGGCACGGGTAAACCCAACCTACGTAACACTGGCACTGGCCTTACTCTGTAGGTCGGATTAGCGCAGCGTAATCCGACAACTCGCTGATTCATTGTTAATTAACAGCACTAACGTCCGCGCAAAAAAAGCGCATCCAGCTCCTGCAGGCCAATCTGCACCCAGGTGGGCCGGCCATGATTACATTGGCCTGAACGTTCGGTGCGTTCCATATCACGCAGCAGGGCGTTCATTTCCTCGCTGGTCAGACGCCGATTGGCGCGCACCGAGCCGTGGCAGGCCATGGTCGACAACAGCTCATTGATTGATTCCTCGATGCGTTGGCTGCTGCCGTGGGTCTGGCAGTCGGCCAGCACATCGCGCACCAGCGTTTCAATATCGGTATCGGACAACAGCGCCGGCACCTGCCGCACCAGCAGCTGTTCCGGGCCCTGACGGTCAACCTCGAATCCCAGCGCGGCAAACCAGTCCTGCCGTTGCTCCGCCTCATCTGCCTCACTGCGACTGACCGCAATGGTCAGCGGAACCAGCAGTGGCTGGGAACGTATGCCGTCTTCCTGGTAGCTGCGTTTGAGGTGTTCGTAACTGATACGTTCGTGCGCGGCGTGCATATCCACCAGCACCAGACCCTGTTCATTCTCGGCAAGAATATAGATGCCCTTCAGCTGTGCCAGCGCAAAACCAAGCGGGGGAATTGTCTGCGCCTGTTGTTCCGTTTGTGCGAACTGTGCGCTCTCGGCTGCAGTAGCGGTAGCCGTCCCATGCAGTTGCCGATACTGCGTCAGCTGTTCACTGACCTGCAACGGCATTCCAGCTTGACGGCCAGCGTACCCGGTACTGGAACCAGCCCCGCTGGCGGCATGCGCCGGCAGCGCTACCTGCTGATCTGCAGCGGGCCGCACATCCGCCAGCACCTGATGCAGGGTGCGAAACAGAAAGTCATGCACCAGGCGCGAGTCACGAAAACGCACTTCGTGCTTGGCGGGGTGCGCATTCACATCCACGGCGGTCGGATCCATTTCCAGGTACAGCACAAAAGCCGGGTGGCGGCCATGGTACAGCACATCCTGATAGGCCTGGCGCACTGCGTGGGCCAGCAACTTGTCGCGCACCGCGCGGCCGTTGACGAAAAAAAACTGTAAATCAGCCTGGCTGCGCGAAAAGGTCGGTTCAGCCACCCAGCCGGACAAACGCAGATCGGCCGCACTGTGATCCAGACTCACCAGTTGCCGGGTAAAGGCATCCCCCAGCAATGCCCGCATGCGTTCCAGTTGCTCCGCTTCGCTGTGGCCGGCGGGCCGCAGGTGATACAGGGCCTTGCGTTTGCGGCGCACCACCATTTCAACAGCGGGTCGGCTCAGTGCGATACGCTGCACGATACCATCCAGGTGTTTTTGCTCGGTAGTTTCGGTACGCAGGAATTTACGCCGCGCAGGGACATTAAAAAACAGGTCCCGGACTTCGATGGTGGTTCCGACCGGATGGGCTACCGGTTCCGGTGCCGCAGTGTTTTCACTGCCGTCACCCAGCACCTGCCAGCCACTGCCATCGTCCTGCCAGCGAGACTGCAACACCAGACGAGACACCGAGGCGATACTGGGCAAAGCTTCACCGCGGAATCCCAGGCTGGCCACCTGTTCCAGGTCCTGCAGCGATGCAATCTTGCTGGTGGCATGCCGGGACAGCGCCAGTGCAAGGTCATCCTTGTGGATTCCGTGGCCGTTATCGCGCACCCGGATCAGGCGTTTACCTCCGTCCTCAATATCAATTTCAATACGGGTCGCGCCCGCGTCGAGGCTGTTTTCAAGCAATTCCTTGAGAACGGAAGCGGGGCGCTCCACGACTTCGCCAGCGGCGATCTGGTTGATGAGCCGGGGTTCCAGAGGGTGAATTCGCATGCATTCGTACTATACCCGCTGCGCACAGGTTTTTCCGGGAATCAGCTACCCCGGGAAGGGATTTTCAACACCTTGCCCACCAGCAGGCGGTCGTTTCTCAGTTGATTCTTTGATCGCAGCGTGGTCATGCTGACACCATAGCGCTGCGCGATGTGGCTCAGGGTATCGCCACTCTTGATTACGTGTTTGCGCGAATCCGCTTTTGCCAACCGTGTTCCCACCGGCGGGTTGGCAACAAAATAACGGCGCACGCCATTCATAATAGCGTGCGCCACGCGCTGCTGATGCTTGCTGCTTTTGAGCCTTTTTTCCTCTGCAGGATTGGAAATAAACGCGGTTTCCACCAGCAGCGACGGTATATCCGGTGACTTCAGCACCACGAAACCGGCATGCTGTACACGCTTCTTGTGTATTTTGCCGACACGCTTCATTTCAGCCAGCACGTTATCAGCCACCTCATTACTGACTTCTAGTGTGGCCGATTGGGCCAGATCCAGCAGCACTTCCGCCAGCAGATCATCCTTGTCATCCAGACTCACGCCGCCGACCAGATCAGCAGCATTTTCGCGTGCCGCCATCCAGCGTGCCATTTCGGATGACGCGCCGCGGCGCGAAATCACAAACACCGACGAACCCTGTACGCGGCGGTCACGGAAAGCATCTGCGTGAATGGATATAAACAGGTCAGCACGATGTTTGCGTGCCTTTTCGATACGCTTGCGCAGGCCGATGTAATAGTCCCCGTCGCGTATAAGAACCGGCTTCATGCCGGGCTCTTTTTTAACCAGGGCGGCGAGACGCCTTGCTATCGCCAGCACAGCATCTTTCTCGCGCGTTCCCTTCTTGCCCCGGGCGCCGGAATCTTCACCGCCGTGCCCGGCGTCTATGGCTATGACCAGATCACGAAACTGCTGCGGCTTGCTGCTGACCTTACTTTTTTTGGGAACGCTCTTGCCGGCTGCACCGGCAGCGAACAGATCGATGACCAGGCGATGACCATACTGTTCATTGGGCTTGAGTACGAAACTGCGGGGTTTTACCGGACCCTTCAGATCAAGTACCAGGCGCAGGTCTTTCTTGTTGCGCGGCCCGCTGCGCAAATTTTTGACGATGCCCCCGCTGGTCAGGGTCTGTTTAAGCTTGTCATTAACTACAGTATCAGGTAGATCGATGACCAGGCGATTGGGGTTTTTCAGGGTGAACAGACGGTGCTCGACGGGTCCCGAAATATCAAACACCACACGGGTACTGTCCGGCGCCGCCCACAGACGCGCGCTCTGCACTTGCAAAGCTGCGGCATGTACCCCGGTAACCGGTGCGAGTACCAGGGCAATCATCAATAAGAGAACCAGTCTGCCCAACTGCATCAACCTTTTTACTCCGTCTGATCCATCGCACGACACGGAAACCCATGCCGCACCCCGCGCGGTACACCAACGAATCTCTATAATTCTCACAAGGATAGCACCTATAGTTCGTAAATCAAATAAGGCAATACTGCTAACCTTGAGAATTGTTGGTTCAAAACAACAAATCGCAACTGTGCGGGTCCCGGTCAGGCCTGCTGGCGGGATTCAGCCTGGCATTGCAGAACCCGCTCGCCGCGCAGTGTGGCGGACTCTATGCGAAGCAACCGACCACTATCCTGCGTCTGCAGATAAATATGCACATCCGGTTCCGGCAGAATTCCGGCACCCTGCTCCGGCCACTCCACCAGACAGACAGTTTCGCTGCCCAGCAAATCGCGGATACCGATCCACTCCAGCTCTTCCGCATCGGCCAGGCGGTACAGGTCCAGATGGAACAGCTCGCGCTGGCCGATGCTGTAAGGCTCTACCAGTGTGTAGGTGGGACTTTTCACCCGTCCGGTGTGGCCACAGGCGTGCAGAAAACCACGCACCAGCGTGGTCTTGCCAGCACCAAGATCTCCATGCAGGAAGATCAGCAACCCGTTTCCGCAACAGGTCGCGAGACGCTCACCGAAATCCTCGGTGGCCTGCTGGTCTTGCAGAAACTCCTCACGCCCGGCCATTGACAAGCTCGCGCAACAGCGGGATCAGATCGCCGGCCAGCAAACCCCGTTCGCCCTTTTCGGCGGCCGCAACATCGGCCGATTTTGCGTGTAGAAAGACACCCGCACTGGCTGCCTCGAACGCACCCAGCCCCTGCGCCAGCAGGGCACCCAGCACGCCGCTCAGCACATCGCCCATGCCACCGCTGGCCATACCGGGATTACCCCGGGTACAGAGGTGTATCGGCCTCTTGCTGGACGCTATCAAACTGCCCGCACCCTTTAATACCGCGACTCCCCGGTAACGATCCAGCAACTGCCGTAGCGCGGCGAATCGATCCTGTTCGATGGCCTCTGTCGTCTGCTGCAGCAGGCGACCCGCCTCACCGGGGTGCGGGGTCAGTATCCAGTTATCCCGCTGCCGGGGATCCCGCGCCAGCAGATTCAGCGCATCGGCGTCGACGACCAGCGGCAGTTCTGAATCCAGCACGCGTTCAAATAACATTTTTGACCAGGCGGTCTGCCCCAGACCGGGGCCGATAATGACGACACTGGCGCGCCTCAGCAGTGGCTGCAGATCAGCGGCTTGCTCGACAGCATGCACCATCAGCTCGGGGCGCCCTGCATTGAGGCCTGCCGCATGTTCCGGACGGGTGGCCACCGATACCAGGCCGGCACCGCAGCGAGCTGCAGCCTCGGCGGCCAAGCGTGCTGCACCGGACATTCCCTGGTTGCCACCGACGATGAGAACGTGTCCGAACTGCCCTTTGTGCGCGTCAGCAGCGCGCGGGCGTGCGATGGGTCCCAGTGCGGGTTGTGCTACCAAACAGGCGTCTGCGACCTGGTCCTGGTAAATATCAGCAGGCACGGCAAGATCATCAAACTCAACCCGACCGGC
>Ga0316193_10001513_pt1 | contig 15748 bp, 15 predicted proteins | sample MerIslsedime2_MG_FD_207735 | JGI IMG/M metagenome (GOLD analysis project Ga0316193, IMG submission 207735) | Coastal sediment microbial communities from Maine, United States - Merrow Island sediment 2 | ecosystem: Environmental > Aquatic > Marine > Coastal > Sediment | place: USA: Maine...
CCAGGCCGATGACAGCCCAAATCAGCTCGCCGCGGTCTAACAGCCACAGGGCGAGAGCGGCGTAGGCGACCATTATTCCCGCCTCTGATCGCAGCCAGTACCCAAAGCGGTTTTCCCAGAAGTGCTCCAGTCCATTGAGCCCCATCCCCAGCAGGATCAGGCCGCCGCCACACAGCAGCGGCGTAAAAAGAATGACCAGCGGGGCCGCGAGGGGCTGTGTCCATAGCGCTGGAATCAGGTGTTCAAAGGTGAAGACACTGCCGTAGAGGAAACCGAAGACCATTGAAACGGCGCCACCGGAAATCAGCATTCCCGCCGGCGGGAACCGCGATCTGAGGAATAAACCGGCGAGCAGGATCACCAGGCCTTGACCTACATCGCCAAACATATAGCCAAACAACAGCGGCGCGATAATCGCCACCAGTGGACTCGGGTCCGCTGCGGCATGGGTTGGTGTTCCCATCAATCCGGCGAAAAACTCGAAGGGGCGAATCCAGGGGTGGTTTCGAATCAATGTGGGCGGGACCAGATTAGCCGGCGGGATGTCAGTCAGGGACAGTACTGCGGGTAAACTCGCATCTTCCAGCGCCATACGCAGCCTGTCCCCCCGGGTGTCACTGGTCCAGCCGGTCAAATGTGCAAAATAGTCGCCTGTCGGAACCCCTTCCAGCCTGGCCACCAGCCACTGCAGTCGACGCAATTCACCCAGCACCAGGGGCAATCCAAGCCGATCTTCTATTGCCGCCAGCTCCTTGTGCTTACCCGCGATGGCTGCCGCCAGCTCATCCGCCTGCGCCTTTAATCTTGCCCGCACGGCTGATACCGGACCGTCTTTCATGTCATCAGGGAAGCTCAGGCCTCTCCCGTCTTTGCCGCTCAAGATCCTTTCAGCCTCTTCACAGGCAGCGCCTGAACCCAGCGTCACCAGGTACACTGCCCCGGGACTGTCGACGCGCAAATTCAGGACGCGTTCCACTGCTGCCGGGGTCTCAGTCCCTGCGGGCAGCACAAACAAACGCGTCTCAAGTAGCGGCGCCGCATCAAGCAAGGCTGGCAAATTCAGGTCCTCGTCGCGCAACAGAGCAAGGAAATCGGCTATTTCAGTTAACTGGCCCTGCCTTTGGTAAAGGTCTTCAAGCTCAATAACCATGGGACCGGCGAGTGCCAGCCACTGCTGTAGCCGATCCATATTCCTGGCGATAGCATCCGCCAATAACTCGGCCCCGACACTGTCTGGCACCACTGGCACAGGCAGGTAATCCCTGAATTTCCTGGCCACCTCACGATAGGGGGCCAAAGTCGCTTCCAGATCCGATAATTCCAGACCCGGATCGCCCGTGTCGGTAAACTCAAATTCGACCTCGCCGGTTTCTGCAAGCACTTCCACCGCCCTTGCCAACATCGGCTTTGCGATCAGCTCCTCAAACCACTGCGCGGGCGCGGTACGAAACATCAGCTGCTCATCCTTGAGAACTCGAACCGCTTAAGCAATTCACCGCGCAGCCTGAGCAGATCAGAAAGAACGAGGCCCAGAAAGCTGAATACGGCAATGGGTCCACCGGAGAAATTGCGGAAGCAGCGGTCAAGTTTGGCTACCACATGCTTATCGTAAGCGACAACAGGTAGCAGCGCATTCAAGGCCGCAAGTCCTCGATTCTCCCGGGCTGTCATGCCCGGACACTGTTGTCTCCAGATCGTGCGCCAGCGAGTACCCAGCGCATTAACGTTACCATCAACCGGGGCCAGCTCAGTCAGCGGCCAGGTCGCGGGTTCACTGGCCAGCGTTCCAAGGAAGGGGTCGTCCTGAAACCAGTCAGGCGAAGGTTCTCCGCTTACCATTATCCGTATTGGCTCCAGATCGATGAGCAGTCCGCACCATCGTGTCGCCGAGCACCACTGGCCCGGCATCCAGCCACTGATTTCGCGCACGAGTTGGCGAAAACTTTCCCTGACGGAGATCTCCACTGCATGAGAGCTACTGTTGACGCCAAGCTTTTCCAGCCAGGGACCCAATCCGGCGGCATCGGCCTGTTGCAGATAGCGACTGACCCCTTCAGTCTGGCCGAGGCTTGCCCAGACTGACGCATCGGGTCGCTGGGCATATCTTGCCTGAATGCGAGCCTGGACATATGCCAGCCGGGGTGATGAACTCAATCGCCCTCCCCCCGCTCCCCGATCTCATCCTCGAACAGGAGAAAATGCACCAGACTGTCGATGGTGCTGGTCATGACGTCACTGTCGATCGCCTCAACGCGCAACTGACGCAGGGTTGCCGCGCCATTGGCCTCGGTGGATTTACGATGTGCCTCGATTTGAGCGTCCACCGACTGCTGGATGGCCGCTATGCGTGCCTGCGCGCTGGAGTCTATTTGCCTGGCTCGGTCACGGGCTCCCTTGCGGATCGCCGTGGCCACTCTGCTTGCCTCGTCTACAGCTCGAGTGGCCAACTGTTCCGCATCCAGTGCAGATTGAATTGCCGTTTTCTCATTCATAGCAAACTTCGCCTGAAACAGGAAACACAGGTTGAAGTCTATCGTTCCCCGGCAAAGCAAAACCTGCGTTAGATCAATTTTAGTAGCCTCTTGTCTCTTACAGTTACCCCTGAGTTAAAACCCGTTTTTCACCCTGGCAAATACCCGGTAACTGTTCGCCGTGCAAGCAGTCGCCGACGTATTCGCCGCCGATGCCGGTGACAATGCATCTCATAGGTACCAGATGATTCCTACAGTGCAGCAATCATGAGAGAATTCACCAGAATCAACGGAAAGCCAATACATGTCGAAGTCATCAGCAACCACCCGGTCACATGGCCCGGGACCCTTCATTACACAGCGGATTCAGTCCCGACCCGAAGGCGGCTTGCTGGTAGCGAATTCGCGCCTTCACCGCAAGGGGCACTCTGCGATGGAGGCCGCCAGCTACGATGAGATCCAGCGCATCCCGGCAAGCCACGCGCGGGCGTTTCGCCATCTTCTTTTCCCGCGGAAGCTGGGCGCATGGATCGCCCTGCTGTTCGCTATCGGCTCTACTCACTTCCTTGTCGGCGCACTGGCGGCGAACTGGCCTGGGGCTTTCCCGGCAATGCTGCGGGATGGGGAGTTCCTGGGCAAGGTCTTCTTTTCAGGCTCGATTTTCTTCACTATGGCGGCCTGGCTACAGTGGCTGGAGGCAATGAACAGAGACGTGGCGGACGCCTTCGACGGCGCGCCCCACCGCTGGCGCTGGTTCGGCTGGCGACCGCGCAATCTGGGATACCTGGCCTGCCTGGTGCAATTTTTCGGCACCCTGTTATTCAATTTCAACACGGCTGACGCCATGATCACGGGGCTGTCGTGGCGCCAGGGGGACGCCTTGATCTGGTTACCCAACATGATCGGCAGTATCTGCTTTCTCGTCGCCAGCTACCTGGCCTATATCGAGGTCTCACACGGGATGTTTTCCTTCGCCCCGCGCAGCGTCAGCTGGTGGATCACCATAGTCAACCTGGCCGGTTCGGTTGCCTTCCAGCTTTCGGCACTGGAAAGCGTGGTTGGCCCCGCGGGCATCTCAGCTCATATGCTATTTTGGTCGACCTTGTGGACCGCCGTGGGTGCGCTCTGTTTCCTGGTCGGGGCTTACCTGCTGATTCCCGAGCTGGCGGAAGCTGACGCAAGCGATGGCTAGCTGTGATCTCGCAATAGGCTGCCCAAGCGAAACATGATCTGAGGATTCACGTAAATCCCAGGATTCGTTCCCGCTATAAGCTGTAGTCTGCTCTCTAACTGCAATCAGCCAGGGTATTCAATCATGATTCCACCAGGCCGTATCTGAATACGCGCGCAGGTCCAGCTCATGGGTCCACACAGATCGATGCTGCTGGGCAATATGGAAATAGGTCTCGGCAATTTTTTCAGGCAACATCAATCCGTCATGCTCGCCGCCCCTTGCTTCCCTCAGTTCCTTAAAGAGTTCCTCGCCGAGCATCTTGCCGAGAGTGTCGGGTGCATCAACGGCGCCGTCGATGAGGATATGCGCGACGTGGATTCCCTTCGACGAGAATTCGGCATTAAGCGTCTGGCACAGCATCCTCCGTCCACCCATGGCGGCGGCATGAGAATGCTGGCCTTTGTTGCCCCTCATTGCCGATGTGGCGGATGTCACCAGGATGGTGCCGTGGCCCCGCTTTTCCATTAGCGGCGTGAGCGCAAACGCGAGGCGGTATAAACCGAATGTTCCCAAACGCCAACCCATCTCAAAGGCCTTATGGGAAGTGCTCGCCAACGGGCGGTCACCTATCTGCGCACCGAGATTGTAAACGGCTACATCGATTGGACCGATCTTTTCTTCAGTCTCGCTGACGACATTTTCAATGGCCTCGTCGTCGATCGCGTTGAGCAATTGACCTGTTGCACTGCCACCGGCCTGAGTTATCTGATTGACCAGGTCATTCAGGCCAGCTTCATCACTGCGCCGACACAGGTGGGCATGATAGCCTTCGAGTGCGAACTTCTTGGCAACATTGCCGCCAATACCGGCTCCGGCACCGATCACGAGACAAACGGGTTTGGTCATGCTGGTTTCCCTTCATTAATACTATTTTCAGTGCCATATAGTGTAGACCCTACCGAGGTACCGCGGGTTTATATATTTCACAGTACTGCCCTCCTTATGCTACCTAACAGCCCGACAGAACGCGCTTTTTTCTGGTATCAAAAAAGCCCTGTTGATAGCATACTCGCCACATCACTTACCGGAGTTCACCTTATGTCACCTCTCAAACGCTCTATCGCTTCGCTGCTAAGCATCTCAATACTGGTCCTGGGCTTGCAAGGCAGCCTGGCCCAGGCGGGCATGATAGGCACGGGCAGCGCACTGGAGATCCCTTCCCTGCAACTCAACCGCGATCAGGTGGCTGATCTGCTGCAGCGTGAGGACGTGCAAATGCAAATGCAGGCCCTTGGCATTGATGCGGCAACCGCCCAGGAACGGGTTGCGCATCTATCCAATGAGGAACTGGCGCAACTGAATACCAGCATCGATAGCTTGCCGGCCGGTTCCAGTGTTGTGGGAATCGCGGTAATTGTATTGCTGACGCTGGTGTTTCTCGATATTTTTGGTGTTACTGATATCTTTACCTTTATCAAACCGGCCAAGTGACGGGGAGAGTATCCCGACTACCGAAAAGTTATGGCCGCCTTTTGGCGGCCATTCTTTTGGTCTGCCTTACGGCATTGCTTGGTGCCTGCACCGCGCCCCAAACCCGTAAGTTGCTCGCCAACGCCGACCAGCACAGTACTCAGAAAGTCTCGCTGCAGATTCCCTTCTTTCCACAGACGGCCTATCACTGTGGTCCCGCGGCCCTGGCGGGACTGATGCGCCACAACGGCGTGGATACCAGCCCTGATGAGCTCGCCAGCCAGGTTTATCTGCCGGGCAGAAAAGGCAGCCTGCAGGTCGAGATGACGGCGGCTATCCGGCGCAACGCGCTATTGGCCTATCCGCTGGAGGCAGGTGAGAAGAGCGAAATGGAGCAGCTTTTAATCGCGCTCGATGCGGGCTTTCCCGTGCTGGTACTGCAAAACCTGGGGGTACAGTGGTTACCGCAATGGCACTACGCCACGGTTACCGGTTACAACCTCGATACCGAGGAACTGGTTTTGAACAGCGGCACAAAGCAGAACTACCGGATATCATTCTCTACTTTCGAACACACCTGGAAGCGCGGTGATTACTGGGCTTTATGGGTAGTTCCGCCCACAACAGTGCCACCTTTTGCCGACGCTAAAACCTGGAACAGAGCGGCGTTCGACCTGGAATCAACCGGCCAGACCGCTGCCGCACTTGCCGCTTACCGGTCAAGCCTGCGGCGCTGGAACGATAATGAAGCCGCCCTGCTGGGCGCCGGCAATACCGCTTTTGCTCTCGAAAAAACCGCTGCGGCGGCGGATTACTTTTACCGATTAGCCTCGCATTCCAAAGATCACGCCGCCACTGGTTGGAATAACCTGGCATACGCCCTGAAGGCATTAAGCTGCCCGCGGGCCGCGGCGCAGGCCGCAGCACAAGCATATAAGCTAGCACCAGATCAAACCGCTGTACTGAACACGTTCAATGAGATGACGAGCGAAGATAATTATTCGCACCCGGAAACTGGCCCAGAAAAGCTGGAATGGTGTAAAAAATGGCGGGAAGTTATCCCGGATGTAATTCGCGAATCAGCGCGGGGATTTCGTTCGGGTGCAGCAGGGTATGGCCGGGGTTGATACCCAACTCGGCATCCAGGGGCTGCTGGTGTTGAATCCACACGGAGGTGATGCCGCTGCCGTGTGCTCCAGCGATATCTGTCGCCAGGCTGTCGCCCACGTGGATGGCCTCGTGCGCTTCGCAGTTGGCAAGCTGGAGCGCCTTGTCAAAAATGGACCGGGCAGGTTTCTGCTCGGGCTCCTGGCCACCAATAATAATGTGATCGACGTAGGCCGCGAGGTTCACCGCCTCTAACTTCGGTATCTGGGAAAACTCGGGACCGTTGGTAATCACCACCAGGATAAAGAGTTTGCGCGCCTCGAGCAAAAAATCTTCTATGCCCGGATAAAAGTGAAAAGCGGCCAGGCGGTCACTGTCGAACTTGCTTTGTAAGGTCCTGGCATCCGCCTCGCTGACCTCTGTCACACCTTGCCCGGCCAACAGATCGAGAATCAACTGCACGCGAAAAGCAGCTTCGCTTTGTTGCTCGATAATCGGCATATAGCGCGCGTGCTCCGCGTCGCTCCACTTCCTGTAGATGCACCTGACATAGTCACGCGCGACACCCGGGGCATCGACATGATCTCCATAGCGCGCCGCCAGACCTTCCGCCAACAGTTGCACTGCGCGTTCATTAGCGGCACTGGTATCGCACAGTGTTTCGTCCATATCCAGAAAGAGTGCTTTCAGCATGAGGGGCCCTGAATGGTACGCAGCAGCTCTACACACTCTTCCCGCTCCAAAAAGCGCGGGTTGGGATAGGCTGAACCCTCGGCAAGTATGGCATCGGTCAGATCCTCGATGTCTTCGCTTTTTAAAACATCCGTCGTGGCCGGAATACCAATCTCCTCATTCAGCAGAATCACCCGATCAATCAACTTCTGCGCCAGTACCGCCTCGGACTCACCCTGTTCTCCCAGCCCTGCATGAAGCGCAATTTCCGACAGCGGTGTAGAGGCTGCCTCTTTCATCAACACCAGGACATGCGGCAATACAATGGCATTGCCCAGGCCGTGGGGAACAGCATAGCGAGCGCCCAGATTGTGCGATACCGCGTGCACATAACCCACCAGCGCGTTGGTAATTGCCAGCCCGCCATAGTACGAGGCCTGGGACATGGCTTCACGGGCCTCCAGGTTGTCGCCGTTGCGACAGGCCTGCGCCAGGTAGGTGAAGATCAGCTTAGTCGCCGCTAAACCGTAAAAGCGGGTTTCCGGAGAGCCCCAGTTACCGATATAGGATTCGATCGCATGGGTGAGAGCATCCATGCCGGTAGCGGCGGTGATATGTGCAGGAAGGCCGGTCATGAGGACCGGGTCCAGTGCAGCGGCGCGGGGAATGAGGCTGGGATCGACCACGGCTCCTTTGTCATGCGTCTCATTGTCGGAAATCACCGCGATGAACGTACCCTCGGAACCCGTGCCTGCTGTAGTCGGGATCGCAAAAAGCGGCAGCGTTGGCAGCTTGCACTGCTGAAAGCCCATACACTCCAGCGCCGAACAGTCATTGGCCGCGCCGAGTGCGATGACCTTGGCGGCATCTATGGAAGAACCGCCACCGAATGCCAGTACACTATCGCAATTGGATTCTTTGAGCGCCGCGATACCCGCGTCCACTATCTGCCCGGTGGGATCCGGCAGTACCCCGTCATACACCACCGTTGCCACCCCCAGAGAATTCAGGGTGTGCAGGGTCGCCGCGGGAATACCCAGTTCAAGCAGCGGTTTATCCGTTACCACCAGGATATTACGCAAGCCAAACTGGGCGATCATCTTACAGAGTGACTCACTGGCATTCGCGCCGGAAAATACCACTGGCTTGGGCTGTGGCTTTGCAAAGACGCGCGCTTTCAACGCGAGTTTGGCACGATAGAACATTTCCTGGTAAACCGCAGGCATTGCTTTTCCTTGGCGTTTTCGTTGCGTATCGGGAGACAATATTTCTGCGCCCTAGGATACACCAAAATCAGGTGGACCAGATGCGCATAATCAGCGTATTTTCCTTGAGAGCACAACTGTGCACAGCAAATTTCAGTTTTCCATTTATTCATCCACAGAACAGGGATAACAACATGAATGGCAGTGGTAACAAAGCGGTAACATCATTCTTTGCTGCACCCGTCGCAATATGCCTGCTGAGTATCATTTTCCTGTTGCCCGGCCAGGCATTTCCCGACCCCGCACCTGGCGTCGAAATTGGCGAAGTGGCGACCTTCGACGAGCCCTGGGCGATGGCCTTCCTGCCGGGTGGCCGCTTACTGGTAACCGAGAAACCGGGTGCCCTGCAGCTGGTGACATCAGACGGCGGCAAGGCCGCCATCACCGGCTTGCCCGAGGTGGCCTACGGGGGACAAGGTGGCCTGGGTGACGTGGCATTGCATCCCGAATTCCCGGCAAACCAGCTGGTCTACCTCAGCTATGCAGAATCCGGCGAAGGCGGCAGGGGCGCGGCAGTGGCCAGGGCAAGACTAAGCTTTGACGAGACCGGAGGTTCCCTCAGCGAGTGGCAAGTCCTCTGGCGACAGCAGCCCAAGGTGTCGGGGCGCGGCCACTATGGGCAACGCATCACGTTCGGACCCGAGGGCTACCTGTGGATAAGCTCGGGGGAGCGCCAGAAATTTGATCCCTCGCAGGACATGAATGCCAATCTCGGCAAGATTGTGCGCCTCAACGCCGACGGCAGCATTCCCGTGGATAACCCTTTCGCAGCAGACGGCGGTGTGGCGGCCCAAATCTGGTCACTGGGGCACCGCAATCCGCTGGGGCTGGCCTTCGACGGGGATGGCCAGTTATGGACAGTGGAAATGGGGCCCAAGGGCGGTGATGAACTGAACCTCGTAGAACGGGGCAGCAATTATGGCTACCCCCTGGTCTCTGAGGGCGACCACTACAACGGGCGCGACATACCCGACCACCATACCCGGCCCGAATTAAAGCCGCCCGCGATCAGTTGGACGCCGGTAATCTCGCCCAGCAGTCTCATATTCTATTCCGGCAGCGCGTTTCCCGACTGGCGCGGCGATGCTTTGATCAGCGGCTTATCCGCACAGGGAGTAATCCGGGTGACTTTCGAGGGCGACAACGTCAGGGAAGCGCAGCGCATTCCCATGGGGGCCCGCATTCGGGCGGTGGCACAGGGGCCTGATGGCGCGATCTGGCTATTACAGGACGGCAGCAACGGCAAGCTGCTGCGGCTTACGCCAGCCAGATAGCACCGCTCACCACTGCCTGGAACGTCAGAAGATCCTGGTAAAGATGGCGCAGAAAAAACCCATCAATCGACGCAAACTGGTCTCGTGAATGCGCCCGCTCCAGATCGGCCTCAGTCGTGCAATGGTCCCGCGGCAAAAATCGGGTTGATGCATGTTCTTACCCCCGATCGAAACGACATGCACGCAATTCAAAAGTGACCGCGCGCGCCCTGTAAAAACTCCAGATAGTGATGCGCCACACGCGATGGCGCTTCCACTTGCGGGTAGTGCCCGATGGCTTCCAGTTCTGCCAGGTAATCCAGCCGGCACCCCAGCTCCTGATAGCGCGCCACCATATGAGCTCCCGATACCGGGTCCGCTGAGCCATTGATCAACGCCAGTGGCACCTGAGCCACCTTTAGTGCATTCACCCAGCGCTCTCTGTGCTCCAGGCGATCACTCATGTAGGTGATGAGGTTGTGGAAAATATGCCGCCCACCCTTGAGATTAATGAGGTACCAGAACTGGTCCAGTTGTTCCTCGGTGGGCCCGGTGCCCGCCCCAAACACCTTGCAGAATGAGCGATCGAACTGTGCCTTGCCGGCCAGACGATTCAACAAGGGCCCGAGTGGGCCCAGCAGCAACTTTTGCGTCAATAGCGCGCGATGGGTCTCCGGGAACAGCCCTCCATTGAGGAAACAGCCCGACAACCACCGGCCGCGCCCCTGCCCCGCATTCTGCCTGGCCAACAGTTCCTGGGCTACGGTGTCGCCATAATCATGCGCCAGCACATGAAACGCGTCCAACTCCACATGCTCCACCACCGCCTCGACGATATCAGCCTGCTGGTGAATGCTGTAGTTGCGCGCATTGGGCTTGTCTGAAAAGCCAAAGCCCAGCATATCCAGACACACCACACGATACTGTTCTCGCAGCGTGTGCCACACTGGCTGCCAATCCCAGCTTGATGTGGGAAAGCCATGGATCAGCAGCAGCGCGGGCTGGTCACGCTCACCTTCATCTATATAAAATATCTCCGCCCCGCTTACGCGCAGAAATCCCCCCCGGTCCCGCCACCGCTGTAACACCGGGAAAGGCATCATACTGCTTTCAGGCTCCATGTACGCTCCTGCTTAGAATCGTTGCAATGCCAATACCAGCATCTCCGGCCGTGACGGCATACCGTTGGCCAAGATAAAGCCCTGGCCCCGCTGTGGCAATTAAATCCTCCTGGGAACCTCACAATCCCGCCAGAAAGAACAGTTCATCGCCGTTATTTTAGTTGGACAAAAAAACTTCGCATAACCTACACTAGAGCGATTCAGGGATAAAAAAGCATATTTTACATGGCGGAATCAGAACCAACCTATACCGAAGACCAGGCAAAGATTGACCCTTACAGCTTGCCCCTGGAGGATATCAATGTCGCCAATCCCTACCTGTTTTCGCACGACACACACTGGGCCTGGTTCAAGCGGTTGCGAGATGAGGCGCCGGTGCATTACTGTGCCGAGAGCTTTTTTGGGCCCTACTGGTCGGTGACCCGCTACGACGACATCATGACGGTGGACACCTCCCACGATGTCTATTCTTCGGAGCCCACGATTGTGATACGTGACCCCATCGAGGACTTCCCACTGCCCATGTTCATTGCCATGGACCGGCCAAAGCATGATGAACAGCGCAAGGTTGTCGCGCCAGCAGTCGGTCCGCAAAACCTGAGAAACTTTGAACCGATAATTCGCGAACGCACCATCGATGTACTGGAACATCTACCCGTGGGAGAGAGTTTCGACTGGGTGGAAAAGGTCTCCATCGAGCTGACCACCCGGATGCTGGCCACGCTGTTTGACTTCCCCTTTGAGGAGCGCAGTAAACTGACCTACTGGTCGGACATATCAACCGCCATACCCGGCATGGGGCTGATCGATAGCGAAGAACAACGAAAGGAAATCATGCTGCAATGCCTGGCCTATTTTACCGGCCTGTGGAATGAACGTGTTAATGCACCCGTGGGCAACGACCTGATTTCAATGCTCTCCCACGGCGAGGCCACCAAGGATATGGGGCCGCTGGAATACCTGGGCAACCTGGTATTACTCATCGTCGGTGGCAACGACACCACGCGGAACACCATGAGCGCCAGCGTGCTGAACCTGGACAGGAATCCGGAGCAGTTCAGGAAACTGGTCGCTGACCAGTCCCTGATCCCCAGCATGGTCGCCGAAACGATCCGCTGGCAGACGCCTTTGGCCCATATGCGCCGCACCGCCAAGATCGATACCGAACTCGGCGGCCAGCAGATCAAAGCCGGTGACAAGGTGGTGATGTGGTATATCTCAGGCAACCGCGACGAGCGTGTTTTTGAGCATCCCGACAGCTTTATTATCGACAGGCCCGACGTTCGCAAGCACCTCTCCTTTGGCTTTGGCATCCACCGCTGCATGGGTAATCGTCTGGCCGAGCTGCAACTGAAAGTGCTTTGGGAGGAAATCCTGAAACGCTTTGAGCGGCTAGAAGTGGTGGCCGAACCGGAGCGCACCCCGTCTAGCTTCGTTCACGGGTATACGTCCTTGCGCGTCATCGCACACCCGTTGACCTGAACTGTCTCAGGAGAAGTTTTCTAACTCGCCCTGTTCAGTTTTGGAGTGCAAGTGAGCTGACCCAGCCGCGGTGCTATTTTTCACCGTATAAACGGTGATAGCGCCATAACGCCCAGGCGTCGTAGACCCGGCCAGCAACGACACGAATCAGCGGCCACTGCAGCCATCGCCAGAGAAAGCCAAACCGGGTGTGCTGCCATGCCGCCACGTTGGCTTCCAGGCCCTGCAGCAATTCCCCGTCACCTGTGCGCAAGTGCAAAGTCCGCAACAACTGGTTCCTGGAAGGCAGGCCGGATTCATCTACTGTGTGAATATCACGCAGTTCCAGTTGCTCCCCGCTTAAGTCGCGCAAGCGGGCTACTTCCTTGTCGCACAAGGGGCAATGGCTGTCATAGTAAAGAGTATCGGTCATATTGTTCTTGTCTCTAGTATCACCAGGGGACCGGGCGCGCATCCCAATCCACAAATGCCAGTTCGCCGTCCGCTTGCATGGTGTTTAACTGCGTGCACAGTCGCTCTGCCACAAACGCCGGGGAAAACAACTTGCCCTCAGGCACGCCACTCTGGAATGGCTGGGACAGGGCGGTATCGGTAGTGCCCGGGTGAAAGGCCACCAGCTTCACTCGCGGTGCGCGCCGCGCATACTCGATGGCGGCGGTCTTCAGGAACATATTAAGCGCGGCCTTGGAACTGCGATAGCTGTACCAGCCCCCCAGCCGATTATCACTGATACTCCCTACCCGGGCACTGAGCGCGGCAATCACGCAGCCAGTGCTGCGGCGCAAGCGTCCCGCAAGGGCGCTGACCCACAAGGCGGGAACTACCACGTTGGCATCGAACACCTGGTGCATGGCGTCACGGTTCACCTTGTCCAGGGATTTTTCCGGCGCCACTTGCTGGTTATGCAATATACCGTTGCAGATGATCACCCGGCGCAGCTGGCAGTCATGCTGCGTTATCTGTTCGGCTATGCTCGCCACGGAAGCCTCGCTGTAGTCGCTGGTGAGCCATACCAGGCGAGAGTCAACAACGCCTGATTCAGCAGGCTGTGCACCGCGGCTCACCGCGTACACCCGCGTAAATGTTGGGTCATCCAGGTAGCGATGCAATACGGCGGCGCCAATACCCCCGGAGGCACCCACCACCAGCGCGGCGTTGCACTGGGTTGCGCTCTGCGTCTCTGTCTCCATCTCTAGCTCTAGCTCTTTAGTCATAGCTCGTTCCTGTGCGGCGTATTTCGCACTCTGCCGGTAAGCATTTCATGCCAGTGCCTTTGTCGGCGCCAGACTGTTCAGTTCCCGGTCGGCCCATTTGACGATGACTGTTCGTTCGGTGTGATCCCGTCGCTCCCAGTTAGCCACTACCAGATTCATGCGTGGATTTTCCCGAAATCGCTCCAGGTGGCGATCGATAAAGTGCCAGTAGAGACTATTGTACGGGCATGCCCCCGACCCCGTGGTCTTCGACGGGCTATAACGGCATTGCTTACAATGATTACCCTGTCGCTGAATATACTTGCCACTGGCGGCATAAGGCTTGCTGGCCATCAAGCCACCATCAGCATGCAGTGCCATGCCAAGGGTATTAGGCAGTTCAACCCACTCAAATGCATCGACATAGACCGCGAGATACCAGGCGCAGACCTGTTCCACGTTCAGCCCGGCCAGCAAGGCAAAATTGCCGATCACCATCAGCCGCTGAATGTGATGGGCGTACCCCAGCTCCAGCGTTTGCTCCAGTGCCAGCTGCAGGCAGCGCATATCGGTAGCGCCGCTCCAGAACCAGTCAGGCAGCGGTCGCTCTGCCGCCAGCTCGTTGCGCTGCGCATACTCCGGCATGGTTGACCAGTAGATGCCCCGCACGTACTCGCGCCACCCCAGAATCTGTCGAATAAACCCTTCAGCGGCCGCGATATCACAGCGGCCATCGCGCCAGGCCTGCTCCACCTGGCGACACACGGCCAGCGGGTCCAATAAGCCTATATTCAGGTACATTGAAACCAGTGAGTGAAATAACCAGGGCGACTCTTCGGCCAGCGCATCCTGGTATTTGCCAAAGTCAGGTAGTGCGCTGTCCACAAACCAGTCCAGGTGCTCCTGTGCCTGCGCCGCCGTGACACCAAGATAAAACCGGTCAAGGTCTCCCGGGTGCTCGGGAAACTCTCGCTTGACCAACTCAATCACTTCGCGAGTAACATCGTCCATGACCACTTCGGGCCTGGCAGGGATCGACTCACTGGCGCGCCAGCCCTTGCGGTTGGACGTATCATAATTCCACTTGCCGCCTTCGGGCCCACCATCGGCGTCCAGCAGTATCGCGTACCTGCGGCGCATCACGCGATAAAAGTATTCCATGCGCAGCTGCTTTCTGCCGCGCATCCAGTCTGAAAAGTCGTCGTGACTAGCGAGGAATCGGTCGTCGGGAATGATTTCCAGAGGCACCGGTAATGTCCACTGCCGCATTTCTTTGAGCAGACGAAATTCCCCCGGTTCACAACAACGCACGGCTTCGGCGTTGCAATCCTGGAGTCCTGCCTGGACCGCATCCAACAGCGATCCTTTACCGTCTTCATAGCGGTAATAGATCACTGTGAAACCCTGTGCCCTTAGTTCATCACGGCAGTGGCGCATGGCGGCAAAGATCAGCGCTATCTTGTGGCGGTTGTGGCGTACATAGCTCGCCTCCTCCCGCACTTCCGCCATCAGGATGCTATCCACCCCTGCCCTGGCGTTTTTCATAGCGCCATGGTGCAGCCCCAACTGGTCCCCCAGCAGCAGTATCAAGGCGGGTTTGCTCACGAGACGGTCGCCAGCCTTCCCCTGCAGCAGTGCATGCTCATTCGAGACTCTCTATAAATGCAGCCAGGTTATCGATATCCTTGGAGCTGAGCTGCGCCGCCTGGCTCCACATCAGCGCACTCTGGGAGCCAATTGTCTCGCCTGCCTGGTACTGCAGCAGTTTCGTCGCGATATCAGTGCCTGACTGACCGGCCAGCCTGGGACCCACACCGCCCTCCCCTTGCGCGCCATGACAGGCGACGCACCCGGCGTAGGTTGCCTGCCCCAGCTCAGCGGGGGATGCAGCAGCCTTCGCCGCGGCTTTTGCTTCCGCCAGCATCACCACCCCGCCCGTTTGCTCTTTCCAACGCTCGTAACACTCGCCAGTACACCCATGTATATTGCGGCCATCAAACTGGTTGGTCTGCATCGCCCACACCGGCAGTCCGAAAGCAAAGCATGCGAATAGCACCAGGCTGATCGTATTGGAAGACATTGAAAGCTCCTTTAAGGGGTTTCCCGCACGCGACGGGAATCGCCGGCGCATCATTTGTATCGGTAATACGAAAGTGAGGGGCATACAGATTGGTGAATTCACACGCGTTGGAACAACGCCCGAGGAACAGCATAGACAGGTTCTGGACGGCGCCACAGGATCGCGGTACTACAACCCTGTTTCACAAGCGGCAGATCGAAGCCGCCCCGCGCATTTATTAATGGGCGATCTGGATCAGGCGGATTTGCGGGTTCCAGCGCGCTTGCGTGGTTTCTTGCGCCCGGCTGCGGCTTTTTTGCTCCGCCCAGCGGGTTTCCAGTCTTTGCGCGCTTTCAGCGCCAGCCGCCTGACCCGGGCGATATCCGCGTCGGAATACACCCCGTTGACGCCCGAAATGGCCGCCAGTTGCATGCCGTGCTTGAGACCCAGTTTGTATATTTCATGAACTTTCCCCCACTCC
>Ga0316193_10001515_pt1 | contig 15744 bp, 11 predicted proteins | sample MerIslsedime2_MG_FD_207735 | JGI IMG/M metagenome (GOLD analysis project Ga0316193, IMG submission 207735) | Coastal sediment microbial communities from Maine, United States - Merrow Island sediment 2 | ecosystem: Environmental > Aquatic > Marine > Coastal > Sediment | place: USA: Maine...
CTGACGAAAATGCTTTACATCCTTATTTTTCAATAAATCATCTAACAATTCTTCTTCTGAATTATAAAGAGATCCATCGCTCTGTTCTGATTGCAATTGATGTAAATCGAGCAAATTTTCATTTGAACCGGCAAATTTCTTTCGTCCGACAATATTGTTTTGGATAAATCGAAATTTGACACTTTCAATAATTTCCTGGTTGATCTTTTCTACATCCTTCGAATTCGCTGACTGAGCCACCAATGTATTATTTTCAAACTCGGCATGTATTTCAACTTCGACATATTTAGACTTCAATATTTTAGAAAAGAATGCCTTTAGTACATCAAACTCTGGTCGCAAATCATCATTTTCCACTTCAAATTCAAGTGCTACCAAATTGCCAGGAATTTGATAATTAAATGCCACTGCTCCATATCTGAAATCCAAATGGTCAATTAGCACGTTGATTTTCTTTGCAATAGTCAATGTTTTTGATGAAGCTTTGCTGTTTTCTTGTTCATCAAAAAGAGAGGCCTGTCTTGCAAATTGCCTGTAGTAAAGATTTCTTTTGAGAAAGAGTCTGTTCAAGTAGTCTATCTGATAGTCATGATAATCATAAATGACCGGAGTGTTTTCAGAACGCTGAACTCTTCCAATGTACTGAATAAGCTTTCCCTTAAATGAAAACGGGTAAACTAAAAATAAACATGAAGCATTTTGTAAATCGGTACCCTCGCCAAAGAATTGGCCTGTTGTGATCAATGCCTGATAATTCCCATCATTTAACAATTTCCACTTAGATTTACGACTGCTTTTTGAATCATCACCGCTTAATGTTATGGTTTCATAAGACTGTTTGAGGAATTGGTTTAATGTATCAATATGTTCTTTCCGTTCTGTAAGAATGACAACTTTCTTCTGCTTTTTCAATTCATCTATCACATCTTCAATTATCAATTTATTCCTGGCGGAATCATGTACCAAAATTTTAGATAGTGTTTCGAAAGTATCAGTTTTAGAATTATATGGAACGTTTAAAGCTGTTTTTCTTATTATGATTACTGGGTGTTTGTATTGCTCAATATCATTTGTTCTAATTTCAGCTATTGTCTCTCCCAAGTAAATGGAGATGAGTTTTCCGTCATTGCCTTTTCTAAAGGGAGTAGCTGTTAATCCATATTGGTAATAAGGACTTAGTTTTGAGATAGTATTTCTATAAGTATCAGCCGGTATGTGGTGACATTCATCAATGATTACAGTCCCAAATGAATGAACAAAACCTCTATCTTCAGTTTTCTCAACGTACTTTGCCAAGCTTTGAATCATGGCTAAAGTAATATCCTTTTTTAATTTCACCTTTCCCTGGCCAATTCTTCCGATTTCATTTTTTGGGATCCCAAGGAATGATTGAATTCTTTCCATCCATTGATCCATTAGTTGCTTTCGGTGAACAATGATTAATGCAGGCTGCTGCTTATCTTGAATAATTCTCAAACCAATTACTGTTTTTCCCGATCCTGGAGGGGATGTAATTATTCCAAAATCTTTCTTTAAAGCAGCTAATATTGCAATGTCTTGATATGACCTGAGAGTTAAATTGGATATGAAATTAATGGCAGGTCGTTTTTCTCGCTTGTCAAGGAATTCAAAATCGAATTTATGTTGTTTACAATACCGCAACATTCTACCTACAAAGCCTCTTGGAATTATAACTTCGCTTTCACTTTCCTCCAGGCATTTAAAAAAGCGCTGTGTCCCCCAGGTGCTTTTACCAGCTTTCTTTTTGATAAAATATTCGGAGTTGGGAAAATTAAGTTCCTCATTCAAGAATTCAATTAAACCTAATGTCATACCCGATCTATTGAGGCGTAAATCACTACTTAGAACTATCTGGAGTTTACCGGAGATATCTTGTGATGATTTTGTGCTTTTTGGGCTTGAAACCATCGTCTGATACAATGAATCAAGGTGTCTTATTGAAGCCTTTTGGATAGTAGATAAAAATTTCCACTGATCTTCGAAATGCTTCCAATCAACAGTAGATGTGTCAATGAAACAGCTATTCCCATTTTCCAGGGCTGGCTTATGGAATGGCAGTGCGATCAAATTCCCCAGGCCTTTACCTGAAAGAAAATCCTGGTTTGGAAACAACCTGTCAAAACTTGAGCCCTTATCAAATACTGAAAAAATGCCTGCTTGTTTCAGCAAAGTGGTTAATATTTTTCTACTTCTAATTGCTGGATAAGGCTTCTCAAAAAATATCCAAACGTGGCCTCCTTCTCCAGACCGTGAACGTTCCAGATAGGCAGGAATACCGTTTTCTGCACAAACTTTTAAAAACAACAGGCACTCATCCTTCCAATTTTTCTTATCAAAATCTGCGGCAATAAACCATGAGTTGTTGTCCTTCAACAATGGGTAGATGCCAATTAATTGTTCACCATTTAAGTGCTTGAATATTTGTTGATCTGAAAGGGCCAAATAAGTCTTACCGTCATAGCTTTTAAACGACCCTCCTTTCATTTTGTGAATGCGGTATAGATAAGGATCAAATTCATATGCTGGCATATATCCACCCTTACTTCCCTTCTGCCAATAGATGGCGAAAACATCTTTCCGGCAATTGAAAAGAGTGTGGATTAGCTGTAATTTATCGCGATCGTTGCTTGCCACATTTGAAAAATATATTTTCTTTTAAAGACATGAAAGTAAAAAGAGTGCACGAATGTTACGTTTTATCCGCTTTCAGCCTTTCAAGTATATTGATAAGTTTATGAACCGTAGAACTGGGGTTTTCAAATTCCTTTTGTTTCGCAGCTCTTTTTACAGCGTCCTTCATTCTACCAATAAGCTTTTCCTTCAATTTGTCATCGATTATCCCTTTTTTATACTGTCTATTTCTGTTTTCTAATTCTCTGTAGCAGGTTTTATTTGTGATGAATGCTGTTTGATTTTTATAATGTAAAAGAAACCATAATTCAATGGAAGGATTTGAAACAAGTAAAATACAATTGTTTATCCCTTGCAGCCTTTGGAGCATTTTTGGGACATCCAGATCATACAACAAGAAGTCCATGTCCTTTTCATGTGTCGGCTTATCATTTTTATAATTATCTATAAATCGCTTGGTGATATCATTCCTTCCTATCTTAGTTTTAATATGTATAGAAGGAATTCGGTACTCAGATTTAAGCAGGTTGATATAGGCTTCTTCAGTATCTCCTTCGCAAAAAATATAGAGGGTTGGATTTATTTTTTTCCCTCGAGACGGCCTTCGCTTGCTTGCCATTTAGTTGTGAATTAATTCATTTAACTTCTCCTTGGAGTTATCTATAATTGGAATCGAATCAAATCTTCCCTGCAAATAGGCCTTTTCCACATTCATTGTATCTCTAAAATCACCATAATCATATAGTGAATATAAATCTGAACTTCCATCCATTTTCTTGTTAACAAACCAAACTTGATCTTTTCTGAATTTATCAAGATCAAGGATACTAGTATTATGTGTTGAGAATATTAACTGAGCTTGGGAACCTGTATTGAAAATTTGAATAATGTATTCAATCATCTTCACATGCAAACTATCACCAATTTCATCGATCAGTAATATCTTATTGTTCCTTACTACATCGAGAATAATTAGCATCATCCAAAATAACTTAATTGTTCCTGCAGACTCCTCTGTCTGGAAATTGAATGGAGTATGTGGTGATGATTTATGAAAGGTTTTAATTTCCAAATTTTCAATTTCTGTATCTTGAAAAGACACATCTTCAGTTTCAAAATTAGCTCTAATGTTTTTTCCTTTTGACTTAGTTATTTTCTGTTGGAAATCAATGATATCGCTATCAGCTAATTGTAAAGCTTTTAATAATGGATCTTTATAGTTCTTTATGAGCATATTTACATGACGATGACTATACCGTCTATAATGCAGGATAAAACTCCTATTAAAAAAATTAAAAACATCTTTGGGAATGGCCCTATCCATTTGACTTGCTCTTGAGATAAACAGAGTTTTATTTGATGTACTATCTGCAACGTCATATGGCCTTTTGATGACAGAGGTACCAAAAGAATACTTATCCTTTTTGGTTTTACCTACTTTTTCATCCCGTTCAAAAACTTTAGCTATCCTCCCACTGGGATAATAATAAAGGCTCTCTTTTAATATTTCGGTTCTTGTTAGGGTGTACGAGTATAAATACTCAATCCCTTGAATGACAAATCTGATTGAATATGTGCTAGGTTTACCATTGAAACCATCAAATTTAAAGGGATGATAATTGAAGACAGTATTCTCATTATGATTATGTGATTTAAAAATCATTGCATTGCAAAATCTTATAGCCTCAATAATGTTACTTTTTCCAGAGGCATTTGCACCATAGATTGCAATGGTTTTTAGAACATCTATATCATCAAAAGGGAATGTATTTTCAATAAGAGCTCTGGATTTTTCAGTATTAATATTTCCAGCTCTAAGATCAAGTATCACTGTATCTTTAATTGAGAAAAAATTGGTCAATTGAATCTCTAATACCATTTTATTGTTTGTTTCTGTAAAATATTTACAATATTAAACAATAAAATACTATAACTTGTTATGAAAGTGTAAAATATCATTTCTTAAAAGTTGCGCCAATACCCTGTTCATAACCGAACAGGCAAGAAGTTTTCTGTGAGCTATTAGAGGCATTTAGCGATTCAGAAAACACATCTTGCAATGACAGCGCCAGACCTTCGCTTTCCTCCTTTCTCTTCCCTTCCGCAATAGATTTGCCCGATTGGGAAGAAGTATTTTCTGTTTGATTTGATGTTTCTACTCTCATTTCATTTCGTCGTTTAGAGATGCCACTGATTTTGCTGTAAGGGGAAAAAAGCTGGAGGACATACCGCTATTTTTGTAGTTTTGTAGTAAATCCTCTGCAACTCGCTGACTATCTTATTTTTAACGCTACTACAAACCCGGTACAAAAGCGGTACAAAATCATTTCTTTGGCTTATTTTGACTACAAATATTTTTTTGTAGTCATTTTGTGTTATTTTTGTAGTCAAATTAATCATTTGATATTCAATAGTTTAAATGACATTTGACTACAAAACTACAAAATTTGCTCTGTTCACATTTTAGCAAGCCCAGGAGCAAACATATATCCTAATATAAGTAAAATCAGCAAAATGTCTGCTTTACAATTACCTTTTACAATCAGAAAATTGTGAGCTTTATGAATTGACTTTGGTATTGAACAATTAATAATTGTTCTTTAAAAATTACTAATTAACAATTATTAAAGAACAAATCCTCTGATATTATCTAGGCTACACTCTTGTTTAAAGCTGACTTTAGTGCCTTAAGTGAAGTATTTTCATACTTTAAAATTGTCTTCAAGTCCTGGTGATCTGTTAACTTCATTACCGTTGTAGGTGGTACACCATCCTCCAATAAATGCGTAACACATGTCCTTCTAGCCATATGACTACTCATAAAATCACATAATACTTTTTCAATCGTAATCCTTTTACTGCCCGAATATCTTTTGATCCTGACTCTTCGATTTAGTTTTGCTTTGGCGCCCACTTCCTTTAAATAGTCATTGAATTTTTGGGCAGTAATTTCCGGCAACACAAAATCATATTTTTGCAAAATGCCATATGCAGGTTTAATCCTACCAACAAAAGGAATGGTTATGATTTTCTTCGTTTTTACTACTCGAAATTGCCAATAAAACTCTCCAGTTTCACTGTCTTTCTTGATGTCATTTTTATTGAAATTATCAATATCGCTCCACCTTTGACCAGTATAATATGCAAAAAGAAAAACGTCTCGTACTTTTTCAAGCTTGGAATCCTCAGACAAATCTAGTTTGACCAATTCATCAATCTCTTCATTTGTCAATGTGACAATTTCATGCTTTCTGGTTTTTGGAGAGCTGAATTTTCGATATGCAAAATTCTCATGATACTCCCGATCAGCTGCCCACTCCAGGAATGTTTTAAAAACAGAAATGTATTTATTTACTGTATCATCTTTAAGGCCAATAGTATCAGGGTATTTTGGATTCGGTCTGTTGAATAAATAATTAGTGAAGTCATCGAAGAAATTCAAGTCCAGAGATTCGAATGAAATTATTTTATTCCTCTTCTTTCTGTAATCTTTTAGTAGGTTTTTTAAGGTATAATATTTTTTGACTGTAAGAATACTTTTTCTTGAGCAACTATCAATAAATTGCTGGAATACCTTGAAAAATTCATCCTGTACTTGAACTTCTTCCTTCTCTTTGAATTCTTCTTCCAAGTGCTTTTTGATAGAACTCAAATCAGGAATTATTCCGATTGATTTTTGTTCCTGGTAAAATTCAATAATCACTCTCCTAAACCTTTCCAGATAGTCCTGGTACGTTGAATAAAATGATAGATGCGTGTATTGATGTTTAAGGAACCCTCTCTTCTTGTCCCAGTATTTTGGATGGATGCTCCACTTGGTTGATGTTTGTAATCTTTTGGCATCAAAAGAGAAGCTGGCATAGATTACAGATTTGTTTTTTGCATTCGGGTTTTTTAAATAGAATGTTACTTGAGCCATTGTAAATTGGTTGTTGGTTGTACACAAATATAGCTACAATAACGGTAACGAAAACGGTAACGTTTTTACTTAATCGTTCTAAATCTTGCTTATCCTCATTTTACTAAAAAGTCTATTTTTACAGCATTAGAGGCATAAAATAGAGAAAAATAGATAAAGTAAATTATATAAAAAAGAGTCCTGCTCCCGCTACTTGAAAATCAGGCAGTTACGACAAAACGTAGCTGCCTTTTTTAATATGGGTACAGAATATTGATTTTTTTCATGTCGCCATAATTATTGATTTTGTTTACCATGTTTTGGTGATAAAATCTATGAAAGTGCTCTAATTACATGGTTTTTGCATAAGTCTTCACTCTATTTGTATGGCAGCTCATTACAACTTCCTAAGAAATATGGTCTAACAACTTAAAATTTCTAGAAAAAACGAAATTAGAAAGGTTAAGTAATAAAAAGCTCCACTGCGTATTACATAATGATTTCATAATATGGTGTCCCAAATTTGGGACAACTCAGTCTTAACCCTGTTTATTGGCCGTAATGACGTGTTTTATCCTGATGTTTGATATATTCATCATTCACTATTTCTATATCCATTTTGTCCAATTACAATATCTATCACACTAATCTTATCCTACTTCACCATCTTGGTTCTTTATCTATTGATCATAAATCAACAATTCCCAGAAGTACTTTATCTAATTGGAAGAAAAAGGACATTTCTAAAATAATGGGATGTGATGCCATTACTGATGATGAAATCTCATTATTGAAAGAAATTGCCAAATGTAAAAAACTACTAAGCGCCGCTAAAGCCTTATATTATCTATTCCATACCATATCCTATTTATTCAAATACGCAGATAACAAGAATGAATTGTTAAAGCTGAATAAATCATTAATCCTTGATACTATTGAAAAAACTCAACCAATTCTTGGTACTAAACGTATCCTAAAATCTATTGGGATTTCTTGCTCCAAGTTGTATTATTGGATTGAAAAGAAAAACTGTCAAAACTCTATTTTTCAATTGTGTCAACCCAGACATCCGAATCAACTACTTCCTACTGAAGTGGATATCGTTAAGGATTATTTGCTCAATGAAAGGTTTAAGAATTGGAGTTCACTTTCTATTTATTATCAAGCCCTTCGTGACAATGCAGTATTTATGGGAATCGGTACCTGGTATAAATACACCAATCGTTTAGGCATCAAAAGAAAGTTCTTCAGAATTAATAGAAAAAATGTTATTGGGATCAGAGCATCAAGGCCATTGCAAATATTACATATGGATGTCACCATTTTCAAGCCTCTTGACAATACCAAAGTCTATATCTATTTCATTGTCGATAATTTCTCCAGGGTAATCTTAAACTGGAAGGCAAGTGTTGAATACTCAAGTTCGATTGCTATGAAGGTATTGAAGGAATCTATTTGTAAACATGGTATTAGGCCTGATTCAACATTAATCACTGATGGTGGACCAGAAAACCAGGGAGAGGTTTCAGGCTTTGTTGATGGCAATCCAAATATTAATCAATTAATCGCTCAAAAAGATATTTTTCAATCTAACTCAATGATTGAGTCTGTCAACAAGCATATCAAATATTATTACCTCTTCAAGAAAGAATTGAAAGATTTCGAAGATACAGTTACCTATCTATTATCCTCCGTTCCTGATTACAACAAAAAACCTCATGGTAGGCTATTTGGCCTTACCCCTAATGAAGTGCTAAATGGAAATGAACCTGCAAAGGATAACTATCAAAATGATATAGCAGAAGCCAGGAAAAAGAGATTATTACAAAACCATTCAAAAGAATGTTGCCAAAGCAAGTAAAACCAACTTCAAATAAAGTTCTAAAGACATTGAATGTGATAAATCAATTCAGGTAATCAACTAATCACTTCAAATCAATCGATCGTTTGAGGTCATTAAAGCTACTATTCTATTTGTCCCAAATTTGGGACACGGATTTATGAAATCATCTTGTAACGTGCAGGGTATTGCATTGCTAACCTTTCCATACTTTTACATTTTTACAGATGACTTTCAGTGCGAAAATACTCTTTTTCGAACGACTTTTAATTAGCTTACTACGCTTTTTCGGATGTCTTTACTAAAATTCATTCACTTTCTCAAACGAAAACAGATAACTCCTGCATTTTTTTTGGTCTGTAAATAAGGAAGGAACTGCGAAATGATCATTCTGAAATGGATACTCTTGTTAACAATTAATAATTGCTCTTTGGTAATTGGCATTTAATACTCACTGAAGAATCAATTCCCTTTTACTACCTAGGCAACACTTTTTGTTAACGCTGCCTTCAGTGCCTTAAGTGAGGTATTTTCGTACTTTAAAATAGTCTTCAAGTCTTGGTGATCTGTTAATTTCATTACTGTGGTAGGTGGTACGCCATCCTCAAGCAAATGAGTAACGCAAGTTCTTCTAGCCATGTGGCTACTCATAAAATCGTAAAGCGCTTTTTCAATTATAATTTTTTGGCTACCAGAAAATCTCTTAATCCTTACTTGCCGAGTGAGCTTGGCCTTTGCGCCAACTTCTTTTAAATAGTCATTGAACTTTTGAGCCGTTATTTCAGGTAAAACAAAATTGTACTTTCGCAAAATATCATAAGCAGGTTTAATTCTTCCAACAAATGGAACTGTAATTATCTTTTTTGTTTTCACAACCCTAAATTGCCAATAATGCTCTCCGGTTTCAGAGTCCTTCTTTTAGTCATTTTTATTAAAATTATCAATATCACTCCACCTTTGGCCTGTGTAATATGCAAAAAGGAAAATATCCCTTACCTTTTCCAGTCTGCAATCCTCAGATAGATCAAGTTTTATTAATTCCTCAATCTCTTCATTTGTCAAGGTTACAATTTCATGTCTTCTTATTTTTGGAGAGCTGAATTTTCTATAGGTAAAATTCTCATGGAATTCCCGATCTGCTGCCCAATCAAGGAAAGTCTTAAATACTGAAATATATTTGTTAACTGTGTCATCCCTTAAACCCAGAATTGTCATTAGGAATTTAAGTTGGCACAAAAGGCCACTGAAAATTCTGAGTTTGATTCCAAATTCCTTCAATCCATTGTCTTCTTTTCATATTTAGAGAAAGATGAAGAAGATGCTGATTTCCTGATTTGGTTATGTATCCACCAATAGCAAATATCTTGTAGCGAAGTGTTTTGAGTTGATGCAGTTTGTCTGATCGTAATACAGCTTGTTTGAAAAGACTCATGATGTTGTATGCAATAACAACAAAATTTAGAGCTGCCTCGGTAGCTGCAAAATCTTGCATATTGAAATTGTCAAAGCCAAAGTCAGCTTTTAGCTCTTTTATTCTGTTTTCGCAATCAGCTCTGCCTTTGTACATATTCCATACTACCTGAGGTGAGAAATTTAGATTGGTGATATAACAGCTATATCTGTAATTTTGGTAAATACCTTCTTCTTTGAATAGTTTGAGTTGTTTGCCTGTTGCCTTGGGTCTTTTTTGTATGTGTTGGCGTACCACAATAAGCCTTCTTGGTTTTTCCCAAGTATCACTTTGATAGCTTGTTTCAGCTATCTGTAGCCCATCATCAAGCTGCCACCAGTTTTTTATTGTTGCCACTTTCTTCTGTATGGTACTGTAATGCCTGGCTACAATGATGTATTTTATGGGTTTAGCTTCCAGATAATCAAATATTTCTTTGCTATAAAACCCACTATCGGCACGTAACAGGCTGATCAGCTTGCCTTCCAATCTGGACAGGGTATCTTCCAGAAAAGACAAAAAGTTATTGGTAGTATAAGCATCCCCGCTCCTGAGCCAAAAGTTAACGACCATTTTGCACTCATCGACAAATGCCAGCAGAGGATGGTGAGAGTTCCTCCCGCGTTTAGCTGGATTATACCCTCTTTTTGCTCCTTGTTGGGAACCATATCGTGTCAATACTGTGGAATCTACATCAAGTGTATAATTATCCAGCTTCACCTGGCTAAAAAACCATTGAGATACTTTGGTGAAAATCTTTTGATTGGTGGCTTGTGTGAACTTGTTGAAATAGCGTTGGTAAGCTTTATGACCAGCCATCCGTTTAAAACCAAAGATATTGCGTAATACCTCATCAAAGCGACTTACCTCCAGGTGTTCAAATCGGTTTGCTCCACACCAAACACTTACCATAAAACAGGTGATCAACTGGTTGGGATTGTAACCTCGGTTGGAGAGCTGCATGGGAAGATCACTGGATATTAGCTTGGAGAGAATACCTGTCTGGTCCAGTAATTTCTTCATGAAAACCATCCCGCTCCAAGGGGTAATCTCTTTATCGGTAAAGACAATTTTAAGGTTCATAGGTATGTAAGAAAAAAGTACATCCAATTATCATATTATTATTCCAAAAAATCAATAGTAAATAGTTAAATGTCAGTAGCTTAACCGATATATTTCCTAATGGCGGTCATTAGAAAGAATTCCTATTGACAATTCTGGGTTAAAGACTTTGATTGCTTTAATGCATCTAGACCACCCTTCAACCTAAGGATCGTTAACACTTAATTTACAATTATTAATAGATTCAAATATCAGTCATCATCATCATCTTCGGCTTTACCATCATATTTTGATGGATAAGGCAGATGGCCTTTGGCCGAAAACCATAAAATCCGGTTTAGAAGATCATCATCTCCGGAGTCAATGTGTTCAAATTGAGGTTCCATACTTTTTGTCGCAAAATGCAAGGCACGTCCATTCAATCCAGTGAGTGGTGGATTCATTTCATCCAATGCAATATTACTAGAGATAGCCTCATAAGGAGTGAAATCAGCAATATCTGTAAAACAATCAGCCATGGGTTGCGCTATTGCATCCTGGATATTCATTGGGGGAATACCTAATACCTGCTCTATTGTTCGCACCATAGAAGGCTGATTATAATCGGTATGTATGGTAGCTCCTTTTTTTGCATAAGCGCTGATTGCTAAACCAACCGTGCGATAAGCGGATACATGGTCCCATCCTGCCTGAGAATCATCTTCTGTTACCAAAATCAGGGTGTTTTTCCAGAACCGACTTTTGCTTACTGCCTCAACAATTTGACCTAAAGCAAGGTCATTATCGGCAACCATTGCCCGGGGAGTCGGATAATTTGGTCTTGTTCCGGCAGTATGATCATTTGGGAGTGCCATGATCATCAGCTCAGGAAGTTGATCCCCTTCCATGGTCTCATAATCTTTCAGTTCTTTTATGAAAGTATCGGCCCTCAATACATCAGGAATGGCGTGATGATCATATCCTGGAAAAGTGATACTCAATAGATCACGCACCGGAGCAATAGTGGTTATGTTGTGAAAATCAAAAGGCTTCTTCTGCAAAAAACCTTGATATATATCGGTCCATTCCAGTCCTTTGTCAAATTCAGGGATACACGCTTCACCATAAATTTTTACAGACTTGCCATGTTTGGTGGCGTTGTCCCATAAAAAGCCAGTGGGTGCATAGACAAGGGCATCTGTTTGCACGTGCGGATAACTTCTGAACCATGCCCGCATATTTTTTTCTACATAATCAGTTACAATGGAAGCATCCGTCCATTGATGCCCCTCAGCAGAACTTTTCCCCGAAACATGATAATTATCCATCAATCCAAAGCGCCTTGCCAATTCATGTGTGTTGGGTGTTACCTCCTCACCAAAAATACAAAGCAATGAATCACCATCACCCTCAGGCATATCACCCAGGATCTGATCATAGGTTCTGTTTTCTTTGATAATGTAAAGCACATGTTTAAATACTGATGGCTCACCGATCCGTTCAGGAATAGGCCGTGGTTGGATATTATCTCTTGGTGCTAGTTTCGCTGATAGGGATCTTGAAATTGCATTGGTGGTAATGACAGTCTCTGTGTGTTTTTGTAATGCTTTTTTATTTGGCACATCGATGATCGAAATGGATGCATACATGTGGTGCGCATTATAGGAGGCATGATCCATATCCTTCAAAATCATAGGTAAATTGGCACCCTCTGATTCAAGGTTGGTCACAAACAAACGTCTGTCTTGCGATACGCTAACCGAAGATGGATATGCTCCGGTTGGAATGAATCCCAGTACATTGCTGGATTTCATTTTAGAAACATCTCCCAGATGTTTTCCAACGGATACAACAGCGAGTGCATTATCCATACCATTGGCGACATAGAGTGTTTTCCCGTTTTTTGAGATCCCTATTCCCTGGGGAGAATCACCAAAATAATTATTAATATCTTTCTGCAGGCGTACAGATATCGTTTCTACCACTTCATCGGTACTGGTATCAATGACAGAAACATTATCGCTATTGGAATTAGTAACAAACACCAGCTTGCCTTTTTTGTTATGAATAATTTCGTTTGGGTGTAGTCCGACAATAATTTCCTTCAATAATTTTCCTGTCTGGGGATCATATACCGATACGCTACCTTCCCTGGTTGCTCCAGTTTTCTCATCCACTCTTGCCACACCCCATGGCACACCGGCAATGTTTGTATCTCCGGATTCCGGCAATCTCCCTCCCCAGTTGGTTACATATAATTTATTGTTCGCTACAGTAAGGCCATAGGGAGCTACTCCAGTTGATTGTATCCATGTTGTATCTCCAGTGTCAAGGTTTTGTTTAATGATTTGATTATTACCATTTAGTACCACATATAAAAAAATATCACCCGATTCCTTATTGATTACGATTTCATTTGGCAATGCCGTTCGGGCAGTGCGTTTTGAAAGGTAATTAAATTGCTTTGTGATTTTGGCTGCGATACCATCCCAACTGGCTTGAAACACAACAGCCTGGTTGTTAATGATTGCACTCCAGAAAACGTAATTGATGCCATTTATATTAGACCAACAAATCCCTGAATACGTATTTAATCCTCTGTTAATTTTAGGAATATCGCTTAGAACCAGGGTATAGGCAATTTGATTGGTTAAGGTATTGATAAATAGTAAACTAAAACGTTCTTCCACAACAAGCCACTTTTCATCCGGTGAAAGAGCACAATCCAGGGCATGATTTTCTAATTGCGGATTTCCAAAATGGATTTGATGTCCTGCTGGTTGAATAATGCGGCCATAGGGTAAAGCCACTTTTTCGGGTTCGGAAATTGCAATTTCCTTAACCTCTTGTGCGTACAAACTAACGAATAGAATAGGTTGAAGAAGTATAATCAGGGCAGATTTCATGTTTATCAATTTAGTGTTTAAGGTTTTTAATACTCCCGGTAAATTCACCTGGCATGGATTTGTAACTAAGAAAAAAAAGTTCAATACATATTTTTAAATACCGTCTTTGGCCAAAAATTAATTTACTAAAAACAACTCAAAAATTTTCATAACGTGTACTTTAAGTTTACCTCTAGGGAATCAGAATGGCTTTGTAAGACAATCACAAGGATATGCGCGCTACTCATTAGCTGTGAAGTGAATTAATTCATCTAACAGTTTCACATTTGGGCCCGCAAAGAATCTATGAGATATGACACTCAAAGGAAATGTCACCAATACTATTACAGTTTGCTACAGTCATTCATTGCCCTATTGAAATGGGCAATTCCATTTGTGAAAAATGAATATAGGTAAAACATTCTGGCACGTGGGAATCCCAAACTTTGTGAGGACTCCAGGCCCACCCTCCTGAATCATCAGCTGGAGGCGCCTCCTTGTATTGATTAAACCGAGAAAAATCCATCCTCCACGTATCCTTATCTTTAGGAGGCAAACTGCGATTATCTCCCAATGCCAGCCCCTTCATGCCTGACCATGGAAACGCCAGTTCCACAGTCCAACCACGATCCCGATCCCGATCGTCATTGATCGTGCCATCCATAAAAACAGCGGTTTGTAAACCAGGAAAATCCCAATTCCAATAACCGATACGTGGACCGCGAGGATGCGGTTTATACCCTACACCATGAAAAGGCCGTCTTCCTTCCTGATTCAAACCAAATTCTGGCATTTTATCATATCCTCCACTTTTGTACGATTCTTCCCAAATAAAAAATACCTCGTAGATGGTACCGTAGGAATTTATTTCAAATTCATAGTAAGCATCTTTCCCTGCTATAAAAAGCTCCACATCATTGTCTTTATAGATTAGAGCATCGCGCTCTGTTAATGTCGCTTGTAGGTTAGGTTCTTCAATCCAGTAGGCCACATAAAGAAAATCGTCATCCCAAACCACAGCGGCCCTTGTCTCGTGGATCGTTTCGGCACCTGAAATAAGATCTCTAAAGCGCATTGATTTAGGCGCATCCTTCCAGATTTCCTCATTGAGTCGCCCATCAATCTTTGGAACTGATGAAATTTTGTGCGCTGTATAATGAGGTATATCTTCTTCAGAACATGGAGGATGAACTGCCTGATCCTTGTTAGCAAGGGTGCTTACTTTTGTAGCCAATCCAGCCTTTTGATCCACCAATTCACTTTTTTGATCTTTTGAAGTATTGTCTTTACAGCAAAAAAGGATTAAGGCAATTAGAAGTAGTTTATAATTCATAAATAGCTTAATAAATAGATTACTACTCAGAGCACCGGTATAATTTCTATTGACCCAAATTTGAATGGGATTTCATAGTATCAAGTTCATAGGCCGGATATAATCTGTCTTTAAAAATAAGACAAATTTTTCCGATATAACGATATTTTTTTTATCGATCTGTTATTTGGCATTACCTATTAAAACAGTTTAGGTAAATATTCAGGAGCATCAGCATACGGAGCTGCCTTTCCGTCTGCTATATCATAAATTATTTCATGGCTATTAATTGCTGCATCACATATCGCCATATGTGGTTTATTACACACATCCAAAAAACCAATGTTGTAGTTTTCACCATCAAACCTGCCTAATGCAGATTGATCATACAATGTGAACCAGTGTGTTCCGATACAATTAGGATTAGCAGCAGCATCTTCGATGTATACACGATAGGCCTTTCCGCGGTCCTCCTGCGTATGCACATGACCGATTCCCGAAGATGGCAAGCCTACATCCAGTGCACCAAAATGCCACTCTCCTATGATAATGGGCATATTTAATAGATTATGAATTCTATCGGTTTGCTCAATCGGAACTTTTTCCTGATAACAATTCATGCTAAATACATCAAATGCCTTCATCCCTTCGACGGCCCATTTTGGA
>Ga0316193_10001516_pt1 | contig 15742 bp, 18 predicted proteins | sample MerIslsedime2_MG_FD_207735 | JGI IMG/M metagenome (GOLD analysis project Ga0316193, IMG submission 207735) | Coastal sediment microbial communities from Maine, United States - Merrow Island sediment 2 | ecosystem: Environmental > Aquatic > Marine > Coastal > Sediment | place: USA: Maine...
CATTCCCGAATTCCAGCATGGCCGTGCATTTCAGATTGCTGCCATCCGGAATCAGCGGGTTGTAGGCGCTGAGTTCTTCCTCAATGCCGTCGGCCTCGAAAATTTTCTCGATGCGCAACATTTCCTGGACCTGGTACTGGACCGTGAGACGATCTTCAAAATAGAGTGTCAGGTTGGGGCCGACATCTACACGGCGGTTTTTCTTGTGTTCCAGCACGCGCGAACGGAAACCGGCGCGTTGCTCGGAGTATTGCTCAAGGCTGAACAGGTCTTCGCGATTCAATTTATCCATAAAATGTTCCATATCAGATTCCATACGCCTTGCGCAGCAAGGTCAGGGGATTTCTCTCGGTATGTTTCAAATCCAGTTGATTGCCGATCTGGTCAGCCGCCATCGGGCAGTCAGATACCAGGTAATCCGGCTCCATCTTCTTCACCCGGTTGATCACGGGGCGAGCGATTTTCTGTGATTTTTCATAAGTCCCGGCCCGCACACCATAGGTTCCGTCGTGCCCGGAACAGCGTTCAATCATCTCCACCTCGGTATCCGGCACCAGCGCGAGGACATCGCGGGTTTTCGGGCCGATGTTCTGTACCCGCTGGTGGCAGGGGACCTGCCAGACAACCTTGCCGAGCGGCTGTTTGAACTCGGTATTCAGCAAGCCGGCCTTGTGGCGGTGGGCCAGGTACTCGAACGGGTCGAACATATGCTGTTTCACTTTCTGCACGTCCGGATCGTCCGGGTACATCAGCGGCAATTCCTGCTTGAACATCAGCACGCAGGACGGAATTCCGGCCACTATGTCCCAGCCCTCGTCGATCAACCGCACCATTTGAGGAATATTGGTCTTGCGGTATTTGTCCACGGTCTCCAGGTCACCCTGTTCGAGCTTGGGCATGCCGCAACACGCTTCCTTTTCGGTCAAGCGCACAGGTATGCCATTGTGCTCAAAGACCTTGATCAGGTCCTGCCCGATATCCGGCGTGTTCACATTACAGTAGCAGGTGGCGAACAGGGCAACCTTACCGGTGGTGGGGCCGGCCGGCTTTGCTTCGGCCTGTATGGGCATGCGGCCCTTGTCGCGCTTACGCAGCGTTTTCGAGTGAAATTCCGGAAGGTGTGCATCGGGGTGCAGGTCCATGACCTTTTCCATCACCTTGCGCACACCCTTGTTCCGGTTACTGGCATTGATCAGGCTGCCGATGACCGGCAGGGTGCCAACGCGGCCCTGCAGCTTGGTATTACTGATCAATTTGTGGCTGAGCTTGCGTTCACCCTTTTTGAATTGCACAGCCTTTGCCCGAAGCATGACATGCGGAAAATCGAGGTTCCATTCATGCGGCGGGACATAGGGACACTTGGTCTGGTAACAAAGGTCGCACATGTAGCATTGATCGACCACTTTCCAATAATCTTCCCTGGCGACTCCGTCCACTTCCATGGTTGAGGATTCGTCGACCAGGTCGAACAGGGTGGGGTAGGAGTCGCACAGCGATACGCAGCGGCGGCAGCCATGGCAAATATCGAAGATCCGCTCCATCTCTTCGAGGAGTTTTTCCTCGTTATAGAAATCCGGGTTCGTCCAATCAAGTGCGTGGCGTGTTGGAGCCTCGAGACTGCCTTCTCGCATCGTGGTTCTCCTTTACTTATCCAGATATTTTCAAGGTGGGGCCAGAGTAAAAGACTCCTGCGAGTTCCTGCTCTGACCCCGAATTCTCGAACGAGATCAGTCCATTTCGTCCAGCGCTTTCTGGAAGCGGTTGGCGTGGGAACGCTCAGCCTTGGCGAGGGTTTCGAACCAGTCGGCAATTTCGTCGAAGCCTTCGTCGCGAGCGGTGCGCGCCATGCCTGGATACATGTCGGTGTACTCGTGGGTTTCACCGGCAATGGCAGCTTTCAGGTTGTCAGCAGTCGGGCCGATCGGGAGGCCTGTAGCCGGATCACCTGCTTCTTCCAGGTATTCCAGGTGGCCGTGCGCATGGCCGGTTTCACCTTCGGCGGTGGAACGGAACACGGTGGAAACGTCGTTATAGCCTTCAACGTCTGCACGTTGAGCAAAATACAGGTAGCGGCGGTTGGCCTGTGATTCGCCTGCGAATGCGTCTTTCAGGTTCTGTTCAGTCTGGGTGCCTTTAAGTGACATGGTGTTCTTACCTCCTTTCAATTGGGTATACGAAGTCTTGCCTGGGAAGAATAGACCTCCCTCCTTTATAGGTGAAATTGTATTTTCTGATAAGCCCAATAGCCTGTTCCAATGATCAGGATCAGTTTGGATTTGTTGCCCGACCGGGCCAGGAGCCCTGCTCATTAGTGCTTCCAATCACGCCGCAACAACCTATATGATCGTCACTCAGAATGAGTCATCAAGAGGCCGCTGCACAATGTCATCACTTCAGCAGATCATTCGCCATTCGGTTCAGCTACGGGGCGACCAGGTCGCAACCCGGTTCGGAAAACGCAGTCAGACCTGGCGCAAGCTGCAGCAGCGTATCGCCCGCCTGGCCGGTGGCTTACATGCACTGGGTGTCGAGGAGGGAGACCGGCTCGCCGTACTTGCTTTGAACAGCGACCGCTATTACGAGTTCTATTTTGGTTCCGCCTGGTCTGGCGCGGTTTTTGTGCCGGTAAACACGCGCCTCGCGCCTGCCGAGTTCGTGCATTGGCTGAATGACTCGGGCAGCAAGCTGCTTTTCGTGGACGATTCATTCCTGGAAGTCGTCGCCGAAATTCGTGACCGGCTGGAGACCGTACAGGGGTTCGTATACATGGGCGAGTCGGAGCTGCCTGATGGTTACATCGCGTATGAAGACCTGGTTGCAAAACACGACCCGGCAGCGCCTTCAGAGCGGTGTGGAGACGATATGGTCGGTTTGTTCTACACAGGAGGAACGACCGGAAAATCAAAGGGTGTAATGCTCAGCCATCGGAACCTCGCCTACAACGTGTTGCAGTCGTTGCCCTATTTCGAGATCAGTGAGGACGATGTGTTTCTTCATGCGGCCCCCATGTTCCATATCGCTGACGGGTTTTGCTGCATGATGGCGGCCACCGTGGGGTGCACGAACGTGATTGTTCCGGCTTTCGAGCCGGTCCTGGCGCTCGAAACCCTGCAGAACGAGGAGGTCACGGCAGCCTTGCTGGTGCCGACCATGATTAACATGCTGGTTAATTTTCCAGGGCTCGGCAAATACGACCTTTCGAAACTGCACCGGCTGTTGTATGGCGCTTCCCCAATGCCTGAAGCTGTGATCCTGAAGGCCCTGGAAGTGATTCCCCATGTGAATTTCTACCAGGCATATGGCCAGACCGAGGCATCACCTATTGTCACGGTGATGGAGCCGCGCTATCACAGCGTCAGCGGCCCTTTTGCCGGCAAGTTAAAGGGGGCAGGACGCGCCGTGGCCGGTGTGGACCTGGTCATTCTTGACGAGGAAGGGAACAGCGTCGAGACAGGCGAAGTGGGTGAGGTATGCATCCGCGGTGAAAACGTCATGCTGGGTTACTGGAATCTGCCGGAAATCACCGCCGAGGCATTGCGCGGCGGATGGCTGCATACCGGTGACGGCGGACGGCTCGATGAAGAGGGCATGCTGTTCATTGTCGACCGGGTCAAAGACATGATTGTCAGCGGCGGCGAAAATGTCTATTCCGCGGAAACGGAACAGGCTGTATACCAGCATCCGGCGGTTGCTGAATGTGCAGTGATCGGCATTCCACATGAAACCTGGGGTGAGCAGGTGCATGCCATTGTCGTGCTGAAACCCGGACAGGAGTTGACGGAACAGGACTTGATCGATCACTGTAAAACCCTGGTCGCGGGATTCAAGTGTCCGCGCAGCGTCACGTTTCGAGAGGAACCGCTCCCCCTAAGCGGCGCCGGAAAGATTCTGAAAAAAGACTTGAGGGCTCCCTACTGGGAAGGGCGGGGACGTTCCGTTAGCTGAGAAAGATATTATGGGGCCACTTGAAGGCTTGAAAATCATCGAAGTATCCGGATTGGGCCCTGGTCCGTTTTGCGGCATGTTGTTTGCGGATATGGGTGCTGACGTCGTTTGTATCGATCGTGGTTCAAAGCCCGCGCTGGATCCCGCAACCGATTGCACGCGCCGCGGAAAGAGGTCCGTCATCCTGGACCTGAAGTCCGCCGGCGGACGCCGGGTATTCCTGGCTTTGATCGAACAGGCCGACGCTGTTTTCGAGGGGTTTCGCCCGGAGGTGATGGAGAATCTGGGCCTGGGCCCGGAGCCTTGCATGAAGATCAATCCGCGCCTGGTTTACGGACGGATGACCGGCTGGGGCCAGAACGGCCCGCTGTCCGGGGCAGCCGGTCATGACATCAATTACATATCGCTTACCGGCGCCCTGCATGCGATCGGCCGCAAAGGGCAAAAGCCGGTACCGCCGCTGAACCTCGTGGGTGACTTCGGGGGAGGGGCCATGTTCCTCGCCTTTGGCATGGTCTCTGCCTTGCTCGAGGCACAAAAATCGGGTCGGGGCCAGGTGGTCGATGCGGCGATGACCGACGGCTCGGCATTACTGATGGCGATGTTTCATTCGTTTGAAGCTCAAGGCCATTGGGTTTCTGCCCGCGGCAGCAATCTGCTGGATGGCGGTGCGCCTTATTACGATGTCTACGAAACCAGCGATTCAAGATACATTTCCGTGGGTTCAATTGAGCCTCAGTTTTTCGCCCTCCTGATGGAAAAGGCCGGGTTGAGCGAAGATGCGTTTGGCGTGCAGAATGACAGCCGGCGCTGGCCGGAGATGAAGGAAAAACTGGAAAAAATATTCAAAACCCGCAGCAGGGACGAATGGTGTGAACTGATGGAGGGCAGTGATGTGTGTTTCGCACCGGTCCTTGATATACGGGAAGCGCCACAGCATCCGCACAACCGGGCGCGCGCAACGTATATAGACGTTGGCGGAATGATTCAGCCGGCTCCGGCGCCGCGATTCAGCAGAACCCGGCCGGAACCGCCGTTTGCGCCGCACCCACCGGGGACCGACCTGGACGCCGTGCTGGAAGAATGGGGCGTGGAGCCGCCAGAACCGGAATTGACTGCCGAATGAAAAACATCCGTAACGTGCTGTTCGATCTCGACGGAACACTGGTAGACAGCAGCCTCACAATCAGCACCTGTATCGATTACGCGCTGGAACGGCTGGGCAAAGAACCTGTTGAGGGCGCTCCCGTGACAACCCTGATCGGAACCCCTCTGCTGGACATCTTCCGCAATACATTCCGGATGACTCAGCAGCAGGCGGAGGCGGCAATAGGACATTACCGGGAGCACTATGATCGCCTCGGGCAGGCGGGCTCAAAGGTTTATGACAGCGTCCAACAGGTGCTTGACGACCTGGGCAGCCAGGGCTACCGATTGTTCATTGCCACGGTCAAACCCACGCCGGTTGCAGAGAAAGTCCTCGCTGATTTGAAGCTGAGGCAGTATTTCGAGGGTATTGCCGGCGCATCGATGGGCCATGAACGCCGCGAGAAAACCCGTATCATCGCTTACGCACTGGAAAAATTTGATCTCGACCCCGTGCAGTCCCTGATGGTGGGTGACCGCAGCCAGGACGTTCTTGGGGCGAAGGATAACGGGATGGCATCCATTGCCGTCACTTATGGTTTTGGATCCCGGGATGAACTGGATTCTGCCCTGCCGGATCATATCGTCGGGCATTCATCTGAAATCCTTTCTCTGTTGATGAACCCATCCCTGGCAAAGCAGTCCAAACCCAGGGTTTAACCAGGAAAGCTTGCATGATTTATCGATACGTCTCTTTGGCACTTTTTTTACTGCTGGTCGTTGCCGCTTCCCTTGCCGGGTCGGCGTTTGAAGCCGGGGAATGGTATTACGTTACGATGAGGAGGCCTTCCATCGCGCCTCCGGGCTGGCTGTTTGCAGTGGTTTCGGCGCTGGTCTACGTATGCATGGCTGTCGCCGCCTGGAAGATCTGGCTGACTGAGCACTATTCAAGACTGGGTGTGCTGACCTGGTGGGCCCTGCTATTGGTTTTGAGCGTGAGCTGGTCGGTTGTTTTCTTCGGCCTGAACCGTCCGGGCTGGGCATTACCGGTGGTAGTGGCAGCGATCGGAGCGGCCATATTCTGCATCCGGGCTTTCAGCCCGCTGTCCAGGCCGGCGGGTTACCTGGTAGCGCCGTTCCTGGCCTGGATCGCGTTTATCGGGGTATTCAACCTGGCCGTATGGACCCTCAATGGCGGGCTGTTGGCCCGTTTTTTGAGCTAGAACGGCGGCCTCGATGACGGCCTCCGGTTATTCCGGGGCTGCGATGTAAAACACGTTGAGCTTGTTGCCGTCGAGGTCCCGAAAGTAACCGGCGTAGAATTCGTCACCGCGCGGTCCGGCCGGGCCCTCATCCTGCCCGCCAAGCTCGATTGCCTTGTCATACACCTTGTGCACCATTTCTTTCGAGTCCACTGCCAGCGCGACCATCATGCCGTTTCCCGGGGTAGCCGGGTTGCCGTCGAAGGGTTTCGTAACCGATATTCCGGGCTTGTCGGGCGAAACTGCCCAGGCGACGAAAATGTCTTCGACTTCCATGAATCGCCCTGCGCCCATAACGGAAAGCAGTTCGTCGTAAAAAGCGACGGCGCGTTTGAGATCATTGGTTCCAAGGGTTACGTAACCGATCATTGAGTGTCTCCTGTACTACGCAAAGGGTGAGAATCCAAACAGCCACTGGTGTGAAAACGCCACCACGAGATATGAAACAATGCCTGCCACGAGCAGGATTATGTCCTTTTTCGCAGGCACCGGATCCGGCTTGACCCATGCGCCATCGCGGCGGTTCAGCAACAGGATTTCGATGACCGCCCAGACAGTCAGGCCGCCGAACAGCACGATGGACCGGCTTTCTCCATTGGCCAGCAGGTGTCCGACGCCCCAGATGGCGACACCGGTCAGTTGGGGGTGGCGCAGGAAGCGTTTCAGATTCGTTGCATGGTAGGGCGCAATGAACAGGATGAACCCGATCAGAACCAGCAAAGCCGTGGCGTGACGACCCCAAATGGGGGGCAGATAGAGGTTTACCGGGATCGTCGCTTTCCAGCCGGAAATGACCAGGTAGAGCGCCAGCACCATGAACAGCGCGAAGATTCCCTTGAAGGGTTTTTCTCCGATTTTTCCAACGATGCTCTTCCTGAAGTCTGAAGCGGCGGCCGGAATGAAGTGAATAACGCTCCAGAGAATAACGCCAAGCACGAGTTTGGTCATGGTTCAATCCTGCGGTATCAACGTTGGTTTTTAGTGTAAGGCCAAACGGCGCTCAAGGGTAAGGACTTTCAGCCAAACATCAACTGGCCGAGCCGGCCGGTCAGGATGGCCAGGTAATTACCCAGTGCGTAGCCGATCATGGCCATCAGGATGGAAGCGGGAACCAGTGATTCGCGGTGGTGAGCGGCAACGATAGGCGCCGAAGCGGCTCCGCCGATGTTTGCAGCCGAGGCAATCGCCAGCGTATGCACATCTACCCGGAACAACCAGGCTCCAGCCAGAATGAAGATGCCGTGGATGAAAATCCACACATAACACATGGCGACGAAGGCCCCCATCGTTTCGAAGCTGGCATTGCTCAGGTCCATGGTGGCGCCGATACGGGCTACGTAGACATAGATAATGGCCATCGCGATGGGGTGCGCCGCTGGTAGCTTGCGTGCGGGGGTGGCCGAAGCGGCCAGGGCCAGCGTGGTCACCAGCAGAATCAGCCAGGTGCTTGCGCTGATGACGGTGGCGCCGCCGATGGCGACGGGCGGCAGGACTTCCGATAATTCGAGAGAGATCCAGGTAAAGCCCAGTGCGATCAACGCCAGGTACAGCAGTTGGATCATCTTCGGAGGCTGTTCCGCGTCATCGTGCTCCGCTGCGGCCTGGTCCATCAATTCGAGCCGGTTGGCGGGAACACGCATCCAGCGGTTAAATTTCTGCGCGAAGGCCCGGGAACCAAGCAACAGCGGCAACCAGATCAGGTAAACCATCTGATCGGCTGCGGCCGCCATGGTCATATGCTCGCCTGTGCCTTCCAGCGCGGCATGCGCTGCGGTCATATTGCCGGTGCCGCCGATCCAGCTGCCGGCCAGCGTGCCGAAGGCCTTCCAGCTGTCTTCCGGCAACGGGAAATGCAACGGAAACCATTCCGGTGTTGTGATGGCCTGGCCCAGTGCATAGGCGGTGACACCGCCTATGACCACGCCCATGGTTCCCAGCAGCATGACAAATACGCCCTTGCCCATGATACGGACTGCGCCCACAACGTCGACTTTAAGCAGCATCAGGCAGATAAAGATGGGTAAACCGTAGTGGCGCAGGAAATCGTAGGCGCCGTTTTCATAGGGGATGAGGCCGGTATTGGAAAGCAGCACCGGAGTGGCGTAGATGAAAATCAGCGGCGGCAGATAATCGAATATTTTCCATCCGCTTTTCTTTTCCAGCCAGAACCAGAAGCTGACCACGGCGACCAGCACGGCCATTACCCCAACGGGCGAATCAATAAGAGGACTGTTCATTTAATTCTTGCTCGCGCAAACTGTGCAACAGCTTACAGGCATATTCCAGTGAATCCAAAAAACGCGGTGTTGCGCGGCTGATACTGTCAGCCGGAAGCAGGAACAGGGCGTTCTGCTGGACTGCGCGCATAGCGGGCCATTCCCGCCAGGCCGCCAGCGGGTCGGCATCACCTTCGAGATAAGGCGCGAACAGTGCATCCGGGTTGGCGATAATCACGGACTCATAGCCAACCTGGAAAGCAAGACCTGGCTCCTGGTCAAACACATTGTGTCCGCCGCACAGGCTGAGCCCTTTGCTGACCAGGTGGCTGCCGTTCAGGGTAAACAGGGGCCTGGCGCCGACCTGGTAAAAATAATCCAGAGATTCAACCTCCTGGTATTGACGCGATAAGTCATCGAGACGCTGGCGGAAGCCCTCGGCCCTCAGGTTGGCGGTCTGCCCGAGCCCCGTCGCGGTTCCGATATGTTCCAGGGTGTCTGCGATTTCTCCGGGTATACGGATTTCAACGGCCCAGACACTGACACCGAGGGAGCGCAGCTGCGCTATGGCCGGCCGCGGATTGCCTGAATCCCAGGCGATCACGAGGTCAGGGTGCAGTGAAACAATACGTTCTATGTCCAACCTGAAGGCGTCGCCAATACGCGGGATTTCCAAGGCTGCAGCCGGGTATTCACTGTATTCGACGGTAGCGACCAGTCTGTCGCCAGCGCCGGCTGCAAAAACGAGTTCCGTCAGGTGCGGTGAAAGAGTCACGATACGGCGGGCTGGTCCGGCCAGAATCAAGCGAGAACCGTCTGCCTGGCTGAGGCTGATCTCCTCCGCGACAGTGGAAGGGCTGCAGGTAAACAGCACCAGTAACAGGGCTAGCCGGAACGAAATGGAACCGATCCTGTTAATCAGACAATGACACCGATCAACAGCAGCAATGCCAGCACGGTCAGCCACACTCCAAGGATTCTCCAGGCAAGGTCCATGGCTTGCTGCAGACAGATCATCGGGCCGTGGATCTGGTCCGCGTAACCGTCGCGGGCCGCGTGGCCGGTGAGTACGATGCAGCGGGCGCTGGAAAGCAGGAACCCGTTGTCGCCTTCGAACAGGCCGTGGCCCTGCTCATCGTGATAGCTTTTCCACGCGGTAAATACGGAATCGAAGTCGGTGGCGATCGCCAGTGAAAGCGTCATCAGCTGGGCCGCAGGCCAATCCATGATCTGCTGCAGACGGGTGAACAAGCCGAGCTGCTCGTCGGTCAGGTTGTGATCCTCTTTGACCAGCCAGTCCACGATGCGATAGAGAAATGCGCCGACGATACCGAGGACTGCAAACCAGAAAATAACGCCGAACCAGCGCCGCAACGCCTCGCGAAAAACAGCCTCAACAGCTGCTTCGCGCGCCGCCTCGGGATCCTGCGGAGTCGGGTTGCGCAACAGCCTTTCCATGGCCTGTTCACGTTCCGCTTCGTCCGGGGCATCCACAATTTCCGCCACGTCGGTGTCGAGATCGCGCGGGCCGAAACTGTAAATCAATACCAACAGGGCCAGCAGGAATGAACCGGTGGTGCCCAGCGCGGACTCCAATACCTGGTTGAGCAACAACAGGACCAGCAGGGGCACGGCGATAATGACGAGAAAGCCGAGCACGTCCTGCCAGAACGGCAGCTTACCGAAAGCATCGTTACTGAAATCAACCCAGGTGGTCAGCCACTGTCTTTTGCGGAAGCGGCCGAGTTCACGCACGAAGTGGCAAAGTCCGAATGCCAGAAGAATTGCGATAATGGTCATAGCGCTATTTTATGCCTTTACGGCCCAGCCAGCTACCTGCGTGGCGGACCAGCACTTCAAGGTCTTCTCCGCATTGTTGCTGGTACCAGTCCGCGATGAGTTGAAAAGCGATTGAAACCGGGGGCGGCAGACGAATTTCGTCATTGGTGACCGCCGATGTTATCTCCTCCGCTGTCAGCCAGCGCACCTCTTCCATTTCGTCGCTTGCGCCGCATTCCCGGCTCTCAGCTTCGGCAAAGAATCCGCACATGGATGATGCAGGAAAAGGCCACGGCTGCGAAGAAACATAATGGATGCCTTTCAGCCGCACCAGCGATTCTTCAAAGACTTCCCGGACCACGGCATCCTCCAGGCTCTCGCCCGGCTCGACAAATCCTGCCAGCGTCGAAAATCTTCGGGGAGGCCAGTTGGCATTATGCCCCAGCAGGCAGGCATCGCCGTGGGTCACCAGCACGATAATCGCCGGATCGATCCGCGGGAAGGACTGCCGGCCGCACTCCAGGTCGCTGCATACGAGTTTGTGGCCTGAAGATTCCAGGCGGTTGGGATTACCGCAAACGCCGCAAAAAGCATGGCGGTATTGCCAGTAATGCAATGCCTTGGCGTAAGCCAGAACGCCGGCGTGTTTGGCATCCATGTCGATGGAGGCTGTGCGCAGGTCAACGAATCGTGCTTCCGGGTGACGGGCGAGAACCTCTTCCTGCTGACGATCGTTTACCGACACGGCAAAAAAGTAACGCTTACTGTCCGTGCCCAGCAGTGTGGGCGGCTGAATGGCGTCGGGGTGGTCGAGTTCATAGGGTTTAAGGTAAACAGCAGTCTGACCTTCACCGGCGTCGGACAGGAGGCAACGGTTTCGCCACAGCGGCACAAAGCACGCTGTGTCCGAGTGCATGGCCTGTTCCACCCAGGCCTCGTCATCGCGGTATTCAGCAAGGCGGTCGAGACGGACGGAGGCAAAAAGGTTACGCCGGGATCGTGTGACCTGGTCGATGCTCAGATCCGGCCGGGTCACCGGCTAGACGGAAAAAGAGGAACCGCACCCGCAGGTGGTGCTGGCATTCGGATTGCGGATCACGAACTGAGCCCCTTGCAGGCTCTCAGAATAATCGACTTCGGCGCCCATCAGGTATTGAAAGCTCAGCGGATCAACCAGCAGGGTTACGCCATCGTTTTCAACGGCAATGTCGTCTTCCGCCTGCTCTTCGTCAAATGAAAACCCATACTGGAAGCCGGAACAGCCGCCGCCGGAGATATAAACCCGCAATTTAAGCGCGGGATTGCGCTCCTCCAGGATCAGTTCCTGCACCTTCCGGGCAGCCGCATCAGTAAACACAATGCCCGGCATTGCGCTGTCTTTGACGGTAGGTAGTCCAATCATTGTTTCCATTGCAATCACTATGGTGGTATTTGGTGTCTAAATCAATGATTCTGTAAATCATTCCAATGATAACTCCGCGCTGTTGGCCTGGGTTTTCCCCCGGACTCCAGGGTGACAATCAGCCGTGTTGGACTGAAACCTTCAGGCAGAGCCAGGTATCCTTCAATCTGCTGAAAATACTTGAAGCGGAATGTTGGTTCAGCGGTTTCAGGGTCGCTGATTTGCGACCAACCGAGCGTAACCGGCTGGTCATCCAGGGTGCCTTCAATTTCGATCCGGGCCTGGCCACTGGTGATGGAGGCCCTCCGGATGTTCTGCGTAAGCGTGAGTACGAACTCGAAAACCCGGTCGGAGCCTGTCGGGTTAATATCAACCCGGTATATGTCCAGCCCGGACTGCGCGCCTCCTGTGCCCGCCAGCCTGCGGAAGAAATCCAGTTCCGACTGCAGGCTGCCCATCTCCGCCTGGCGATCGCTTTCATGCTCCTGCAGAAGGCGATTGGCCTGCCGCAGCACTTCGGCCTCCTTTTCCAGAACGATCAGTCTGGCCTTTGTCTGTTCCATCCGCTTTTTCAGCGTGAGCAATTCTCCGGACAGGAACGTCACCTGTTCCTGCAATTCCCTGTTTTCTGGAACCACCCTGGCGGCGGCCAACTGCCACACGACGAAAAGCAGCACGGCAGCCACGGTTACGGTAACAACCAGGGCTTCGACCATTCCGGATTGAGTTGATTCACTGTTTCGCATAAGACAAAAAAGCGGCCGAAGCCGCTTATTCCCTGCAAGTTCTGATTGTTATTGTTTGATTATTTTTATCTTTTTTTGGCAAGACCCCAGAACTTCCGGTTTTATACATGGTCAGGGTGGACTTCGTCAAGGCGAAGGAGCCTTTTTATAACCTGAAAACAGGCTGAGCCAGTCCTTGTCGGTATCCGCGATGACCAGGAACTCGGGATTCAAAAGCGACTTCTTCATGTTGTACCGCAAAGGTTTTCCGTCCAGTGTGATGATCTTGCCCCCGGCTGCGAGGACGACGGCATGCGCTGCTGCAGTGTCCCACTCGGAAGTCGGACCGAGACGCGGGTAGAAATCTGCCTTGCCTTCGGCCAGCAAGCAGAATTTAAGCGAACTGCCCATGCTGATCAGCTCATAGTTGCCGATCTTGCCCAGGAACTCCTGCAGCCTGGGATTCGCATGCGAACGGCTGCCAACGACAACGACCGGATCGGCACAGGGTTTGCGGATGGTGATGTGTTCCATCGGACCATCGATCATATGCCGGCTTGCCCATTTGCCCACCAGGCCGGTATAGGTTGCGCCGCTGACCGGAACATGGACGACGCCCAGGATGGGATTGTGATGCCGGATCAGGGCGATGTTTACCGTGAACTCACCGTTGCGGTCGATGAACTCCCTGGTGCCGTCCAGCGGGTCGACCAGCCAATACTGCGTCCAGTCAGCCCGGGCGTCCCAGTCGATATCGGAGGACTCTTCGGACAGTATCGGAACGTCAGGGGTCAGCTCGGCCAGCGCATCACATATTATGTGATGACTCGCGAGGTCTGCCTGGGTCAACGGAGACGCATCGTCTTTCTGCGTGACTTCAAAGTCCTGTTCGTAAATCTCAAGAATAGCCTTGCCGGCTTCCACCGCGATTTCAGCGATGGCCTCGGCAAAAACACCCAGGTCACTTTCATGCATGTTCATTCTCCTTCCTTAGATAATCCCTGGCGATATACAGGGCAGCAATGGTCCGTCCTTCCGTGCAATCTTCGCGGTCCGTCAAAGCGGTTAAATCAGCAATCGGCCACGGCACGATTTCTAATTCCTCAGGTTCATCACCCTCCAGTTTTTCCGGGTACAGGTCGCGGGCGAGAACAATGTGGGTGATATGGGTCATATAACCGGGCGCCAGGCTGAGTTTGGTGAGTTTATCGAGACGCCTGGCCCCGTATCCGATCTCTTCCTTCATTTCACGTTCGGCCGCCTCGATGATCGATTCACCCTGTTCCAACCGTCCCTTGGGCAAACCCACTTCGTAGTGGTGCAGCCCGGCCGCATACTCGCGAGCCAGCAGCACGGTTTCATCGTCCAGCATCGGAACGATGATCACAGCGCCCAGGCCGCGTGTTTTCATCCGGTAGTATAAACGGCGGGCGCCGTTGGAGAATTCGAGATCAACCTGTTCTATGCGGTACATCTCCCGTGCATCACGGTCCTGCCGGCCATGAATCACCGGGAGTTTTTTCTTTTCATTCATTGAGCATGTCCAGCAACTGGCCATGCAAGCCGGGAACGGCTGCGAGCACCGAGGTGGTTTGCAAGTCCGGCGCATGGCCTGCGAGGTTGGTGAAAATCCCGCCAGCTTCTTCAACGATAACGCTGAGCGCTGCAATATCAAGGATGTTCACGTCCGATTCGATCACAGCGTCGAGTTGGCCGGCCGCCAGGCGGTGGTAATGGTAATAGTCGCCATAACCGCGGGTGCGGTTGACCCGGGCCAATATTTTTCCAAGCCTTGCCCACTGGTCTGATCCGGCCATGGTCTGAAGATTGCCGGTCGAGACTGACGCATCGGCAAGCACGGTCTTGCGGCTGACCTTCAGGGGCAAACCATCCAGTTGGGCGCCCATCCCCCGGGCGGCCCAGGCAACTTCTCCCGCGGCCGGCGCTGAAGACACGCCGAGAATCAGGCGCCCCTTGTGCATCAAGGCAATCTGGGTGGAAAACATGCCGTAACCGCCGACGAAACTCTTGGTGCCGTCAATCGGGTCAACCAGCCAAAGATATTCGGCGTCCGCCTGTTGCTTGCCGCCTTCCTCGCCAAAAAAGCCGTGATCCGGAAAATCGGTCAGCAATATTCCCCGGATGATTTCTTCGGCCCTGCGATCCGCAACGGTGACAGGAGTCTGGTCGGCTTTCAATTCGACCTCGAAATCACCGCGGTAATAGCGCAGAATTTCCTCCGATGCGGCATGGGCTGCCGACAGTGCGGATTTCAGAAAGGACTCCATCATTATTTTGCAGCCTGATCAAAGATAGGGAATGATATCAAAGTGCGGATACCACGTGTTTATACTCATCATCCATTGGAGCCGGGCCGGCAGTTGGTGCTGGACGGACAAGCCGCCCACTATCTGCTCCGGGTGCTTCGGGTGATCGTCGAACAATCCATCGTCCTGTTCAATGGCGATGGCCATGACTACGCCGCCGAAGTGGCCCGGGCCGGCAAAAAGGAAATGGCAGTGTCCGTGTTGAGCCGCCTGCCCGCTGCCCGCGAGCCGGAGATAGAAATCGTCGTGGTCCAGGCTTTAAGCCGGGGTGAACGAATGGATCAGACATTGCAGAAGTGCACAGAGCTTGGCGCCTCGTCTTTCCTGCCTTTGCTCACTGAACGGGTTGAGGTGAGGCTCGGCGGCGACAAGCTGGTGAAGCGCCTTGAGCACTGGCAGGGCGTGGTTATTTCAGCGTGTGAACAAAGCGGTCGAGCCCGGATTCCGCGGGTTCATAGCCCTTTGCACCTGACAGACTGGCTCACTTCGGAGCGCAGCGGTCTCAGTTTGGTGCTCACGCCCGGTGCCGACACACCGCTGGCCCTTACCAGTTTGCCGGCTTCGGTACAGATCGCAATTGGCCCTGAGGGAGGATTCAGCCCAACCGAGCTGGATTTAATGGTATCCCGGGATGTGCGGGCGGTCAGCCTGGGTCCAAGAGTGTTACGAACGGAAACTGCTGCACCAGCGGCGGTGGCGGTGATACAGGCGGTGGCCGGTGATTTCGCCTACTGATCCAGCTGGGTAATCGGTAAAGCACCGAAAGTAGCGTGGGTTACCAGGTGAGTGAGCCGGTCCAGGTCAGGAATGATGGCTTCCTGGTCCTCAACGCTGATGCGGCTGAAGACACCCAGTGATTTTTTTTCATCCCCGGTTTCCACCAGGGCATCCTCCCGCACCGTAACCGGCCGTGGCAGGTCGGCCAGCAGCATCCCGAGATAGGGCATCCTGGCGGAGCCGGAAAGGGACTTCAGGACCATGATTTTTGACCGGGCTGAGA
>Ga0316193_10001517_pt1 | contig 15735 bp, 14 predicted proteins | sample MerIslsedime2_MG_FD_207735 | JGI IMG/M metagenome (GOLD analysis project Ga0316193, IMG submission 207735) | Coastal sediment microbial communities from Maine, United States - Merrow Island sediment 2 | ecosystem: Environmental > Aquatic > Marine > Coastal > Sediment | place: USA: Maine...
GACGGTCTGCAAAACCCGTCGCTGACGAAATCATTGATCATTGCCGTTGTCGACGGATCCCGAGGGCTCGGTAATGGTGAAGTCATTCCAGCTGGGCCCCTGCGCGCACCGATCGATTTCCAATTCGGACTTGTGGATACCGTGGTGGTTAACGGTGATGAAAGCGGATCAACGCTGCGGAACCTAAAAGGCGCGTTTCCCGGACCCGTACTGTCCGCCCGGGTGGTGCCAAATGATGCGGCAGAAATCCTGAAACACAAACGGGTCGTCGCGTTCTCTGGCATCGGCAATCCGAAGCGGTTCCGGGCATCGCTCGACGAAATCGGTGCCCACGTTGTTGCTGCCCGTGAGTTTAAGGACCACCACGACTTCACAGACGCTGAGGCGCAAGAACTGCTCGCTCTAGCGGTCGCGTCGGAGGCGCAGCTGGTGACAACTGAAAAGGACCTTGCGCGGCTGGCGGGAAAGACTGGCAGCTGCGCGCAGCTAGCCAAGACAACGAACGTACTGGGGATCGAGTTGGCGATGGAACCACGAGATCTGGAACGCCTGGTGGCGCTCGTCGAAGGGGCTTGTCTGAAAGAGACGGCGCCGGCCTAGGCTAGCAATCGTCAGGATCGCTCACTTCGCCGCACGGTTCCGGTATTCGATAAACCGCTTGTAGGAAATTTCCGCCGACGCATATGCCTCTTGGTGCGCGACACTCCAGTATCGCAGATTGTCGAGTGAAATGGGCTTGCCAGTGACCGCGCAACGCACGAAATCACCCGGCGAAATCACCTGGAACTCACCATCCAGGTAGCGAACCGTCGCTTCGCCTTTGAGACCAAATAAAGTCTCCAAACGGTTCATTCGGCTCCTCCCATCTCCGTGCTGAAGCAGAAAAGATTCGGCACTATTGCGCAGCATTCTTTGATCGCCCTTCCGAGCGCCAGCGTCAAGGTAGGTTGCCGCGGCTAATGCCCTCAGAAGGGTCTACCTTCGTAAGGTGTTCGCTCACTTAATGGTCAAAATAGTGACCCTTGTTCCGGGCCGCGGCCCTTTCGGGTTGGACGACGGGCCTCCCCGTCGGCGGGTTCGGCCTGTTTTGGTTGAGATTCATCCTCCGTTAGCTGATCTGGCACGGCGGTGGGGCGGACAGATGTGCTGAGGACGCGGGCAGCGGCGCGGCCATCTGCAAATTCAATTTCCACATCATGACCAGACTGCAAACCTTGCGACTTGCGCACCATGGCGCCGCTGGAATCTCGTACGAGCGCGAAACCTCTTGCGAGCACGCCGTGATAGCTGAGGCTTTGCAGGAGATGGGTGAGAGAGCCAAGGCGCTGACGGCGCGCAGCATGGCTGTTGAGAAAGGCCTGGCGAGCACGCGCGTCCAAGACGGCGACGCGATCGGCTGATTGCTGCAATCGGCCCGTGACAGCCGACGGCCGCAGGCGGCCTGAAATACTGACCAAACGAACACGGCGTTGACTGGTGGTGCGCATCAAAGCCTGCCGGCCACGATTGTCGTACCCGGTTAGCGTCTCCCGGCAACCTGAGATTCGTGTGGACAGCAAACGTGGCGACAGCCGCGCGAGGACGTGGGTCAGCCTCAGACCACTGCGGTTTGTAAAGGCCACGAGTGCGCTCGCCAGGCGGTGCTCTGAACGATCCAGGCGCTGGCGCGGCTCGGCGAAAAGGGCGTCGCGCCTTGGCAGGCCGCGGGCAGCGGCCTTCAACCGATCGCGGGCGCTTTCCAATCCGCGGCGGACCGCGATGCGCTGGCGTTCACCGTTCTGAAGCAGACGTTCCAACAGCTCGGAGTACTTGGGCACGGCCCATTCGGCCGCCTTGGTTGGCGTCGGCGCGCGGGCATCGGCGGCTAGATCGATCAGCGTCCAGTCGGTTTCGTGCCCTACGGCGGAGATCAGCGGTAGCTCGCTGTCTGCGGCGGCACGAACGGCGACCTCCTCGTTGAATCCCCACAGGTCCTCGAGGCTGCCGCCACCACGGGCGACAATGATGACATCGGGGCGCGGCACCGGCCCGCCGAGCGGTAATGCGTTGAAACCGCGGATGGCCGCGGCAACCTCGGCGGCGCAGCTTTCGCCTTGAACCCGCACCGGCCAGAGCAGCACCTTAGTTGGAAACCGCTCTTCGAAACCATGCAGCATATCGCGGATCACAGCCCCGGTTGGACTTGTGACAATGCCGACGATACGCGGCAGAAATGGCAATGGCTTTTTACGGAATTCTTCAAAAAGGCCCTCGGCGGTCAGCTGTTTCTTGCGAGCATCCAGCAATGCCATCAACGCGCCAACGCCCGCCGGCTGCAGCGACTCGATGACGAGCTGGTACTTGCTCTGGCCGGGGAAAGTCGTCAGCCGGCCAGTGGCGACGACCTCCATGCCCTGTTCGGGTTTGAAGCGCAGGCGGCTGGTCACTCCGCGCCACATCACACCGGCGACGACACTGCGTTCGTCCTTGAGATCGACATAGAGGTGTCCTGAGGCCGGCCGTGAAATGCGTCCGAGTTCACCGCGTACACGGACGTGGTCAAAACCGCTCTCAAGCGTCCGCTTGATGGCGCCTGACAGCTCCGTAACCGTAAATTCGGTTGCGTTGCCGGTCGACTGCGGCGTCTCGTCTAGCTGCGGTGCGGAAGTGGCTGGCTGCTCGGGCACGAATCAGTCCTGATTTGTTTCTAGCACCGGCAATGATACACCATCGTTACATGGCAATCAGAAGCCGCGGTAAAAGTCGCATTAAGAGTTTTGGAAAAGTCCCCCATGAACGTTCTCATCATCGGCGGCGGCGGGCGTGAACATGCGCTAGCCTGGGCGATAGCCGCCAGTCCGAAGCTTGGACAACTGTACTGCGCGCCAGGCAATCCTGGCATTGCTGAAGTCGCCGCTTGCGTCGCGCTCGATGTGCAGGACCATCAAGCGGTTGTGGATTTTTGCCGCGTAAACGCGGTCGAGCTGGTCGTGATCGGCCCTGAGGCGCCGCTCGTCGCCGGGTTGGCCGATGATCTGCGCGCAGCGGGTGTTCGCTGTTTCGGCCCCGGCAAAGAGGCTGCCCAGCTGGAGGGCTCGAAGGCCTTCACAAAAGAGCTGTGCGCAGCCGCCGCGATTCCCACGGCTCGCTATCGCAGTTTCTCCGATGCGGCAGCCGCAAGAGCCTATGTGGCGGACCATCCACTGCCGGTTGTGATCAAGGCCGATGGTTTGGCCGCCGGTAAAGGCGTCGCGATCGCCGAAACGCGCGAGGATGCCATTGCGTTCATCGACGATTGTTTTGGCGGTAAGTTTGGGAACGCCGGAGCTTCCGTTGTGATTGAGGAATTTCTTGTCGGAGAGGAAGCCAGTTTCTTTGTTCTTTGCGACGGGACCAACATTCTGCCTCTCGCCACGGCGCAGGATCACAAGCGTGTCGGCGACGATGATACCGGACCAAACACGGGCGGCATGGGTGCCTATTCACCGGCGCCGGTGATGACAGACGAACTCATCGCGCGGACGCTTGAAGAGATTATCCAACCCACCGTCGATGAATTGAGAAACAGGGGCACACCCTATCAGGGGGTACTCTACGCTGGTTTGATGATCACGCCCGATGGGCCGAAACTCATTGAGTACAACGTCCGCTTCGGAGACCCGGAAACCCAGGTCTTGATGCTGCGGGCCGACCGGGCTGGGCTGCTTGAGGCCCTTGATGCCGCCGCACGAGGGGCTCTTCATGATTTCCAGCTTGGTTGGAAAGACGAGGTGGCACTGACGGTGGTCATGGCTGCAGAGGGATATCCGGGAACACCGAAAAGGGGCACTGAGATCAAAGGGTTGGAAGCCTTTGGAGAGGCCGACGACTTGATGGTGTTCCACGCAGGGACGATGCAGGACGCGCTCGGGCGGCTGGTTGCCAACGGTGGGCGTGTGCTCAATGTGACGGCCCGTGGGGGCAGTGTCGCGGAGGCCAAAGCGCGGGCCTATGCAGCCATCGAGAAGATTGATTGGAAAGGTGGTTTTTGCCGCTCCGACATCGGCTGGCGCGCGATTGCCCGGGAACGGACCTAACCGTAGGCGGTCACAGATTTATGCGCCACGGCACTCATTTCGCGGGACGCCTGGCAACCAAGTCAACATAAGGCCAAGATCGGCTAGTTGGATGAACGATAACTCGGCATGACGGGTTGGTGGATCGACTGACCCGCGATTGATTTCAGCCGATCCCGCAATCGGAGCACTGACGCGGTTACCCGTATGACGGACAAAACCACGCCGCGCCTTACGACCCGCGCGAACCGCCAAACCGGTTCGCTTGAGCTGACGCGCAAACCAACGATTGGTCTGGCGCTTGGCGGTGGCGGCGCGCGGGGGCTTGCACACATCCTGATGCTCGAAGTGCTCGACGAGATGGGTATCCGGCCCAAGATTATCGCGGGAACGTCCATTGGCGCGATTTTCGGGGCGGCTTACGCGTCCGGATTTTCAGCTGCTCAGATTCGCGCCCACACCGAAGAGCTGTTGCGCAGCCGGTTCGAGATCGTACGACAGTTCTTCATGGCACGGCAGGAGCCTCTCGGACGCGTTCTCAATATCTTGCAGCTACGCTCGGCGCTGTTCAATTCAGAGGCGTTGCTGGATATCGTCATGCCCAAACGGCTGGCTGAGGACTTTCAAGATCTCGCGATTCCGCTGCGGGTGGTCGCGGCGGATTTCTTCACACAGGATCAGGTGGTGATCGAAGCCGGGTCCACGCGAAAGGCGATCGCCGCAAGCATGGCGCTACCGGCGATGTTCTCTCCCGTGATGAGCGAGGAACACGCGTTGATGGACGGTGGGCTCGTCAACCCGCTGCCGTTCGACGTCATTTCCGGTGCGGCTGATATTCTCGTCGCGATAAACGTTTCAGGAGCAGGACGGCTGCCAGAAGACCGCGCGGCGCCATCGACGATCGAAGCTCTCATCGCGTCGCTGCAGATTCTCCAACACACGATCGTGCGCGAAAAGCTCCTGTCCCGTCAGCCCGATGTTTTGGTCGATGTCAATGTTGGGCATTTCCACGTGCTCGAGTTCCATAAGCTGGAGCAAGTCTTGGAATCGGCCGCGCCGGCCAAGGCCGAACTCCGCCACAAGCTCGAACGCGTTATGTCGGCGGAGACATTGGAAACGATCGACGAGCAGCCGATACCCTTGGACGAAACTGGAGAGGTCAAACGTGCCCCACTGGCGCAACGCCTGTTGGGAAACGACGGCTGACAACTTTGCATTCTCAATCGCGACGGGCTGCGAAAAAACTGCGCAGTAAGTTGGCTGCGCGGACCTCTTCCAGGCCGGTATAGAGTTCCGGTGCATGGTTGCAGGTGGCTTGTGAGAAGATACGGGGACCATGTTCGACGCCACCGCCTTTAGGATCGCTGGCGGCATAGTAAAGCCGGCGGATGCGCGCGAATGAAATCGCGGCGGCGCACATAGGGCAGGGCTCCAACGTTACGTACAGATCGCAATCACCTATGCGCTGTGACTGAGATTTAGTACAGGCTTCCCGCAACACCAGTATCTCAGCGTGGGCGGTTGGATCGTGCAACTCCCGGGTGCGGTTGCCCGCACTGGCAATGACACGGCGATCACAGACGATAACGGCGCCAATGGGCACCTCGCCGCGCTCAGCTGCCGCTTCGGCCTCATGCAGTGCTCTCGCCATCGGCGACAGCTGGTTTACAGCGGTCATATCCGGCTGCCAGTCTGTTTGAATTCGGTCGATTCTTGGCGCGCCGTCCCTACGGGCTCAATGCCTTGTGACCCTGCGGAAGCTTGGCTTCTTCTTCGTCCATATCGCCGGCGAAAGCCCGAGCGCCATCGCGGTTATATATATCGCGGCGGAACTGGACGATACCATCCGACTCACCCCAGGCGGTAATGTAGGTGAAGATCACGGGAACCGGTCTGGTGAAGTCAAGATCGAGGGGCTGACCCGAATCGAGTACGGCTGCAGCACGGCCAGGTTGCTCCCAACCCAGTTCGTATTTCGCCAGCCATTCGACCAGCTCCATCACGTTCTGCACGCGGACGCAGCCTGCCGAATACGCCCGGCTCGCCTGGCCGAACAGGTTCTTCATCGGTGTGTCGTGCATGTAGACGATATCGGGGTTGGGCATGTTGATGCGCACGAGCCCCAAGGCATTCCAATCACCGGGATCCTGGCGGAACTTGATCTGGTTATGATCGACGTTGTGCCAATCAATTTCTGAGATGGACACCTCTTCGCCGTCGTAGCTGCCGCGGAAGGCGCGAATGTGCTCGCGATCAAGATAGCCAGGGTCCTTTTTCATACGCGGCACCAGGTCGTATCGAGCGACGCTTACTGGAACGCGCCAGTACGGGAAGAAATTGAGGCCCTTGATGGTGGCACGAATTTCTGGCGTCTGTCGCTCGGTGCGACCAGCGATGACGCGATGGCGTTTTTGGACTTCGTAGCGCTCGACGGCCTCCAGCTGGAAAGCCGGCGCGTTGACCAGAACGTAGCGGTCTTCAACGCGCTCATTCAGCATGTGCTGGATGCGGCGATAGTTCAATTCCAACTGCTGCAGGCGCATACCCGCGGTCACGTTCAAAGCAGCGAACGTCGCGCGGTCGACGCGCCGGGTAATGCGTAGCCCATGGCGTCGCTGAAAACTCTCTACCGCCCGCTCGCATTCGCCGTCGAACTCGAAACTCTCGTAATAATTGCTACTCGGCGGCATGTCGCCGGTGGCCCGAAGCCGTTTACGAAGCAGCGTCACGCGCTCATCGTAATCTCCAGGACGGATCGAACGCGGTCCTGGCACCTCTGGCCAGCCACCCTTGTTGACAATCCTACGGTAGCGCTGGATAGCGTCACGTGTGGCTTGCAAGGTGACATCGCTGAGCCACGGTGTACCGCCCGTCCTGAGGTCGCCTAGCTCATATTTCTTTTTGCGGCGCCCGGTCGCTGCGGGCTCATTTTCCCCGGCGCCTTGTCCAATGATCGACTCCCACCAGGTATCGCTCTGGGCATGCGCATTGCGCGCCAGAGGCAACATGCCCGTCGCTGCTGCAAGCCCCAGGGACTTTCGAAGAATTCCGCGTCGCGTTACGAAGAACGCCAGCTTGGTGCGCTCGCTGCCCATCGCCCCCTACCTGATGAATTGGTTGCGCTCCGCCCCATCACACGACCTTATCGGCGGGCGAATAAGTCTCAATACCTAACTATACCCGATGTGGCCAAACAAAGACGCTTTATCAAGCTCTTGGGGGTGTCCAGAATGCTCAACTTTATGTGGCTATACTGTGAGGCAGACTCACTGTGTACACCGAATGGGCCCGCCAGGCTCAACACTTGGCTTTGCGTCGGTTAGGAAAAGTGATCCCACCCCCATTTTTGCAGGGATACTGTTTCTCCTGCAGCATTGCGCACAGTGAGACCTGAGCCTGCCGTCAGGAGCCCTATCCTCGCGACACTCTGGACGTCGTCCAGCGCCATTTTGGCGAACGCCGCCGCGTCTTCGGGTGCGACCGCGGCGAGGACCTCGTAGTCGTCCCCGCCGGTTACGATGTCGGCCAGGGACAGCTGGCCGGTTTGGAGAAGCAAGCGGACCGGTTCGGAAACCGGCACTGCGGGACCGTCGATTTCAGCGGCACAACCACTCGCGGCGGCAAGGCGCGAGGCATCGAGAGCGAGCCCATCGGAGATATCGAGCGCGGCCGTGGCGTGCCGTCTCAACGCATGATTAAGTTTTAGGCGCGGGGTTGGTGTCCGGCTGCGTGCCAACAGATGGGCGAGCCCCTCGTCGCCAACCTGGCGGCGCCATTCGTTCGCCAGCTGCTGGTTGCCTTGGTCCACCGATAATCCGGCAAAGGCATCACCAATCGTGCCGGAAACCATGAGGACGTCTCCAGCCCGTGCGGTGCTCCTTTGGACCATCCGTCCTTTGGCAACCAGGCCGATAGCCGTAATGGTTATGCTCAGCGCACCTTCCGTGCCGACAGTATCTCCACCAGCGAGATGCAGGCCCCATTCCGTTTGTGCCGCCTCGAGACCTTTTACAAAGCCATCCAGCCACGTCTCGTGCCCCGCCGGGAGCGCAATCGATAACAGATAGGCAAATGGGTCGGCCGCTTTGGCGGCGAGATCAGAAACATTGACGGCCAACGCCTTTCTAGCGGCCATGGCGGCCGAGTGCGGCGAGCCATCGAACAGGAAATGCCGGGCGTCGATCAACGTGTCCATTGTCACGACGAATTCGCTGCCCTCCGGCGGCGACAGCAAAGCGGCGTCGTCGCGCAAACCGAAGGCGCCGTCCAAACCAGAAGCCAAAGGCGCCAAAAGGCGCTGGATCATCTGCTGTTCGTTCTCAGACATCGCGGGATTCAGTTTTTTCCGTTCCGCGCGGCCTTGCCCGCGCCGTTTTCAAATTCGGCTGGACGAAGCCGATGGGCGAGCCGGTCGAGAACGCCATTGACGACCTTGGGTTCGTCTTCGTTAAAAAAGGCGTGAGCGACGTCGATGTACTCGTTGATGACCACTCGTGCTGGAACATCCAGGCGCTCGACCAGCTCGAAGGCGCCTGAGCGAAGGATGGCCCGCAGGATTGAATCGATGCGCTGCAAACGCCAGCCACTAGCGAGCTGTTCATCGATCATCGGGTCAAGGTCACGTTGACGGCGTACGACACCGCGCAGAAGCTCGGCAAAAAATGTCGGATCGGCGCCGGCGATCGTCTCTCCCGCTTCCGAATTGGGGAAGCGCAGCGTGGTAAACTCGTGGATCACGTCGCTAACATCGGCGCCGGCAAGATCCATTTGATAGAGCGCCTGCGCGGCGCCAATCCGGGCCGCGCTGCGGGCTGCTTGCGCGGCTGGTTTGGCTTTGTGATCTCGGGCGGAATACGTCATGAAAGTTTGGCCCAATGGCTATCGCGTTCGGCGAGGAAGCCGCGTTGCATTTCAATCAACCCCAGGCATGCGCGAGCGGCGTCGCCGCCTTTACCCTCACGTCCATTTGCCCGTTTCATTGCCTGCTGCTGCGTGTCGACCGTCAAGATGGCGTTCCCGAGAGGGATGGCCTCACTTGTCGCAATCTGCATCAGCCAGTGGTTAGCGTTATTGACGACGACATCGTAATGAGAGGTTTCCCCGCGGATGACGCAACCGAGAACAACCACACCATCGAAGCGGCCTTCGAACGGTGAACGCTTCGGCACGACGCCGGCATCGACAGCCGCGGCGAACGCCTGCGGGATCTCCAAGGCACCCTCGACGGTGACCAGTTCATGGCTCGCACCGCGCGCGTCCAGCTCACCGGTAGCGCCGTTGATCAGCAGTTTTGCAACGTCCTCATAGTAGGGCGCTAAAATGATCAAGATGTGCGGGCTGTCCACTTGCCCGGCTTCTTCAGAACTCTCTGTCATGTGAATCAATTCAACCGATCTTGCGTGTGTTGATGATGCGCAATCCGAAGGCTTCCAGCCCGACGTAGTTGTGCTGCGGGGAATTCGTCAGCAAGATCATGTCCTCGACACCCAGATCAGCCAGAATTTGCGAGCCGACGCCGATTTCGACCTGACGCGATTTGCGGTGTTCATCCGATGCTTTGTTCTTGGACAAACCGCGATTGGCAAGCCATTCAGAGACCGCACGCGGCCGCACGTCGCGGATCAAGATGACAATGCCTCGGCCTTCGGCAGTGATCGCGCGCAACGATTGCTCCACCAGGCAGCACTCGGCATCGCTGCCAATGCTGGCGAGGTCGGTCAACACATTGACCGCGTGGACCCGCACCAAGACAGGACCTGGGGCCGATAGATCGCCTTTGACGAGTGCGATGTGCTCTGCTGGATCAACGTTTGTTTCGTAGACATGCATGCGGAACTCATCGTCGTAAGCACTGCGCACGGTCGTCTCCACCACTTGTGTGACGATGCGATCGTGGCGCAAGCGATAGGCGATCATGTCCTCGATGGTGCCAATCTTCAGTCCTTGACGGCACGCAAAGATCTTGAGGTCCGGCAACCGCGCCATGGTGCCGTCGTCGTTCATAATCTCGCAGATCACGGAAGCGGGATTGAGGCCCGCCATGCGAGCGAGATCGACGGAAGCTTCGGTGTGACCGGCCCGGATCAAGACACCTCCGTCACGCGCAATCAGCGGAAAGACGTGTCCCGGTGAGACGATGGCATCGGAGTCCTTTGTCGGATCGATCGCGGTGGCGATGGTTAAGGCGCGGTCGTGGGCGGAGATGCCCGTCGATATACCGTCTCGGGCCTCGATCGATTGAGTAAAGGCGGTGCGGTTGCGTGACTGGTTGGTACGAACCATCTCGCTGAGGCCGAGGTCGGAAGCACGGTCCCGTGTCATGGCCAGGCAGATGAGGCCGCGACCGTAGCGGGCCATAAAGTTGACGGCATCAGGTGTCGCCATTTGGGCAGGGATAATGAGATCGCCTTCGTTCTCGCGATCCTCGGCGTCAACCAACACGACCATGCGCCCATTGCGCATCTCGTCGACAAGCTCGGCGGTCGTCGCCAGCGGCGCGGACTGCACATCTTCGGCGGCCAAGTCGGTCACTGTCGAAACTCCATCAGGCGGGCCACATAGCGTGCGAAAACATCGACTTCGAGATTTATCTTATCACCGACTTTTTTCTCGCCCCATGCCGTCACCTGCAGGGAATGCGGGATCAAATTGACACCGAAGCGGTTGGCGCTCACTTCATTGACCGTCAGCGACGTGCCGTCGAGCGCAATCGAACCTTTCGGGGCGATGTAAAGCGACAAGTGCTCGGGGGCCTCAAAGGAGAACCTGCTGCATTCACCATCTTGCCGAATGTCAACGATGGAGGCCAGACCATCGACGTGTCCAAGGACAACATGTCCTCCCATTTCCGCACCCAATGTCAAGGAGCGTTCGAGATTGATCCGGCGGCCTGGCTGCCATGTATCGAGTGTTGTCTTCGAGCACGTTTCGTTGGAAACGTCGACTGAAAAACGGCAACCCTCGGCGTCTGGCTCGATCCCCGTCACCGTCAAACAAACTCCATCGCAACAGATCGAGGTGCCAATATCGACCGATGCAGCTGGATAAGCGGAGGCGATCTGAAAGCGGCCACCGTCGCGGGAGGCTACGCTGCCGATGTCTGTAATAATTCCGGTGAACATCGCTTGCTTCTCGTCCTTTTCAAGTCGTTCGGTCGTGGCGCAGAGTTAACATCTCATCGGGCCCGAGAACGCGCCGGTCAATGGGTTTGAGCGTCAGCCCCGGCAGGAGATGGCGAAGAAAGTCGGGCCGCTCCAGCGCGCCAGACTTTTCCATGGCTGCCGCGCCCGCGCGGAAAAGCAATACCTCATCGGCTAGCCCAGCTTTGGCAAAGGCGCTCCAAAGCGTCGGACCACCCTCAACAAGAAGCCGGGTCATGCCTTCGGCGACCAGCGCTTCGCAAACGGCGGGAAGCCAGGGGCGAGCGCTGACCTCGTTTATCTCGAACAGGCGGCATCCAGCCTTCCGCAGTGGCGCGACCTCGCCTTCGGCCTGCGTCATGGTGCGCGCTGTTGCGAATATCCAAACCGGTTTGGCGGCGGCTGTGGTGGCCAGTCTACTGGTGATCGGCGGAAGGCGCTCTCCCGCCAGAACGACGCGGATCGGTGATTTTTCCGCAAGCCCAGGCAAGCGGCAGGTGAGATCCGGGTCGTCATCATGAACTGTGCCGCCGCCGACAAGGATCGCATCCGTCCGGGCTCGAAGCATATGGCCGTGGGTGCGGGCGATATCACCAGTCACAAATAGAGGCGTGCCGGCGCTCCCCCTCGGAACCTGGCCGTCTTCGCCAACGGCGAGTTTCAGCTGGATGAACGGCCGACGCTCTGTGACGCGAACGATATGGCCACGTGTAAGCCAGCGCGCCTGTGGGCCGAGTACACTGCGCCGAACGGAAACACCGGCGTCGCGCAAAATACGCACACCGCGCCCAGAAACCCGGGGGTCCGGGTCATCCTGGGCGATGACGACACGCCTCAGACCCGCCTCCAAGATTGCATTGACGCAAGGAGGTGTTCGGCCGAAATGCGAACAGGGTTCAAGGGTGACGTACATCGTCTTGCCATGAGCGCGATCGCCAGCCTGTTGAATAGCTAGCGGCTCGGCATGGGGCCGTCCGCCAGGGGCGGTTGTTCCGGTCGCGATCACCTCACCAGTGTGCTCGTCGGCGATGACGGCTCCAACTGACGGATTCGGGGCGGTGGTGCCGAGGCCCAATTTGGCAGCACGCAGCGCCAGCGCCATCATGTGCCGGTCGAACTCATCGCTATGAACTGTCTCTTGCAATGATCAATGCGTCTCGTCGGACGTCTTGGCGTTGGGCGTTTTGGGTTTAGCGGCCCGGGTGGTCTTGCGCGCGGGGCGCTTGGCGGGCGTTTCCGCATCGCCATTCAATTTGCTGGCGCCGTGCGGGATTGCGTCGCGGGCAATCTCGCCGAGGACACTTTCAAAATCTGCGGCTTCGCGGAAATCCCGATAGACGGACGCAAAGCGAACGTAGGCGACCGGATCGAGACCGCGCAAGGCATCAATCACCAATTCGCCGATGATCGACGAGGCGATCTCGCCTTCGCCGCAAGCTTCGAGCTGGCGGACGATCCCAGACACCATCCGCTCAACGCGCTCGGCCTCGATCGGTCTCTTGCGAAGTGCAACGGTGACGGAATTCACCAGTTTATCGCGATCAAAGGGGACCTTTCGGCCGGAACGCTTCAGCACGGTCAATTCGCGCAGCTGTACGCGTTCGAACGTGGTGAAACGGCCAGCACAATCAGGACAGACGCGGCGGCGTCGGATGGCCGAGTTTTCCTCGGTCGGGCGGCTGTCTTTGACCTGTGTATCCTCGCAACCGCAAAAGGGGCACCGCATCCGATGTGTCTCCGTAAAATCAAAAAGCCCCTGTCGCCTAGATCAGGCTACGCGACAGCGCCCCGATATTAACGTCAGATCGGCACACGACCAGAGGCAAGGTGGCGACGCCTGGGGATTTATTTTCCGCCCCCAGGCTGGCTCGTGTTGACTTCGGCTCAGGAATAAATCGGGAAGCGCTTGCACAAGGTGATCGCGTCTTCCTTCACCTTTGCTTCGACGGCGGCGTTGCCGTCCACGCCGTTGGCGGCCAAGCCGTCGAGAACTTCCGAGATCATGCGCCCAATCTGCTGGAACTCGGCGACGCCGAAGCCACGCGTCGTTCCGGCCGGGGCACCGAGGCGGATGCCCGATGTGACCATCGGCTTTTCGGGATCGAACGGCACACCATTCTTGTTGCAGGTAATATGGGCCCGTTCGAGCGATTTCTCGGAAATGTTACCGGTCAGCTTCTTGGGACGGAGGTCGACCAGGATGAGGTGGGAATCAGTGCCGCCCGAGACCAGATCGAAGCCTTCACTAACGAGCACTTCGCCCATTGCCTTGGCGTTATCCATGACGTTTTGACTGTAGACCTTAAAGCCCGGCTGCAGTGCTTCACCGAAGGCAACGGCCTTGGCCGCGATGACATGCATGAGCGGACCGCCCTGAATGCCGGGGAAGATGGCCGAGTTGAACTTCTTGGCCAGGTCGCCGTCGTTTGTCAGGATCATACCGCCGCGGGGACCACGAAGCGTCTTGTGGGTGGTGGTGGTTGCCACGTGGGCATGCGGGAACGGGTTCGGATAAAGGCCCGCTGCAACGAGGCCGGCAAAGTGGGCCATGTCGACGAGGAAGTAAGCACCGACTTCATCGGCGATCTGGCGGAAGGCAGCGAAGTCGATCTTACGCGGGTATGCGGAGCCACCGGCAATGATCAGCTTGACGTTGTTTTCCTTGGCGACGCGGCGGACCTCTTCCATTTCGATCAGGTGGGTTTCGCGGTCGACCCCATAATGGAAGGCCTGGAACCACTTGCCGGACTGGTTGACCGGGGCGCCGTGGGTCAGGTGACCGCCAGCGGCGAGGCTGAGGCCCAGAATGGCGTCGCCTGGCTTGAGGAGCGCATTAAAGACACCTTGGTTGGCCTGGCTCCCCGAGTTCGGCTGGACGTTGGCGAATTCGCAGCCGAACAGCTTCTTGGCGCGATCGCGGGCAAGATCTTCGGCGATGTCGACGAACTGGCAACCGCCGTAGTAGCGGCGGCCGGGATAACCCTCAGCGTACTTATTGGTGAGCACGCTTCCGGCTGCTTCAAGAACAGCGCGGGAAACAATGTTTTCGGAGGCGATCAATTCAATTTCGTGCTGCTGGCGATCGAATTCCTTGGCGATCGCGGCGGCAACTTCCGGATCGCTCTCAGCCAGCGTTGCAGAGAAGAACGTGTTGGTTGCGGAGCCGGTTGCATCCGTTGCTGTCGACATGGAAGTTTCCTCGTTTTCGCGCGTTTTGTTTCGTTCGTTGGCCTTGACCTGGCGTCAAAAAACCAGACGGACCATGGGCGGCAGTTTTTATTTAGCTTTTCTTGAAGCTAGGCTTCTACCATCGTCTAATCTCATCGGACAAGACTACGCGGCTGGCAAACGCTTAGACCAGTAAAAATCGGGTCTTGCGGCCATTGGGTAGGAGCGTGACTACCCACCCGGCAAATACACGCTGCCCATTGCGCAGACCACGGCTCATCCCACCGCGAAGCGCGGCTGGAAATCGATTGTCTGGAGTTTGCCTTAAGGGGCTGGCGCGATAACCAGGCTACTCGGCGGCGAGGCGAACGTACTGGTCTTTGGCGACCGGGCAGCGCTCCCACAGCTCGGTTAGCGAGTTGACCAGGTGGTCCATCAGCGCGTCATTGTGCAGCGGGCCTGGCGTCAAGCGAATGCGCTCGGTGCCGCGCGGCACGGTCGGGTAATTGATCGGCTGCACGTAGATCCCATAGTGATCAAGCAGTGCATCGGTCACCGCCTTGCAGTGCACCGGATCGCCAACCATCACCGGAACGATGTGGCTTGGGTTATCCATTACCGGCAAGCCGGCGTCGCCGAGACGGGCCTTCAAGGTGGCCGCGCGTTCCTGATGGGTACGGCGTTCGGCATCCGAGGTTTTAAGATGCCGGATCGAGGCCAAGGCGCCGGCGGCGATTGCTGGGGCCAGCGAAGTGGTGAAGATAAAGCCCGACGCATACGAGCGGATCGCATCGCAGATGGCCCGGGTGGCGGCGATGTAGCCGCCCATGACACCGAAGCCCTTGGCCAAGGTGCCGTTGATGATGTCGACGCGGCGCATGACGCCCTCGCGCTCGGCGATGCCGCCGCCGCGGGGTCCGTAAAGGCCTACGGCGTGGACTTCATCAAGATAGGTCATGGCGCCGTATTTGTCGGCCAGATCGCAGATGGCGGCGATCGGCGCGATGTGACCGTCCATCGAATAGACGCTCTCGAAGACGATGATCTTGGGCGTATCCTTGGGATACTGCTGCAATAGTTTTTCGAGATCGCCGAGGTCGTTGTGGCGCCAGATATGCTTCATGCCGCCACCGTGGCGGATGCCGGCGATCATCGAGGCATGATTCTTCTCGTCCGAAAAGATCACCGTGCCGGGGATTAGCTTCTGGATGGTGTCAAGCGTGGCGTCGTTGGCGACAAACGCCGACGTGAACAAGAGGGCTGATTCTTTCTGGTGCAGGTCGGCAAGCTCGACTTCGAGCTCAACGTGATAGTGCGTCGTGCCCGAAATATTGCGTGTGCCACCGGAACCTGCGCCGACGGTGTCGATCGCCTCGTGCATGGCGGCGAGAACT
>Ga0316193_10001520_pt1 | contig 15730 bp, 17 predicted proteins | sample MerIslsedime2_MG_FD_207735 | JGI IMG/M metagenome (GOLD analysis project Ga0316193, IMG submission 207735) | Coastal sediment microbial communities from Maine, United States - Merrow Island sediment 2 | ecosystem: Environmental > Aquatic > Marine > Coastal > Sediment | place: USA: Maine...
AGGAGGAATGACACGATCAGGATCTCGACCACGTCCTTGAAGTCGAGGCGGAGAAAGCCGAGATAGTCCAGAAACGCCTGCATCAGGTCTTCACGCCCCAGTTGCCGATGTCAGCGGACCGCCGCCGTCCGTCGCTTGGCACACCGCCGGCCTGAATTACCCCCCACGCAAGGTCGAGCGCCCGGCGAACCGGCAACACGTCGTGCACTCGAAACAGGCGGGCCCCGGAAAGCAGGGCTGCGACGCATGCAGCCACCGTGCCTTCCAGCCTCTGGGCCGCGGGCAGGTCGAGCACTTCCCCGATGAACGACTTTCGGGACGGCCCTACAAGAACCGGGTATCCAGGCCCCGAAAACTCACCACTTCGCGCCAGTATCTCGAGGTTGCCGGACACGGACTTGCCGAATCCAATGCCGGGATCGACCACGATCTGGGATGGGCGGACACCACTCGCCAGTGCCAGGTCGGCCTGCTGTTCGAGCCAGCCGGAAATTTCCGATACCAGGTCCTGATAGCCCAGGTCATTCTGCATCGTGCGGGGATCGCCGCGCATGTGCATGATGATCAGCCCGGCACCGGTCTCGGCGCACACGGGGGCGATGCCGGGATCGAACCGAAGTCCGGAAACATCGTTGATCGCCACCGCCCCGGCATCGAGGGCCTGCACGGCGACCGATAGTTTCATGGTATCCACCGACACAGGAATGCCAGCCCCGGACAGCGCCGCGACGGACTGGCCGATTCGGGTCCATTCTTCGTCGGCCCGCACCGGATTCGCTCCCGGCCGGGTGGACTCTCCGCCCACGTCGATCAGGTCCGCACCGGCCTCCCGCATCGACTGACCGAGTTCCAGCGCTCTCCCAGCATCCCTTGCCACGCCTCCGTCGGAGAAGGAGTCAGGCGTGAGATTCAGGATCCCGAGTACGACAGGGCGCTCGAGGGATATTCTGCCGCCCCTGACGGACCACGCCGGCTCGGAGAGCACCCGGGCCAAGTCGCGGTCCCCCCTCAGGCCAGGGCCGGAGTTGGTTCGCCGCCCGCGCCCTCGACCGGACGGTCGTCGGCAGACGGCACGGCACCTGCCGGTCCGGGCCCCAGAACCGGCGTCTCGGGCCCCTCCGGGGCCGGCAGCGGCGGAAGAGGATCGCCTCTCTCCAGCAGGCGAATGTCGTCGGCATCGAGCGTCTCGCGCTCTAGCAATGCATTGGCGATTTCGTCCAGCAAACCTCGATTCCGGGTCAGTACCCGTTCGGCCGAAGCATAGGCCGAATCGAGGATGCGTTTGACCTCGGAGTCCACCAGTCGAGCGGTTTGCTCACTGACGTCGCGGCGCTGACTGAGCTCGCGTCCGAGAAAGATCTCGTGCTGCTGATCGCCTACCGACATCGGCCCGATCGCGTCCGACATGCCGAACTGTGTAACCATCCGGCGGGCAAGACTCGTGGCCCGCTCGATGTCGTTCCCGGCGCCAGTGGTGATTTTGCTGGCGCCAAACACCATTTCCTCGGCCACCCGCCCTCCGAACAGCATCGTGAGTTGCCCCTCGAGCCATTCCTTCGTGTAATTGTGACGATCCTCCTCGGGCAGCGACGCCGTGATTCCAAGCGCCCTGCCGCGTGGAACGATCGTTACCTTGTGCAGCGGATCCAGCCCCGGAACGCGTAGCGCCACCACGGCGTGACCCGCCTCGTGGAACGCCGTAACCCGTCGCTCGTCCTCGGACAACACCATGCTCTTGCGCTCGGCGCCGAGCATTACCTTGTCCTTGGCCACCTCGAAATCGTCCATGTAGACCCGGTCCTTGTCGTACCGGGCGGCGAGCAGGGCGGCTTCGTTGACGATGTTCGCCAGGTCGGCGCCGGACAGTCCAGGCGTTCCCTTCGCGAGTATCTTGAGATTCACATCGTCGCCGAGCGGAATGTCCTTCACGTGTACCTTGAGAATGCCCTCCCGTCCCCTGACATCGGGGTTGTCCACGACGATCTGGCGGTCGAAGCGCCCCGGCCGCAGCAGAGCCGGATCGAGCACATCCGGCCGATTCGTCGCGGCGAGAAGGATCACGCCTTCATTCGACTCGAAACCGTCCATCTCCACGAGGAGCTGATTCAGAGTCTGCTCACGCTCATCGTGCCCACCGCCCAGCCCGGCACCCCGATGTCGCCCGACGGCGTCGATCTCATCGATGAAGATGATGCACGGTGCGTGCGCTTTCCCCTGCTCGAACAGGTCCCGTACCCGGCTGGCTCCGACCCCGACGAACATCTCTACGAAATCCGATCCGGACATGGAGAAGAACGGTCGATCGGCCTCGCCGGCCACTGCCCTCGCCAGAAGCGTCTTCCCGGTTCCCGGTGGCCCGACGAGCAGTGCTCCTTTTGGAAGTCTTCCGCCGAGCCGGCGGAATTTGGCCGGATCCTTGAGGAATTCGATGATCTCCTTGAGATCTTCCTTCGCCTCATCGGCCCCTGCGACGTCCGCAAATGTGACCTTCGGCGTGTCGCCGGTAAGTAGTTTTGCCTTCGACTTTCCGAAACTGAACGCCCGCGAACCACCCGCCTGCATCTGGCGGAAGAAGAAAAACCACAGACCAATGATCAGAATCCAGGGGAGGACCGAGATCAGGTAGTTGACCCAGTTGGCTGCTGCTTCCTTGGCTTCGACCTCGACGCCCTTTTCTTCCAGCCGATCGAGCAGATCCTGGCTGGCTTCGGTCGGAAGCAGGGTGTTGAACTGATCGACTTCGACCCCGCTTTCCTGCAGAGGTCGTCTCAACTCACCTTCGACCTTGATACCCTCGGTGATCGTGACCCGCACCACGTTGTCGGCGTCGAGTTGAGCTCTGAACTCACTGTATGTGAGGTCTTTCTCCACCTGGCGAGAGGTATCCATTACCTGGAATATCGCCAGCGGTATCAGGACTATCAGGGCCCAGAACGAAGCGGTCCGCAAGAATCGGGTCGGACCGCCCGCAGTGTCCTTTTTCTCAGGTTGCTTCATTACGTCTCCGGTTAATTCCTGACCTCTGCCGAATCAGCCATCAAGACTGGCGACGAACGGCAGGTGTCTGAAGTCCTCGGCGTGATCGAGCCCGTATCCAACCAGGAAATCGGTCGGAGCATCGAAGCCCACCCACCTCGGCTCAATAGCAAGGTCCGGCGCGAGGTGCTTGTGCAACAGGGCACAGAGCTCCAGCGATGCCGGATTCCTGTTTCGCAGGGCCTCCGCCAGGCGGTCGATCGTATTGCCGCTGTCGACGATGTCCTCGACGAGCAGTATATGCCTTCCTTCGATCGGCGCCGTCGGATCATACAGCAGCTTGACGTCTCCGCTCGTGGTCGTCCCCGCTCCGTAGCTGGAAGCGACGATGAAGTCCACGTGAAGCGGGCGCTCAATGTATCGAACGAGATCGCTCATGAAGATGAACGAGCCCTTCAGCAATCCGAGAACCAGGAGATCGGCTCCGTGTCCGTAGTACGCCGTGATCTCGACCGCCATCTGACGGACCCGATCCGTTATCTGCTCCGCCGAGTATACGACGGAACGCAAACGGGCCGCGCCCGCGCGCGCAAGCCACTCGCTGGTCGATTGCGGCACCTCTGTATAGGCAGGATCAAGCATCCTCGATCTCAATCAGGAGGTCCGCCTTTTCCGGCTCAGACTGCGCCCATTCGGCTACCGCCAGGCCGGACACCCAGACGACCCGGCCTGAACGATCGACCAGTACCGGGCGGCGCATCCGATCCTCACGAGAAAGTCTGTGCTCCGCGAACAATTTCTTCAGCTTCCGTGTTCCCGCACGCGTGTGAATGCGATCTCCAGGCACCCATTCACGAATCCGCAGCGGAAAATGCTCGGCACCCACGGCAAGGGCAACGCGGGTCGGTGCACCACAGCCGGTCGAGTTCGGCGCGAATCCGTCACCCTGAGCCGAATTCCAGCTGACCTGAATCGCTCGATCTCCGATACGGGCCAGGCTCCGGCCGCTGGCCCCGGCCAGCTCGACCGCCTCCGGAAGTGCGCCACTGGATGGGGCGTGGCCCGAAAGAACGCCCACCCTGCCACCAGTTTCTGTCGTGTCATCGGATCGCGTAACGATCTCGAGCACCAGGGTGTCAAACGATCGGGAAATGCACAGGCCGCCGGCCGGATACACGCGGCCTCCGCTGCGGCCACGCGTGATAAACTCGACCGCGACCCGGGTTCCGCCGCGACTCAGCCTGATACCGCGCCGACGGGCCCACAACCGCAGGGCTTCTGCTCGAAGTGGAGATGGCTCAGACAACCATCTCTGTCTCGCGAACTCCTCTCGCACCGGGTCGGTCCGGGAGGATCTGGAGCAGGACAGTAGCGCCTCGGAGGCATCCCCGATCAGCCGTTCCACCGCCGCCGCTCGGTCGGCCAGCTGCACCAGCGAGGGAACCGGGTCCTTCCCGATCGCCGTTTCGAGAGCCGGCACGAGGGAGTGTCGGACTCTGGCGCGTGACCAGCGCAGGTCGGCGTTGGCCGGGTCATCCTCGAACGCAATGCCGTTGTCACGGAGCCAGTTGAGAAGCTCACGCCGCCGGAAACTGAGCAGCGGACGAACAATCTGACCCCGGCGCGCGGGAATCCCGCTCAGACCCCGGAGCCCGGTTCCACGCTGGATGCGCAACAGTACAGTCTCCGCCTGATCGTCGGCATGGTGACCCGTGGCAATGCGCGTCGCGCCGATGCCGGCGGACCGTGCAGCGAGGAATTCGTATCGGGCCGTTCGAAGCACTGCATGCTGTAATGGCAGTGGCTCGAGAGCGTGCCCGACGTGACATGCGACTCCGATCGACTCACACCGCTCGACGCAACGTTCCCCAACCTGAATCGACTCCGGACGAAGACCGTGATCAAAATGGGCCGCGCTGACCTGAATCCGATGAGATGTTCGGAGGCGCGCCAGAAGGTGGAGCAGAACTGTCGAGTCCGGGCCGCCCGAAAAAGCCACCAGCACATGGCACCCAACCGGAATCATGTCCGGCTGAACAGAGAGCAGACTCGCCAGCCGACCGGAAACGAGACTCACAGGTGCAGCCCTCCATTCGTCCGAAGGGCCGTATTCAGTCGATTCGCGATCCGGACGGGCGACGACGCCCTCCCGGGACTTCGTCCCGCCACGTTCCCACGGCTCGATGGAACTGCAGCGTCTCAGGCACCGGAACGCCGACAGCAACTCGCGGCTCGGATTCGGTCGTTCCGCCCGCGCCCGATTCATACGGCGAGACGTTCACTCCGCCGGCCGCACGCTTTTCGTCTGCGGTCCAGAATCGAGTCCGGCCCGCGACGTAGATCCGTAATGCCTGGCGAAAATCGCGCCTCGCCGGCAACGGAATCGCTGTCTCGTCACGCATGCCGCTCATACCTCCATGACTTCGGATTCGCGGTGCTTGAGCATTTCATCGATTCGAGAAATGTGCTCATCTGTGAGCATCTGCAGAGCATCCAGCTCCCGGTGTCCCTCGTCCTCGCCGAGTTCGCCATTCTTCATGGCATGCTCGATATCCGCCTTGGCCTTGTGCCTGGCATGACGGACGGCAACACGTCCTTCCTCGGCGTACTTATGCAGCAATTTGACCATCTCCCGACGGCGCTCTTCTGTGAGCGGCGGAATGCTCACCCGGACCAGGTTGCCATCGACGGATGGATTGAGCCCCAGATTGGCCGCCTGAATCGCCTTGGAAACGGCGGCCACGAGATTTACGTCCCACGGCTGAACCACCAGCATGTGCGGATCCGGCGCCGAAATCGTGGCTGTCTGGTTCAGCGGCATGCGCGACTCGTACGCCTCGACCTGAACGACGTCGAGCAGCGCGGGAGATGCCTTACCCGTCCGCACGCCGGCGAATTCTCGCTGGATCGCCTCGATGTTCCGATCCATCTGCGCGGAAGCTTCTTTGAGAGCAGGGCTTTTCATGAGCTGCACCTCTCAGGTTACGAGACTTCCGATGCGCTCCCCCCGCAGAGCCGCGAGGATGGCGCCCGACTTACTGATGTTGAGAATGATGACCGGAAGGTTGTTCTCGCGACACAGCGAAATCGCGGCCGCGTCCATAACCTGCAATTCGTTGTTGATCACATCTCGATAGGTGACTTCCGCCAGGAACTTCGCATCGGGATCCGCGACCGGGTCGGACGAGTAGACACCATCGACTTTCGTCGCCTTGAGAATCACGTCTGCATCGATTTCAATCGCCCGGAGAACCGCAGCCGTGTCGGTGGAGAAGTAGGGATTCCCGGTTCCGCCGGCGAAGATCACCACGCGGCCCTTCTCGAGATGGCGGAGCGCGCGGCGCCTGATATACGGCTCCGCCAGCTCCTCCATGCGGATTGCAGTCATGACCCGGGTCTCGACTCCAGATCGCTCGAGAGCGTCCTGCAAGGCCAGCGCGTTGATCACGGTCGCCAGCATGCCCATGTAATCGGCTGACACCCGGTCCATTCCCTGCTGGCTGGCGACCGCACCGCGTACGATGTTGCCGCCGCCGACTACCAGCCCGAGCTCTACGCCAGCGGCGTGAACCTCGCCGACCTCACGAGTCAGTTTCTCGACGACCTGGGGCTCGATACCGAACCCCTGGTCGCCGGCCAACGATTCACCGGAGATCTTGACGAGCGCTTTCGGATACCGGAGTTCTGACACGGGCTTTCCCCTGGATTATTCTCCGATCTCGAACCGAGCGAAGCGGCGTACCGTAACATCGCCTGCCTGCGCAGCAAGGTAATCCGCGACCGTGTGGTCCGGATCCTTTACGAACGCCTGCAGCAGCAGAGACTGCTGCTCGAAGTACTTCCGCATACGCCCCTCGACGATCTTGTCGACAATCTGCTCGGGCTTGCCCTCGGCCCTGGTCTGCTCGGTGAGGACGGCCCGCTCACGCTCCTGAACATCCGCCGGAATGTCCTCCGGGCGAACACCGACCGGTCGCGCCGCCGCCACGTGCATCGCCACATCGCGGGCCAAGCCTTCCGCCGCATCGCCACTCCCTCTGAGCAGCTCGACAATTACGCCGATCCTGCCGCCGAAATGGAGATACGAACCGACCGCGCCCTCGTCACCCGTGGCGTACCGAACTGTCCGGTGCACCTGGATATTCTCACCGATCTTCGATCGAAGGTCGGTCACTTCGGCCGCGAACGACTCGAATTCCGGGCGCTTCAGCAGTTCCTCGCCCGTAAGGACCTCGCCATCCGGCAGATCGCTGGAAACTACCGCCTCCGCAATTCGGTTGACGAAGTCCTGGAATTCCTTGTTGCGCGCCACGAAGTCCGTTTCGCTGGAAACGGATACCATTGCAGTCGCGTCACCCCGCGATACGATCTCGACCAACCCCTCGGAAGTTTCCCGCTCAGCGCGCTTCGCCGCCTTGGCGGCACCCCACTGACGCAGCAGGTCGATCGCCTGCTCCTCGTCGCCGCCCGCTTCGAGCAGAGCCTTCTTGCAGTCCATCATTCCCGCGCCCGTTCGGTCGCGCAAGGACTTAACCGCCTGCGCCGTTATTCCAGACATCGATCTCTTCTCTCTTGATATGCGAAATCCCGAACGAGGACTCCGCCGTTCAATGACACTCAACGAACATCAAAAAAAGGGGGCCACACTGGTGGCCCCCTTTTGCATGCTCAGGGCGAGCCGCCATCTCCTGGCGCCTTCTCCGGTTCGGCGCCTTCCGAATCATCTTGCGCGCTCGCCGCCGGATCGTCATCGGGGGAACCTTCAATCTCGACCGCCACCGATGCCAGGTCCGGTTCGACAACCGCGTCCACCTCAACCACGGGATCCTTCGCCGGTTCGGCTGCGACCTCTGCCACGTCCTCCGTACCCGGCTCCGGGTCGGTGGGATGAAGTCGACGCTTGATCAACTCCGGCTTCGGACGCCGCTTGGGACGCTTCTTCTGCCGCGCCGGCGCGGCAGCTTCCGCTTCTCCCGTCTCGGTCGAGTAGGTCGAGACCTCTGATTCGTCCCTACCTTCTGCTCCCTTCGGGATCTCCCGCCGGGCAGCCTCGATCTCATCACCGAGGACGCGTGTGATCAGCGAGACTGACCGGATCGCGTCGTCATTTCCAGCAATCGCGATCGTGAGCACGTCCGGATCAGCATTCGTGTCCGCGATTGCGACCACCGGAATGCCGAGCCGATTCGCCTCGCGAACTGCGATCTCTTCCTTCTTCGCATCGACCACGAATACGAGTCCAGGGAGCTTCGTCATGTCCTTGATGCCGGACAGATAACGATCGAGCTTCTCGCGCTCGCGCTCCAGCAGCAACTGTTCCTTCTTCGTGTAGAACTCGAACGAGCCTTCTTCCGCGCCTCGCTCCAGCTCCTTGAGGCGGCGAATGTTCTTCTTGATCGTCTGGAAGTTCGTGAGCATGCCGCCCAGCCACCGCTCGGTGACGTAATACGAACCCGCGCGCTCGGCTTCGGCCCGTACAATCGGGGCAAGCTGTGGCTTCGTGCATACGAAGAGCACGGTGCCACCGTTGCGGACCGTCTCGTGCACCAGCTCACGGGCCTTCGTTAGCTCCCGAAGCGTCTTCTTGAGATCGATCAGGTAGATCCCACCACGTTCCGCGAAGATGTACTTTCTCATCTTCGGGTTCCACCGGTGCGTCTGGTGGCCGAAATGGACACCCGCCTGTAGAAGATCCTTCAACCCGACTTCAGACATGGGACTCCGTGCTCGCTGCTCTGTTTCGGCCTGCATTGAGATCAACGCTTCGAGAACTGGAAGCGCTTACGGGCCTTCGGTTGACCGGGCTTCTTGCGCTCGACGACCCTCGGGTCCCGCGTCAGCAGGTCGTGGGCACGCAACGTGGTCCGGGTCTCTTCGTCCGACAAAACGATCGCCCTGGCGATTGCCAGCTGGATCGCTTCGGCCTGCCCCGTGGGTCCGCCACCGCGAACCCGAATATGCAAGCCGAAGCTACCGGTCGCCTCTGTAACTGCCAGGGGTTTCTCCGCCGCATCACGGTGGCGCAGCAGCGGAAAATATTCCTCCAGACTGCGTCCGTTGATGCTCCACCCGCTCTGTCCGGGTCGAAGCCATACTCGGGCCACTGCTGCCTTGCGTCGGCCCACTGCCTGATATGTCGTCTGTTCCGCCAAGCTTCCTCCAAGAATCCTGCCGCCCCCGTCCGGGGGAATTCGGTCTCGCGCCCTCAGAACTCCAGTTCCTGGGGCGTTTGCGCTGCGTGCGGGTGCTCTGCTCCCGGGTACACTTTCAACTTGCTCAGCATCTGTCTGCCAAGCGCGTTCTTCGGCAGCATTCCCTTGACGGCCAGCCTGATCACCCGATCCGGATGCCTGTCGATCATTCTCTGGAACGGGATCATGCGCTCTCCGCCCATGTATCCGCTGTGCCGAAAATATTCCTTCTGCTCGGCCTTGCGACCCGTCAGCCGGACATCCTTCGCGTTCACCACGATCACGAAATCACCAACGTCGAGGTGCGTGCTGTAGGTCGGCTTGTGCTTGCCCTTCAGCACACTTGCCACGCGGGTCGCCAGCCGACCAAGCACCTGGTCGCGGGCGTCCACAACGTACCAATTCCTCTGAATCTCGCCTGCTTTAACTGAATACGTCTTCATCACCGCGATGCCCGGTTCGCACGCGCCCTGAATTTCTTCCGGCGTCGTGGGGGAGAAAAAGCGGGCCGCCCCGCGCATGACGAGGGCGGCCGGATCAATCCACTCGCAGCCGCATAAGCTAGGGAGGGAGTCTGATTGTGTCAAGCGAAGTTGGGACCGGATTTTCAGCGTCGTGAGGGGGCGTCCTGCCACCCCGGACAAACCGGATCCCCGTCAGCGAAAGCTCTCCAGAACCTTACCGGTCTCACCGAGCCGAAGCCGGACGAGCGCCCGGTCCTTGATCATGCGTGCACGCTCCCTGGTCAGGCCCAGACCGCGGGCAATTTCTTCCAGCGACCTGGCGGGTTCTCCATCCAGCCCAAAATACTGCATCAGTACTGCCGCCTCCCGCTCCGGAAGGCGCGTGAGCCCCGCTTCCACTACATCGCGCAACGCAGCGCTCGTGGCTGATGCGTTCGGATCTGCGAGCCCCGTGTCGGGAATCAGATCCAGCATCGACGACTGGTCATCATTCGGAAGCGGCGCGTCGAGGGAGACCCATCCGGGCCGCATACCGAGCGCGTCTGTGACTTCGCCGGGACTGATTTCGAGTTCGGCCGCCACCTCTTCGATCGTCGGCTCTCTTCCCAGCGATTGCTCGAGACGTCTGACGGTACGGACCACCCGGTGGGACTCTTCAAGTTGACCCGGTGGGACGCGCACGATTCTGGACCCGGCGGTCAGCGCCTGGAGAATCGACTGCCGGACCCACCAGACAGCATACGAGATGAAGCGGACTCCCTTTGTCTCATCGAATCGTCGTGCCGCCCGAATCAGACCGATGTTGCCCTCGGTGACCAGGTCCGCCAACGGAACCCCGTGACCCGCGTAGCGGCGCGCTACCGACACGACGAATCTGAGATTGCCGGCGACGAGTTGATTCAGCGCGTCTTCGTCACCTCCCCGAATCCGCTTCGCCAGTTCGACCTCGTCCTCGCGTTCCAGAAGCGGATGCCCCCGTATCTCATCCAGGTAAATGGACAGGGCTTCCGATTCCTGGTCGGTCCTACGGGCCATTCGGTCGCCCTCCGGGGCATTCCGGGTGTGACGATCTCTTATGTGGAGGGCGCCCGGGCTCGAGAGCCCGGGCGCGGCACTCAGCGGATGGAACTCAACAGCCGATCCCAGCGAATTTCCGTGATCCACGGAAATGGAACCATCCGATTCCGGTCGTAGGAATAGTAGATGATCAGCGGGCGACCCTTGACCGCGTCCGCAGGAACGAACCCCCAGTACCGGGAGTCCTCCGAGTTGTCCCGATTGTCTCCCATGACGAACAGGCTGTCAGGCGAGACCACGATCGGCCCCCAGTTGTCCCTGGTCGGTCGATACTCCTGCGACCGCCGCTCATTCGCTGCCTGGAGATGAGAGCGCTGCCAGTCGAACTGTGGACTGCGTGGATCCTCGAACGGCCGCTTGTGCACCGCATACGGCTCGGGTACCGGACCCCCATTCCTGTACAGAGCACCGTCCACCATCTGCAGCGTGTCACCCGAGAGGCCGACGATTCGCTTCACGTAGTTCGTGTTCTCGGCCTGACGGGCCCTCGGCGGCGGTTCGAACACCACGATGTCGCCGTGTTCCGGCGGATCGATCGCCGGCAGACGGACGCTCGTCCCCGGAATTTCCGCTCCGTACACCATCTTGTTGACGAGCAGGAAATCGCCTACGAGAAGCGTGTTCTCCATCGATCCCGTCGGGATCTGAAACGCCTCCACGACAAAGGTCCGTACGACGAGGAACAGCACGAACGCGACCGCGATCGACTTGGCCCATTCCCAGGCCCAGCGTCCGAACGAACCGGGCTCTTCCACTTGTTTCTTGCCACGCTGCTTGTCCCTGGCCGCCATCTCTCCCCTTCTCAATCAGTCTGCTCAGGCGAATGCCGGCTCATGGAAGCCCGGCCTCGGATTCTGTCGTTCCCGTTCAACATCACTTCAACCCCGTTGCCGGCGGCGACGTTCCGGACCTCCCGGAACTCGAGCCCCACCAGCAGGCGAGCCCCGTCGGCCTCAGTTCCCGACCGCGTCCATATGAATCGTGATGGAAGCGTCCCCCGTGGTGATCCCGGACACGGACTGAGACAGCGGAATGAGGATATCAGATCCACTTGCATCCATTCCCGGGACCTCCAGGCTCTGCAGCACGAAAGGTACGGCGAGAGCCGGAATGACGAGGGCGCCCGCCTGCAGCGAAGTTACCGTCACCTGGCCCATGCCCGGTCGCCGTAATCCCGGAATCAACGTCGCCGCCACCCGGGCGGTGTCGGCCAGGAACTGCTGCAGCAGTTCCGGAGTCGCGAATTCCTCCAGCTCGTCCGGGCGAATCAGCGCAGACAGGATGATCACAGTGTCCCGCACTTCGACCAACGGATCCTCGATCCCACGAGGAAGATATGGGGCCACGCGAAAGGTCAGCAGACTCTGGAGTTCGGATTCCGTGAATCTCACCTGGGCGTCGCTATCATCGGACAGTGACGTCAGCTTCTCCTCCGCCTGTCTGGCGAGACTCTCGCTGGGCTCCGAGGCCGGCGCGATAACTTCGACTCTCCCCAGCGCTATCGAAATATCAGCGCGGAAATACCAGGCGCCAAACACGGCGACGGCGATCAGCGTCAGGCACCCGATACGGGCCAGGAAATTTCTGATCACTGCTGCTCTCGTCCTCCCAGGTGTGACGGCGGCGGCCGCCCGGAATCACTCAATGCGTCCCCAATCTCGCCGAGTGAATCAAGTGATACTCCGGACCATTGGCGCGAAGCCGGCTCTCCACCAGGTCTATTCGGCTGATCTCTATCTCCGTGTCGAGCCGCAGGGAGCGAGCCTGCTTCTCGAACTCCCGAAACTCGCCGGGTCCGGATTCCCGATCGACTCGCCCCAGAGTAACATGCGGGCGAAATGGCCGGGTTTCGCGCGCCACCCCGAACTCTGCCATCCTCCGGTCCAGTGCATCGTGCAGCAGACGAAGCCGCGGCCCGGACTCGATTCCCACCCAGATCACGCCCGGACTCCTCGGGGACGGAAACGCCCCGACCCCTTCGAACCGCAGCAGCACAGGCTCCGCGGCACTCGCGATCTCGTCCAACGCCAGACTCACTCCTCCGACACGAGCGGAGGGGATCTGGCCGAGGAACTTCAGTGTCAGGTGGACGGCCGGTGCATCCACCCAGCGCGCGGGTACTCCCGATCGCTCGAGGTCGGTGGCGATCGCCGCGATCGAGCGCCTCAGCGGCGCCGGGAAGTTCATCGCTATGAACAGCCGCATGCCTCATCCACTTTCCGGTCCCGGAGCAAGTCGCGCGGACCGTCGCCTCACTCCGTTCAACCTTGGCGGGCCCGTCCAACAACGGCAAGTGGATCCACCTTTTCACCGATTACCCCGCCGCGTACGATAGGAGCCTGTGGGGTTTCCCCTGGCGGTTCCACCTGAGCTTGAGCCACGGCTGCGTGATAAACGATTATCGAGTCACAGTCAGCAAGGACTACCTGGTCTTCGCCTCCGGTCATTTCATCACCTACGGCGGGGGAACGTGCGAGCCGCTGCACGGCCATAACTACCGGGCCGGAGTCACGCTGTGGGGAGGCCTGGACCAGCACGCACTCGTCTACGACTTCGTTGCTTTGAAGCGCGAAATGCTGGCGATCCTCAAACCGCTGGACCACCGGATGCTGCTTCCGACCGGCAATCCAAACCTGTCGATCACGGCCGGTGACGGAGAGATCGAAGTCCGGACCGATTCGGCGCGCTACCTGTTTCCGGAGGCTGATGTCACCGTTCTGCCGATCCTCAATACGACCGCCGAGTTGATCGCGACATGGATAGTGGACCGACTCCTCGAGCGACTGGACCTGAATGGAGTCGGCGGGATTCACCAGATCGAGGTGGAGGTCGAGGAGTCGTTCGGACAATCGGCATTCTGCCGTCGCAGGCTCGAGCCCTGAATTCCAAGCCATGGTCTGCGGTCTGCGCGGGCCGCAAAGTTTCGTCATGCTGATCTTTCGGCAGATCGTCGACGCCCCCGTTCCGGAGCAGGCGTTCGAACGGGTGTCTGAACTTCCGTGGTGTGCATGGCTCGACAGCTCTGATCCGCAGCCCGACACAGGCCGCTGGTCCTTCCTCGCAATCGATCCATATGCAGTGCTCGTGGCGCGAGCTGGTTCTGCCTGGTGGGTCGAGTCGAATGGGATTCGAAACACCGGAGGCGCCGGCCTTCACTCTCTGGAACTCGCGATCCGGCGAGCCAGCGAGTCCGCGTCGGAAGCGGTCGATCCCGGAGCGAATGTCGAGCGAGGTTTTCCGATTCCGTTCAGGGGCGGCGCAGCGGGATTCCTGTCGTACGAGACTGGATCGGAAATCGAAACACTGCCGGGCCCGCGGAGCCGGGATCCGGCGCTTCCGGACCTGGAATTCGGTTTCTATGATGTTGTCGTCGGTTGGGACCACATCGAGGGAACCTGCCATGTAGTATCCACGGGTCTACCCGACAGCGCAGACGAGGGGCATCGTCGCGCTTCCCGCCGACTCGAGGAAGTCATCACCTGGATTCGCGGCGATGTTGAGCCGCCGCAGCCACGCGGGGCGCTCGCCGAACTGTCGAATTCTACGGCGAAACTGGACAGTTTCGAGTCCCCCGACCCTGATCCTTCGGGCCGCCCTGGCGACGACTGTCCGCCGCCGGATTCGACACCCGAGTACCCCGTCGAGGGCGCCGACGGACTGCACTCCAACTTCACTCGTACCGCTTACCTGGAGGCGGTACAGGCAGGCATTCGGAAGATCCGGGATGGTGACATTTTTCAGGTCAATCTCTCCCAGCGTCTCACCTCTCCCGCACCGCCGAATGCGGTCAAGTTCTACCGTGAACTGCGCCAGAGGTCGCCGGCGCCGTTCGGCGCCTTCTTCAGAGGCTCCAGCTGCGTGATCGCCAGTTCCTCACCGGAGCGCTTCGTTCAGGTCGATCAGGATCACAGAATCGAGTCCAGGCCGATCAAGGGGACCCGGCCACGCGGTAGGGACCGGAAAGAGGACCGGAAATTGGCGGCCGCCCTCGTGTCCAGTGATAAGGACCGCGCGGAGAACCTGATGATCGCGGACCTCCTGCGGAATGACATCTCGCGCGTCAGCCGCGCAGGTACGGTCCGCGCGACAGAACTGTTCCGCCTCGAGTCGTTCGCCAACGTGCACCACCTGGTGTCGATAATCGAAGGCCGCCTTCGGAGTGGAATCGGTCCCGTGGATGTCATCCGGGCCATGTTCCCATGCGGATCGGTAACGGGGGCGCCAAAGATCCGGGCCATGGAGATCATCGCTGAACTCGAATCAGTCGCCCGCGGTCCGTGCTACGGATCGGTGGGCTGGATCGGGCTGGACGGACAGATGGACCTTAGCGTGGCAATTCGCACAGCCGTGATCACGGGTGATCGAACGGCGTTTCACGCCGGGGGCGCAGTTGTCTCCGACTCCAGCCCCGCGGACGAGTACGCTGAGACGCTGGATAAGGCCCGGGCGCTGGCCGCGACGCTGTCCTATGAGATCTGAATCGTGATTCTGCTCATCGACAACTACGATTCCTTCGTCTACAACCTCGCACGCTACTTCGAGGAACTGGGCGAAGAGACGATCGTGATGCGCAACGATGCGATCGACATTGAGTCCGTCCTCGTGCTACGGCCCGGTCACATCGTCCTCTCGCCGGGCCCGTGTACACCGCGTGAGGCCGGTATCTGCGTCGATCTCACGCGACACGTCAGGGGGCGAATTCCGATTCTCGGCGTCTGCCTCGGCCATCAGTGTCTGGGTGAAGCGTTCGGCGGCAGCGTCGTCCGGGGGAGACCGGTGCATGGCAAGGTCAGCTACATCCAACATGAAGGGGTGGATCTGTTCTCCGGTCTACCGGCGCCGCTGGCGGTGACACGATACCACTCGCTGGTCGTCGAACCGAAGACCTTGCCGTGGGATCTCGTTCCACTGGCCCGGGCGACTGATGGAACGCTCATGGCACTGCGACATCGAACCCTGCCCGCGTGGGGCGTCCAGTTCCACCCGGAAGCAGTTCTCACTGCGGCGGGCCACGCGCTCCTG
>Ga0316193_10001521_pt1 | contig 15727 bp, 18 predicted proteins | sample MerIslsedime2_MG_FD_207735 | JGI IMG/M metagenome (GOLD analysis project Ga0316193, IMG submission 207735) | Coastal sediment microbial communities from Maine, United States - Merrow Island sediment 2 | ecosystem: Environmental > Aquatic > Marine > Coastal > Sediment | place: USA: Maine...
AGCGGCCACGTACCTTGCAAATCAGGTGATGGCATTCCTTGGCGACGCTGGTCCGTGGCCAGTCATTATGGGTCTGTATATCCTGACTGCTATGGCGACAATGATCATTCCTACTGCGGCACTGGTTGTACTGATGTCACCTATCGTGCTCTCAGCGATGGGCGACATGGGGCTGCAACCCGAGACCGCAATGATGGCCGTTGCGATGGCTGCGTCGGCAAGTTTCACAAGCCCAATATCACATCCGGCTAACATTCTCGTAATGGGCCCCGGTGGCTACCGCTTCGTCGACTATCTCAAGGTCGGTGTGCCGCTAACCATTGTCGTATTTATTGCGGTCATGTTTCTGTTGCCCATAATGTGGCCGCTGCAAGCCGTTCAGTAGGACGACTCCAACGTGACAGAAACCATTGCGATCGTCGGTGCCGGCCACGCAGCCGGTCAGGCTATCGCCACGCTAAAACAGAACAAGTTCAACGGGCGCATTGTGCTCATCGGCGACGAACCGTACTTGCCGTACCAGCGGCCTCCGCTGTCGAAAAAGTACCTTGCGGGTGAGCTAGCGGCCGAACGCCTGTATGTAAAACCTGCTGCCTTTTATGAAAACGCGCAAATCGAGTTGCGACTCAATACCCGGGTTTGCAGCATAGACCGCGGCGCACGGCGGCTAACGACCATTGACGACGACGAAGTCGCCTACGACAAACTTATCCTGGCACTCGGTTCGCGTGTTCGAAAATTGCAGGTCGAGGGCAGCGACCTCGGGGGCATTCACTATTTGCGCAGTATTGCTGATGCAGATGGCATCCGCGCGGCCGTAACCACAGGCAAGCGTGTTGTAATCGTGGGCGCCGGATACATCGGCCTGGAGGTTGCCGCCGTATGTCGTCAGCGCGGTCTCGACGTCACTGTTTTAGAAATGGCTGACCGTGTAATGAGCCGCGCTGTATCGTCCCAGGTGTCGGACTTTTATCAAAAAATGCACGAAAGTCATGGCGTCAAACTGTCGCTCTCAACTGGCATCAACCGCTTGCGTGGCGATGGCGCAGTGCACTCGGTCATTACCAGCGATGGGCAGACATTGGCGGCCGACTTTGTCGTCGTTGGTGTCGGAATCTTGCCCAATGTCGAGCTCGCCGAATCCGCCGGCCTTGAGGTCAACGACGGTATCGTCGTTACCGACCAGTGCCAAACTTCGGATTCGGACATCTATGCTGTTGGTGACTGCACTTCACACCCTAATGCAATTTACGATACTCAATTGCGACTTGAGTCGGTGCACAACGCTCTCGAACAAGCAAAAACCGCTGCCGGCAATATTTGCGGTGTGGAAATGCACTACTCGCAAGTGCCGTGGTTCTGGTCCGACCAGTATGACCTAAAGCTTCAGATCGCAGGTCTATCTCAGGGTTACGATAAGGCGATATTGCGGGGCGACCCCGAAAGCGCCCGCTTCTCTTGTTTGTATTTGAAGGAGGGCATACTTATCGCGGTCGATGCCATCAACTCGCCGAAGGACTTTCTACAGTCGAAAGTGTTGATCGCTAAACGTGCACGAATCGATCCTCAACGATTGAGCAACGTTGACGTCCCTCTTAAAGATCTGGGCTAGCCCCGGATCCCTTGCGCGGAATTTCGATAGACAATTCGCCGTCGATAGCGACGGGCCCAAGCTCTACCGAATATGCTTTCGCACTGAGCGCTTCCACTCCTTCGGACTTGAGCCCTGCGAACTCGCCGCTGCCACCGGCCACACTTGCCGTCCCGAGTGCTCCAGGTCCAGCCGTAACATTGCCTCGCCATATTCCACGCCAGCTGTCGGCTGAGTTCCAGTAGGCCGGAATAACGACTTCCCGAAGGTAACCCCAGAAATTCTCGCTTTGACCGACAAACAGGCTACCGCGTTCAGGCATGTAGATATGCCAAACGCTGTCAACAATTGCCTGCCCTTTCAGGATGTTCGTAGTTTCTGAGTCAGACGAGAACTTGACGCCAATTCCAGCAGCTTGTCCACGGCTATCCGTCAGGACTGTAGCAATCGCCCGGGTCTTGCGAATCGGCGCTTCCCACAATTGCAAAACCTTGGCTGGATGGGAATCGACTCTGGACTCACCATCATTCGTATAAATGAGCATGTCTTCTGCTGCGGCCGAATAACCAAGTTTGACGACATCGTTGTCCGTCACCGTTATTGGCGACAACCGCTGCTGCGTCGTGAGCGGATTTAAGAAAAGCGCGCCAAGGAATACAGCTGCGCCGACGGCCATCCCGAACAACAGAGCGAATAAGTGCTTGATCATAATTCTGCCTGCTGAGCCGCGAGAGCTGTGATGAGTTCAATGCGGCCTGCCGACGCATCGTCAGATTCCGCCGTGTCCGCTACCCAGCGCTCGGATATCTCACCTCGCATGTGATCAAATTCGCGTGTGCCTGATTGCACGGTCCCGACTCGATGGCCACCCTCTTGAGGCTCCGGCTGCACCGAGACGTAAATCGAACCGCGGGCCGGCAGATGCAGAACCCATTCGATGACATCGCCAGGGATTTCGTCATTAGCCGCTATTCTGCTGGCAACACCCACGACAACGTCCTTGGCATTTCGGATCTTGAAAAGCTCGACGCGCAGATTGGCGAACCCTTCGTTATCCGGCCATTGCAACCCTGGAGGCACAGGACTCTGTTGCGATGGCGCACCTATCAAAATGCGGTCCATGGGTACATTGGCATAGAAGGTCTCGGTGTTGCCCTGATTCGGGCGCACAATAACCAGCGATTGCTCCCGGCTCTGGTCGACCACGGGTACATAGTACAAACCAGCCGCTGTGGCCACGACGCCCAGTACAATTCCTGCAACAAAAGTCTTAAACATGTCGGAGAGTTTAGTTAAATTGGCGTTACGGTCATACTCCTCACTGCCAATTTGTGACAGACCGCACAACACAAGGCCTCGAATACGGCATCAAAATGACAAAACCGATATGCCTATGGTCCGGACCACGAAATGTATCGACGGCGCTGATGTACAGTTTCGCGCAACTCGCAGACGTACAAGTGATCGACGAGCCCCTTTACGGCCACTATTTAAGTGTCAGTGGAGCCGATCATCCAGGACGAGATGAGATTCTGGAGAAGATGAACTGCGACGGCGATGCGGTAATGCGCGACCTGCTCGCTTTGACTAATTCAGACTGCGCGAAACAGCTGTTTATCAAGCATATGGCGCACCATCTCGTCGCTATCGACCTGGGCTTTTTGCGGCGCACGAAAAACGTTTTTCTTATCCGGGATCCACGGGAAATGTTGCCGTCACTAATCGTGCAACTGCCGCGTGCCCGGTTAGCCGATACCGGCCTGGAGCAGCAATGGTCTCTGTTTCAGGATCTGGTCTCGTCGGGCCAACAACCGGCAGTTCTCGATTCACGAGAGTTGTTGTTGGATCCGGCGGGCGTTCTAAAACAACTGTGCCAGAATCTCGAACTCGAGTTCAGCGAAGAGATGTTACGGTGGCCCACTGGGCCGCGCGCCGAAGACGGCGTTTGGGCTCCGCATTGGTATCATGCAGTACACCAAAGTACGGGATTCGCACCGTATCAGGCGAAAACCGATTTTCCTTCGCACCTTGAGCCGCTGCTCAATGAGTGTGCCCCCTGGTACAACCGCTTGTTTGAGTACGCCTTTCGTGCGTGCGCGCAAGGAGATGCAAAATGAATCTGCCCGACCCACGCAACCAGGACATCGTTATCTTTGTCGGCGACAAACTTCTTCCTCGCGATGAAGCGCAGGTGTCGGTATTTGACAGTGTTGTTCAAGGTGGCGACGCAGTGTGGGAAGGGCTACGGGTTTACAGAGGCCGGATTGCGGCTCTCGACGAACATCTCGAGCGTCTGCAAAACTCTGCAAAGACACTCGCGTTCAGGGCAGTGCCGCCATCCAGTGAGATTCGCGATGCCATATTTCGGACACTCGAGGCGAACGGCATGAGTGACGAGGCGCATATTCGCCTGACGCTAACTCGAGGCGAGAAAATAACATCTGGCATGAACCCGAACCTCAACCAGTCCGGATGCACATTGATCGTACTTGCGGAATGGAAACCTCCCGTCTATTCCGATTCGGGAATACGGGTTATCACTGCCTCTACGCGACGCAATACGCCTCAATGTCTCGACTCCAAGATTCACCACAATAATTTACTGAACAACATTCTCGCAGCCATCGAGGCAAATGTTGCCGGAGTAGACAGCGCAATCATGCTCGACATTAATGGTTTTATATCGGAAACCAATGACACGAACATTTTTGTTGTCAGCAAAGGGGTTGTCTATACGCCCTTTGCGGATGCCTGTTTACCCGGCCTAACGCGGCGCATGATTTTGGATATCTGTCACACGAACAAGATTCCCGCGGAAGAACGAAACTTATCGCTGACCGAGCTGTACACGGCAAGTGAGGTTTTCACCAGCGGCACTATGGGCGAGCTAACGCCAATTCTCGAAGCTGATGGTCGGGTTATTGGTGACGGCAGCGTAGGAGAAACAACCATGGCGTTGCAGAAACTTCACCGCATCTTCGCATATGAGCATGGCACGCCATTGCCATTCGCCGATGGTTAATCTGAACTGAAGTAACTCGCCAGATACTCGTCGAGACTGATTTCGTCACTCTCTTCGATCGCGTGTTGGCGCTCCACGGACTGTGCCGTTTCTTGTTCGAACTCAGCCACACGATTCTCGGATAGCGACGCAATCTCGGCAAAGTAATCACGATGGTTACCAGCCAGCGAGAGCGCATATTCAAAGAAGCTACAGTCTTCTTTACGTAGTTCTGCGAGAAGGCGAGCCGAGGGTGTGGTCTCAACATCGTTTACCATATCGAGCATAAGGCGAGTTGCCTGCACATGGCTTTCGCCGCCTTCTTCGCGGTCGATGAGCTCCGCAACTGCGCTGACTTTATCCAGTATCTCGCGCGCCCATATTGCAAGCTCAACCTCTCGGCCGTCTCGATGCAAACGAAACTCCGGGTCGCGCCCGCGTTTTGCCGTCTGCGTTTGATTGCGCTTTGTCTCGCCGAGGGATTTATCGTCAAACGGCGCGCTATCCTCCAGCAAACAATAGATCAGAAACGCTTCGATAAATCGCATCGTGTTCTGGTTAATACCAGCAGGGTCATTAAAATTTATATCGAGCGATCGAATCTCGACGTACTCAATGCCGCCGCGTCGCAACGCGGCCGTTGGCCGCTCGCCGCTAGCGGCCACCCTTTTCGGTCGTACTGAGCTGTAGTACTCATTCTCAATCTGGAGTTGATTGACACTTAGCTGCCTGTACTTGCCGTCCACCTTGACACCAATTTTTTCGTAGTCCGGTTCCGGCGTTTTGATCGCGCTACTGAGATCACGAATGTAGCTATTGAGACTATTCAGAGAAATATTAATACGCGATTGATTCTGGTTGCTGTAACCAAGATCGCTCATGCGCAATGAGGTTCCGTATGGTTCGTACAACGTTTCTGCGTTGAGTGATGGCATCTCGAGCTCTTCTTCCCCTGCAAACGACCTGCACATTGCGGGTGATGCGCCGAAAAGGTAAAGAACAAGCCAACCGAAACGCCGAAAGTTTCGTATCAGGCGCAGGTATTGATCAGAGCGAAAATCATCTTCTTTCTGATCGTCGCCGATAAACTGTTGATAGCGAGGCCAGAAAGACTCGGCGAGGGAATAGTTGAAATGCACGCCTGCTATCGTCTGCATCTGCCGGCCATAGCGCAGCCCTAGTCCGCGCCGATAGATGGTCTTCATCCGACCAACGTTGGACGTGCCGTATTTCGCCAGCGGTATGCCCATATCGCCCGGAATGCGACATGGCATGCTGGTAACCCAGAGCATTTCGTCACCGAGACGGTCATAAGTAAACTGGTGAATGTCGCAGAGAAAATGTAACGCTTCCCAGGTACTTGAGAACGCGGGCGTTACGAATTCGAGCAACGCTTCGGAAAAATCCGTCGTGATGTAGCGATGACTTAATGCGGATCCAAGTCGAACAGGATGTGGCGTACGCGATAGGTAACCGTCACTGTCTACGCGCAGCGATTCTCTCTCAATGCCGCGGAGGCTACCTGCGAAAAAAATTCCACCGGCATTGGTGAGTTCGCTGTGTCGTTTGTCGAATCCCTGGCTCAATCTGATCATCTCTTTATGGTTGGGTGCCTGGCGGTGCTCACATGGCCGACCGCCAAGCTTGCTTGTTGTACCACAAGCGCGCCGTTATCGCGCATGTGCGAGGCGAGTTTGGTGCTTCGGTAAAAAGCCTTGTTCACCTGACAAATCCTGCTCTCAATAGGTACTATGCAACTCTTCTAAGTAATTCCAGTCCGGAAAGGCATGACCGCAATGAACGACTTCCGAATGCGCCGCTTGCGCGACCTCAAATCCGATTCCGCGACACTCATCAGTGAAGGTTGCAAAATATCGGGGCTTATCACTGGCAGCGGCGATTTCCTGATCAACGGGGAGATAGAAGGCGACTGCGACCTCGGCGGTACTGTGACTTTAGCCGCAAACGGTTTGTGGAAGGGCTCCATCAAGGCCGGTAACGTTATCGTGGCCGGCCATGTTGAGGGCGATATCGTTGCCGATGGCAAAGTCGAGATCACCGACACCGCACGCATCACCGGAACGGTATCGGCAGCAGCAATCGCCGTGGCCGAAGGAGCTGTCGTTGAGGGTGTCATGAAGACTACTGGTTCGACCAAACCAGTGGAATTTGTTGAAAAGCGGCAGGACGACTAAACGCCTGGTTCTTCTGCATTTGTGCTATTTCGACCATTTATTGATCTTTCTTTAGCGCGCCGCCCCGTTAATTCGACCGTTGTGGAAATAATCTTTGGCCATCTTGCCCGGTGCTACACTAGCGAATAGAAACGGCCTAACAACAATAATAAAGGGTCTGCAGGCAAGGATTGCAGAATAGAAGACAAATGATCGGCAGCAAAATACCGCGGTATCTCCTGTTTGTACTGGCGCTGGGCACAGCCGTTGCGGTAATCATGCTGTCTATTTTTTATGGCCAGTATCGCTGGCTCGCAGAGGAAATCACCACAGCCAGTTCAGCTTCGCACGACACGCTTTTGCGAGAAAGTTTTGAACGGCGGGCGCGTGCGCGATTACACGATATCGCCGACGATCTCACTCTAATCGACGAATCCTCAAGCGACTCCTCGGTATCGCAGCTTCTTAATCGGGCCATTGAGCAGAATGAACCTCTAGTTGGCCTGCGGTTTGTCAGCAGTGATTCTGATGTTCGGCAGATCGGGAGCATTCCGGTAAGCCCTCTGTCAGACCCGGTTGTCTGGTTACCCGACCATCTGGTGATGTCATACAGCGTAGAGCACCACGACCAATATATGGGCGTATTGTCCGGTTCATTCGACTTGCAGTCACTGCAAGCAGAATCACAGATGTTCTACGCCGGGTTGCTTGCCAAAGAGTCACAAAGCCGACATCTCAGCTATCTATGGATAGGTGCAGGCACGCTTTTCACCCTTCTGGTTTGTGGCGGTTTTGTCTGGCTGATCGTTCGCAGCCATACCTCCAGAATTCACGAACTATGTCTACAGGCGGAAAAACTTAGTCAGGCTGACTTCGGGGAACCATTGGCGAGCGTGCGCGACGATTCGCTCGGCGAACTTGCCAGCGTATTCAACGAAATGCGTGACAAGCTACGCTCAACGACAATATCGCGAGACTATCTTGATAATGTTTTGTCAGGAATGAGCGAAGCAATCGTAATTACCTCACTCGACGGAACCATAGAGCGCATAAACAAGGCAACAGCTCGGCTCCTCGATTATGAAGAGGAAGAACTGCAGGGCACATCCATCGACCTTATTCTCGATAAGAACCAAACCAAGACGTTAATTGAAGACGAACCCTCCGACTTGCCCAAGGAAGCCTTCTTCGAAAACAAGTTCGGCGAGTCGATTCCGGTTTCTTACACCTGCTCGATCGTTACCGGTAAAGATGGACAATCAGATCGAATTTACGCCGCACGAAATATAGCCGAACGACGACGAGCCGAACAGCGCATTCGCTATCTCGCTCGCATCGACGCGCTCACTAAAGTTCCAAATCGGATGCAATTCCAACACCTTCTGCAGCGCGCGATAGCGAGAGCGCGACGCGCCAGCAAGCCATTATGTCTGTTCTATATTGATGTCGACCATTTCAAAGAGATCAATGATACGTTCGGGCACCTGGCCGGCGACGCAGCTCTTGAAACCGTTGCAGAAAGATTAACGTCGGCTATGCCCGAAAACTCCATAATCGGCCGGCTCGCGGGCGACGAATTCGCGGTCATTGTGAACGAGCTTGGTCCTGATAGCGCTGGAAAGACTGGCACGAACAAGCTGGCCAAGGAGCTACTAAATCGACTCGCGGATCCTTTCTATGTACAGGGTCACGAAGTGTTCATGACTGCGAGCATGGGTATTGCTTACTATCCTGACGATGCGCCGAATGTCATCGATCTTATTCGAAACGCTGACGCGGCCTTGTACAGCTCCAAGAAAGCCGGCGGCAATGTCTTCTCGTACTACAAACCGCAGATGAATGAGGCTGCGGTTGAGAGGCTCATGACCAAGAGCAAACTCAAACGTTCGTTTGAGCGCGATGAGTTACTTGTGCACTACCAGCCAAAATACAACCTCAAGACTGGTGAAATATTCGGTGCCGAAGCGCTTGTTCGTTGGGAACTTCCAGATCGTGGCCTGATTCTGCCAGCTGATTTCATTCCCATTGCAGAGGACTCCAATCTGATTATCGAAATCGGCGAATGGGTGCTCGACAAGGTTTGCGAAGATTTCCGCATTTGGCAAAGATCCGTTTCATCGCCGGGACGCGTGTCGGTCAATCTTTCGCTGAAACAACTTAGGCAGCCCAACTTTATAAACCGTATTAGCTCTATCATGCGAGGCCATGAGATTTCACCGACGTCTCTCGAACTGGAAATTACCGAGACAACCTTGATGGAAAACCCGGATCGCACAATCAAACTACTCGACCAGCTGTACTCTTTGGGGCTGCACTTGGCTATCGACGATTTTGGTACGGGATATTCTTCACTCAGTGCGCTGCAGCAGTTTCCGATCAGCACGTTGAAAATCGATAAATCTTTTGTCCGGGACGTCGCCGTCAATCCAGACGATGCCACCCTTGTCAGCACAATCATCCAAATGGGTCAGAACTTGAATTTGGATGTCGTCGCAGAGGGCGTTGAGAATGAAGACCAACTGAGTTTCCTGCAAAGCCTTCACTGTACTCAGGTACAGGGATTACTATTTGGTAGTCCGATGAGTTCGGACAACTACCTTGAGCTGCTTATGTCTCAAGAGGAAGGCACGGATACGCACAGGGCACTGTTCGCCTGACAGCTTCACTAGAACCGGGCAACATGATTTAATAGCCACACGTCACCCAACCTGGAATTCCGGAAACTGGTTTTCGGCCAGCACAAACAAAAGTTGAGCTCATGAAAAAGATTTTTCGACCCGCGCTAGGCGCAGCCCTCATTCTCGCGTCCGTTACGGTATTTGCCTGTGATTATCCGGAGCGGCCATTTATTCCGGACGGGGCCTCAGCCTCAAAGGAAGAGTTGCTGGCTGCCAAAGAAGGCGTGCAGACGTTTCTTGCATCAGTAGATGAGTATCTTCAATGCGTCGAACTGGAGGAGCAAGCGGCATTAGCATCGATGGACGAACCGACTCCGGAGGAGCGGGCAGAGCGGAATAAATTACTGAACAGAAAGTTCGATGCGGCGAACGAGGAGAAGGCGATGGTTGGTGAGCAATTCAACCAACAGGTTCGCGCTTATAACGGCAAGAGAAAAGAAACGCAGTAGAAACAACCCAACTCCTACGATCCTGATCGGTCGCAGCCAGGTCTGCGACCCACTAAAGCTTGTTAATTTCGTGCCTCAAGTCGTACTTGTTTTCGGTAACTATGCGCTCCAGAACTCGAATTCGTTCTTCGAGTTTATCGATCTGCGCCAACGCCTCTTCCAGTTCCGGGTTTTCGTCTTTTTTCGCAGTGCGCGCTGTAACGATCTTCTGCAAAGTCTGTGCTCCCATGACGATGGCGACAATAACGATAATAAAAACGAACGTGCCGTTCATCGGTGGCCCCCTTGAATTGAATTATTCATTGTTCAGAGATTCCTGAATTCCCGGTCGAGATTGTAACGGGAAGACGTCACATATTTTTCCAGCTGTGCCATGCGCTTGTCGAGTGATTGGCAACGACGCCTAACATCGCTAACAGTAGGTGAAGGCGCCGGTCGTGGCGGTACAGCATGCTTGCTGCGCCTGCGTTTCCGGTCAGCGCGTTTCGCCGGGCGACTGAAATCAGCCGGAACGAGAAATACTATCGCCAGGTAGGTAATGACAGCCATTGGCATAGCCATGACAAAAGCGATGACCGCAAGCAGGCGAGTGACGCGCAAGTTGAACCCGAAGTAGTCAGCAAACCCCGCACAAACGCCGCCAAGCAACGCCCGATCCGTACGCCGACAAAAACGTCTCTCGTACATTCTTTCGTACATCGATGCTTCAACGGTCATGGGCGACTCCAATTATCACGATGGGTACGGCGCCAGAATTCGAATTCGGAATTATTGCCGGAGTAGATTAGCGGCTTGTCCTGAATGATGAGCGTCGCGGCAATATAGATAGCGATGGTCATCCAAAAGAACAGCACGAGACAAATAACCGCGATTACCCGGATAGTCCCCAGTCGAAAATTGAATCGATCTGCAAGACCCGCGCAAACGCCGAAAATCCATCCGCGTTCACGATCTCTGTAAAGACCGCGCAGCGGCCCGTAGTCGGTATTCCAGGTACGTTGACTCATTTATCCTTCCGCAGCATTACTGTTTTCACTGGCTACCCTTTGCTTCAGGGCATCCAACTCTTCTTTGACAGCCTCTTCGGCCTCAAGACTCGCAAACTGATGATTGAGATCCTTTGGCAGGCCAAGATCGTAAGCTTCAACACGGCCTTCCACATCATCGATACGGCGGGTGTACTGTTCGAACCGAATCATCGCGTCATCGATCTGGTAGTCATAGATTTTCTTTCTTGCTGCCAGGCGGCTGCTTGCTGTCTTATGCCGTGCAAGCAACGATTTCTGGCGTGTCTTGGCGTCCTCCAGCTTCCCCTCCAGCCGTGCTATGTCTACATTGAGTTTGCCCAGGCCCTCGTCGACGGCCAGGTAGTCCTGTTTCAGCACTTCTGTGGCGGATGCTACGCGAGACTTCTCGATTAAAGCTGCCTTGGCCAGGTCTTCACGACCTTTTCGAATAGCCAACTCGGCTTTTTCATCCCAATCTCGCAGCTCGCGGTCAAGTGACTCGAGCTTGCGGTTCAGATCTTTCTTGTCCGCAATAGATCGAGCTGCTGCGGAACGAACTTCAACCAGCGTATCTTCCATTTCCTGGATCATTAAACGCACGATCTTCTCGGGATCTTCTGCCTTGTCGAGAATCGCGTTGATGTTCGAGTTCACGATGTCGCTGAATCTCGTGAATATGCCCATGGCTCTTTCCTCGTAATTGGTGAAACTCATGATTAGTACTGCAGCATCCGTGCCAACTCACTTGGTCGACCATAACTGATTGTATTTAAAGAGAAAGCTTTGATATCCGATAAGTGGCGCAGCTGTTAAATATGGTTATTTTCGCTAACTATTGGTTTTTTCTGCTTCAATCTGGTGAAATTAGCCAATGTCTACTGCAATGTCTGGCCAGCAAATTATCGGTGAGGCTCCGGCCTTTCTCGAAATGCTCGAACACGTGTCCCGCGTAGCTCCTCTGAACAAGCCTGTACTGGTTGTCGGCGAACGCGGCACCGGCAAGGAGTTGATCGCCTCACGGCTGCATTTCCTGTCCGAGCGTTGGGAGCAGAATGTCGTAAAGGTGAATTGCGCAGCCCTGACTGAATCGATCCTGGAGTCAGAACTGTTCGGCCACGAAGCCGGTGCATTTACTGGTGCGGCGCAGACGCATATTGGCCATTTTGAGCGCGCCGATGGCGGCTCGATGATTCTCGACGAGTTAGCGACGATTACGCCTCGGATGCAGGAGAAGATCCTGCGTGCAATCGAATACGGCGAAATTCAACGGGTCGGCGGTAGTGACACACTGCGGATCGACGTACGCATTGTCGGCTCGACAAACTCGGATCTGCAATCTCTCGCTGCCAGTGGAGGGTTCCGCCGGGATCTTCTGGATCGCCTCGCGTTTGATGTCATCACGATTCCACCATTGCGAGAACGCCTTGAAGATATTTTACCGCTGGCTCACGCATTCGCCGTTAACATGGTCAGTGAAATGAAGCGGTCCTATTTCCCGGGTTTCGCTCCCAAAGCGGCTTCAGCATTGTTGCGCTACAAATGGCCCGGCAACGTACGCGAGTTGAAGAACACGATCGAGCGATCTGTGTATCGCTCAAGCGACCCCGAGGAACCGATTTCGAATATCGCTTTCGACCCATTCGATTCACCGTTCAAGCTCGCTGATGCGTCAGAAACCAATGTTCCTGCACCTCGAGTGTCGCGGGGGCCGCTGTTGCCGACAGACTTACCACAGCGGCTCAGGGAAACCGAAAAAGAATTGTTGAATGCGGCTCTGGAGAAAGCGCGATTCAATCAAAGCATGGCAGCTGATCTACTGGGGCTTAGCTACCATCAGTTTCGCGGCAAACTTCGTAAACACAATATCTCTGGCCGCCCTGGCCAGGCGATCGGCTAGCTTTCGTCGCGGTAGCGCCGAACGTAAATGGCTGCGGTGATGAAAAGGCCGCAAACGACTGCGCCGGCCCACATCTGCGGACTTGCGAGAAAATGACCGATGTCGATATAGGCCAACAGGCTCACCGCGTCCGTACTTGCGATGAATCGCTCATCATCGAAAAACTGTTCCGGATCGATACCCTTTAAAAACGGCAGCTGTTCAAAACGAGTCTGGATTGCATCCCAGATCAAATGAGTACGCAGCACCCAGTATTCGAGCGTCGGCACCAGGGCCAACGGCAGAAAAGCCATGAGCAACGGTGAGCGCTTAGTCCAGGCCGACACGAACAGGAACCAGCCGATGAACGGCGAAAACCAGATCGGCAGCAGGATCGTGATAATCAGCATGCCCGCCCACACGTCGAACAACGGCGCAGATTTCCAGACAAGAAAAACTGAGCTGCCGCCTTGGATACTGACAAATATGCTCGTTATCGCGAGAATAATCAGGTGGACGCACACGATGACGACGAAAGCGATCAGTGGAATCGCGAGCACGGTCGTCAGTAATTTGGAGATTACCGTCTCGGCATCAGTGATCGGAAGGGAGCGCCAGAAGAGGATGCTCTTGTTCTTGCGTTCGGCATACAGCGAATCGAGACAATAAAAGATTGTCAGGATCGCTCCAGCAAAAATAAAGGGTATCGAGTTGCCGATCAGCAGCGCCAGAAGCGCTGCCCGACGTTCGACGTCGCCAGCAAGGTTTTGTGCGCCGACAATGCCTATATCCACTATTTCCTGATAGCCAGAGGCAAACACAAATGCGGTCAACAACGTCAGAATCATCACCAGGCCGACAACAGCCGGCGTAATGTAAATCGAGCGGTGCTCCCAAAGCTCACGTCGCACCAAAGCTAACTGGTTCGTAATCATGCTGCTGCCCCCTTAACTTTCGCGACGAACAAATCGGCTACCGACGGAGTATGCAGCTCTCCGAAAGCTGCCACCTTGTCCCGGTCGATCCCCTCAAATGTCATGACTTTCTTGCCGAAGACATCACGCTCGTAGATCGGACCAAGTTGTCGCGCCTTGTCGGCGTTCTCGCCGGATGTCACAAGTTCCACAAACCTGCTTGCGAGAGACTCCATGCTGGCGTCCAGGAGCAATCGACCGTCGTTGATAAACATGATGTCTGTCATCAGGTTTTCGATTTCCTCGACTTGATGCGTCGTAATCAGGATCGTTCGCTCACCGTCGAAATAGTCGTTCAACAGGTTGCCGTAAAACTCTTTACGGAAAATGATGTCCAGACCGAGTGTCGGCTCATCGAGAACAAGGAGCCGTGCGTCCACTGCCGTTATGATTGACAGGTGCAGCTGAGTAACCATGCCCTTCGACAATTCGCGTACCCTGGCATCCTTGCGAACCTTGGTTCGCGCCAGTAACTCTTCGGAACGTTTTCGCGAATAATTAGGGTGAGTCGCTTCTACAAAATCGAGCAACTGCTCCACCTTTATCCAGCGCGGCAGTACAGCCACATCCGCAATGAAACAAATGTTCTTCATGAGTTCCTTGCGTTGCCGAAACGGATCCAGCCCCAGGACGGACAGGTCACCATCACAATCCGTAAGGCCAAGTAAGGCTTTAAGTAGCGTGGTCTTGCCAGCACCATTGGGACCAAAGAGCCCTGTGATCTTGCCCTTCTCGATCTCGAAGCTGACGTTGTCCACGGCACGAACAGCCCCGAAACTCTTCGATACGTTTCTGGCAGTGACCAGACTAGTCATCCTTATCTCCTGCGTCTTTTGCCTTTTGTTCTTGTTCGCTCAAGGTCGCTACGTCGAGCCCGAGTCGCTGGATAGTGGCAAATATCACGGGCCACTCCTTCTCAATAAAACGTTGCCGCTCGTCCTTGAGCAGTTGCTTCCGAGCGCCATCGTTCACAAACATGCCGCGACCGCGTTTTTTCTCGACCAGCCCCTCATCGACGAGTTCCTGGTAACCCTTTAGGACCGTCAACGGGTTGAGACGATACTCGGCAGCGACATTGCGAACAGAAGGCAACGCGTCGCCGTCACTGAGCACACCCTCCAGAATCATCGCAACGACTCGATCCCGCAGTTGTCGGTAAATCGGCAGATCTTCGTTCCATTTCGGGTCCATCGTTTATGTGCCCTGCTTGTAGTGGTCGCCGCCTGTTTCAGGCAGCAACGGTTGTTGTTTAAAAAGGCGCCAGCCCGCACGTGCGGGCTGGCGCAATAAGTCCGTCGCTACATTACTCGCCTTTGGGACGGAAACTGAATGTGTGTTCGCGCCCAGCGCAACGGCCCTTTCAGCGTTTGAAACTGACATGAATTTCAATGACATCGCTCTCGCTCTTTGCCACAGACTCTTGCGTCGTTGCTCCGGCCTGGCCTGCCACAAGCGCAATTGTCATGAGTGCCATCATTGTCAGGCCAACAATTTCGTTCAGGTAGTGCCGAATTAGATATTTCATCGCAGTGGCTCCGCAGGTTCTGCTTTATCAGTGAGCTAGTGTTATAGTTGACTATAACACCAATATTGGCCTTTGCAAGCCCTTTTTTACAATTTTGCTAACCCGAACGGCTTACATGCCGCGTTTGAAGGGATATGGCCGCCGCTACGCACGTATTGACTCACTCCAAAATTCGGGTTCCCCGAGCGGCCGCTGTCCCCTATGCTCTGAAAATGGATGAAACGCCCGAAGACACGGCCCTGATGCTGCGTTACCGCGACGGCGATGTAGTGGCGTTTGAGATGCTCTACCAACGACACAACAATGCCCTCTATCGCTATTTGGTGCGGCTCTGCCACCACCGCGATACAGCTGAGGACATTTTTCAGGATGTTTGGGGGAAGATTATCAAGTCGCGGCAGAATTACAGGCCCACGGCGAAGTTTTCGACTTTTCTGTATCGCGTCGCACAC
>Ga0316193_10001522_pt1 | contig 15724 bp, 18 predicted proteins | sample MerIslsedime2_MG_FD_207735 | JGI IMG/M metagenome (GOLD analysis project Ga0316193, IMG submission 207735) | Coastal sediment microbial communities from Maine, United States - Merrow Island sediment 2 | ecosystem: Environmental > Aquatic > Marine > Coastal > Sediment | place: USA: Maine...
CAATCTAAGATCTCACCTTTTATCCCTCGACTGAATGGGTATTTTAACTACGCATTTAATGCCCATTAATTCCGTCTTGTTTTTTCATTGAAAACCAATTAATATTGTTTTTTTCCAGGAAATCCAGTTCCCCCAATTGGTGTCCTAATTTCCTGATTTTCTCATTGCAGGGGGGGTTGAAATCATCCGCCTCCCCTGCCCTTAAATTGCTATAAATAAAAAATAACATTTTTATTAACAACTATAGCCTGTTTGATAGAACCATCAGGATAGCAGGTAAAAGAATGGCGGGAAATAAGACGTGTCACAACTGCTGGTATTGCATACCTGATTCCACCACTGTTAAAACATATGATGGTTCTGAATCTGGAGAAAATTTTCCCTATTGCGAGTTTTATAAAGATTTTCCCCCTGTAAAACCAGATCATACGTGTGAAAATTGGGAAAGTAAGAAATTGAAATTGATAAACGTCATTAAAACCCTATACGGCCTGTAACTTCTGTATCGTATAAAGGGAATTGGCAAATTTGTCAGCCGTGAATCTTCACTTTAGTCAATAACCACCCCTAAAAGGGTGGCATGATGACAGATCGGATATTTGCATAGAATTAAAAAGGCTATGATTACCGAAAACCAAGCATACAAAATAATGGTCGTAGATGACGAAGCCGTCATTGCCCTGCGCCTTCAACAGATGCTGACAAAAATGGGGTACGATGTCGTTGATGTATCATATTCCGGAGAAGATGCATTGGAAAACGCCAGGAGCCTTAGACCGGATCTGATTCTGATGGATATCATGATCCCGGAAAATCTCAATGGAATCACTGTAGCGGAGATCGTTAAATCAGAACTGGACATCCCGGTGATCTTCCTGACGGCCTTTTCCGAAGAGAAGATTATAAATAGAGCTAAGCAAGCTGAACCTTACGGCTATATTTTAAAACCGTTTCAAGATCGTGAACTCAAAGCCGCCATTGAAATTGCCCTTTACAAAAAAGAGATGGAGGAAGCACTTAGGGAAAGCGAGAAGCAATTCAAAGATTTTTTGGAGAATTTAGGTGATACTGCCTATGAAACAGATGCTTTCGGCAATATAACGTATTCTAATAAAGCGGCTGAGACATTGACAGGATTGCCGTTTAAAAAATTGATAGGAAAACCCTTTCTCCCTCTGTTTGAAGAAAAAAGCCAAAAAATTGCCATGGATGTATATCAAAGAACTTTAAATGGAGAGCGTCCGGAATACGAATTAACCTTCACCAATGGAAAAATCGCTCGTTTTAAAAATGAACCGTTAATCGATAAAGACGGAAAGATTGTCGGTACGTTCGGTATAGCAAGAGACATCACCGATCTAAAGTATGCCGAGGGGGAGCTACAAAAAGCTCACGATGACCTTGAACAACGGGTGGAAAAACGCACCTTCGAACTCAGTAACGCACTTGAAACAATAAAACGCAGTGAAAAAAACTCCTTCAGCGTAAATCGTCCTTAGAAAAAGTAAACAAAGAACTTCTGGAAACAAATCTGGCAGTGTCCGTTCTGGCAAGGCACGTAGATAAAAAAAAGGAGGCGCTGGAGAAAAAAATATTTAAGGTGTGCAACAGCAAATTAATGCCGATTCTAAAAGGACTTCAAAAAGATGTACACTGCCAAAAACGGCAAGCCGATCTGGAACTTATTATCAACTACCTCAATGAAATTACCCATGATTCACCCCTGCATCACGGTATCGACACCCATTTGACCGACCAGGAAATGCGTGTGGCATTGATGATAAAAAACGGTCTGACCAGTCAACAAATAGGGGACCTGCTGTGCATTTCGTTGCACACGGTTAAAACCCATCGGAAAAATATCCGGAAAAAATTAAAAATTGACAACACGGCCATCAATCTCGTCTCTTATTTAAAATCCAAACTAAATGTTTTTCGTTGAATAAGACAAAGTCTTAATACTCAAGGCTCAAACCAATGATAAGCATAATCAAAAAAATGTTTGAAGGCAAACCTGAGAAATCAACCATCGAATTAAAAGAGAGATGTTCTGACTGCGGCTGTGAGGTCATTGTTAATATAATATCTACGGCAGAAGGTTTTGGATTAGAGGGCGGTGCTTTATTTAAGAGAAATGGTGAGAGTTATTTTGCGAGATGTCTTGATTGTTACAAGTAAAGAATCCCCCGCAATACTAAAATCTGACCCAATGCAAGAAAGCAAATCCTCCTGACCGACCCACAATTCCCAACAGTCAACAACCACCCCTAAAGGGGTCTTCATAAAAAAATATTCACCGCAAAGCTCTAATGAGCGAAGCGAACCCCGCTTTATGCGGGACAAGTGCGCGGTGAAAAACATGCACTCATTTAGCCGCTTTCAATACACGCCCTGTTGTCTATGCAACGTTAGGGTAAATCATTTTGCAAAGGCCTCAAGGGGTAGTCCAACTACCCACTATATCCCCCCAAAAATCCCCCTTGACGATTCAAAAACTTCAAACTACTGAGTAGTGTGAGAGTTTTCTTCTAATTCCCTATACCCTTGTTGCAGGTACATCACACAATTGCATGACCCAATTGGCTACTTTCCCGACCTCTCCTTTTAAAAAAACAGAAAGTCCTTAGCAACAGCATGATTGTTGGTTGGTTCTGTTTTTTTTATCTTTGTCCATGAGGTTATTCCATGAGGTGCCCCCTCAAATTGTGCATGCCTTGCTCCTGACAGAACATGGTTTTCTCTGTTGGGAGACAAAATATTATATTGAGAAGATCCACCGTTTTTGAAACTTAAAACTGCAATCCAGTTAGAAAGGAGGATTGTTATGTGGAAGAAATTACTCATTCTATCATTATCTATTGCTGTGCTTTTTATCATAACAGGTTGTAGTTCAGATTCGAATGCGATTGTTCCGGCTGCGATTGCTCAGGCCAATAACGAAGAAGTTGATTGGGAAATCGTAGGAACGATCGTCCAGCTCATCGATGTAGAATCCCTATTTTTCGGACCTCTTGAGGACCGCCATTCTTTGATGCACTTATCCGCCGAAGGGTTACCTGATTCGGCTGCAATCACTCTCCTGAGTATATCAAAAGCATGTCCGGATGTTATCCCCTTCCCATGCGAGGACGGTTATTTTCCCGGTGCATGTTTTACCAAGAACGATATGGTCGCAATATTTCCTGATCAGTCCCTCTTATTCGCATCTATTCATGAGGATGGCGGCGTTTTGTGTTTGAAATTTAATCCAGATACTGGGTTGCCGGAGGATGGGACATACTTCAAGATCAGAATGAATGTAACTGGAGGCACAGGCGAATTCGATGGAGCTTCAGGAGTTCTAACAGGCGAAGGTCACGCTTATTTTATTAAAAATCCTCCTGACAACGATTTAACACTACTAGGCGAGAATGGGACAATAACAGGAACAATCGATTTGCCCGATTAATGATTCGAATATTACAGCGACTCCAGTGTACAATTATTTTTTAAAAGGCAGGGTCAAAAATGGCCCTGCCTTTTCCATTTTCTGTGTCCACATGTTACGCTTTGATATGGAAACCATTAAACACAAACCCTTGACCACTGCGTAACCATAGGAATATATTGCTATATTATTAATCTTACAACCCGAAGTCGCAGGTTCAAACCCTGCCCCCGCTACCAGCGATATCAAGGGGTTAGCCATTTGTGGTTAACTCCTTTTTATTTTCAATTCATTTTTTTATTTCAATGGTTAACCTATCTTCACAACCTTTGGTTGGGGCGATTCAGCATTTGCCGATCCTGATATCTACGATTTCTGCGAGACCAACAAGGAAGGCAAAAACACGCTGCGCTGGGACAAGACAAGCTGCCACCGGTTCGCGGCGAACGAAGCCCTGCTGAAAATGGGGTTTCTCGCCTATAATCTGCTCCACTTAATCCGTCGTTTCTATATGCGAAGTGAAAAAGCACGCCGATCCATCGAATGGATCATCATGGGGTTGATCAAAGCTGGAGCACGGATCGTCTATCACGCCAGATACTGGTACGTGCATATTGCGTCTGCGTTTCCATTGCGGCACCATTACCGGGCGGTACTCGATTGGCAGCATTGAGGACGCATGACCAGAAAAATGGTTTGCAAAGTTCCGACAGGAGAGGTATTTGTAAAAATCATGAAAAAAGTGGTTCAGGCAGGACTTGGGACTGGAGCGAGGCTATTTTGGGAGGTTCTGGTCCAGTTTCCTGCGATGGGCAGGGGAAAGCCCATCGAAAATGGGCAAACGGGTGTGCGGGAAAGCTTTTTAGGAACGACTCCCGCATAATTCAGGCTCAGTTTTTTATATTCCTCTCACAAAAATTGATTGGAATCAATCAACCACATCTTTTCAAGATTTAACTGATATTTTCTGCTGCCTCCGAACAATAGCGAAGATATTTCAGTATAGCCTCCGTGTTTGAAATACTGATTTTTAATAATTGCCGAAACGAGATCATTTGAAACTCACTTAAAGGAGAAATTATGGCCAAAAGAGATGACATCCACAAGATTCTCATCATCGGATCGGGTCCTATCGTGATCGGACAGGCCTGTGAATTTGACTATTCCGGTACACAGGCATGCAAAGCACTGCGATCCATGGGATATGAAATTGTGTTGGTTAATTCCAATCCGGCAACGATCATGACCGATCCGGGTACGGCCGATGTGACCTACATCGAACCTCTGAATTTGAAAACCCTGACGCAAATCATCGCCAAGGAACGACCCGATGCACTCCTGCCCAATCTGGGAGGACAATCCGGCCTGAATCTGTCTTCTGAGCTTAGTCGATCCGGCGTATTAGAAGAATACGGTGTCCAGCTTATCGGTGTGAATGTGGATGCCATCGAGCGGGGTGAAGACCGTCTGGCGTTTAAGGCCACCATGGAAAAACTGGAGATCGAAATGCCCCGCAGTAAGACGGTCAACACGCTTGAAGATGCCGTGGCGGCGGCAGAAGATGTGGGCTATCCGGTTGTTATCCGCCCGGCCTATACCATGGGTGGAACCGGAGGCGGTTTAGTCTATAATATTGAAGAATTAAAAGTTATCGCAGCCCGTGGTCTGGCAGCGAGTCTTGTGAATCAGATCCTGGTTGAAGAATCGGTCTTAGGTTGGGAGGAACTCGAACTGGAAGTGGTTCGAGATGCTAAAAACCAGATGATAACAGTTTGCTTTATCGAAAATGTCGACGCCATGGGAGTCCATACCGGCGACAGCTTCTGTACGGCCCCCATGTTGACGATAAGCCCGGAACTTCAGGAACGTTTGCAGAGATATTCCTATGACATTGTCGAGGCTATCGAGGTGATTGGTGGAACCAATATTCAGTTTGCTCATGATCCAAAGACCGGCCGTGTCGTTGTTATTGAGATTAACCCCCGCACGTCGCGTTCTTCCGCCCTGGCATCCAAGGCGACAGGATTCCCAATTGCGAGAGTTTCTTCTCTGCTCGCCGGCGGTATGACCATGGATGAAATACCTTACTGGAGGGATGGAACCCTGGAGAAATATACGCCTTCAGGTGAATATGTGGTCGTCAAATTCGCCCGCTGGGCCTTTGAAAAATTTGAGGGGGCTGAGGACAAATTGGGTACCCAGATGCGGGCGGTCGGCGAGGTCATGAGTCTGGGCAAAACATATAAGGAGGCCTTCCAGAAATCGATTCGAAGTCTTGAAATCAACCGGTACGGTCTTGGGTTCGCGCAAAATTTCAATACGTTGTCGCTGGAAGAACTCATGGACCGGCTGGGTTTTGCCACCAGCGAACGCCAATTTCTTATGTATGAAGCCCTGCGCAAAGGTGCAGAGGTGAAGGATCTGTATGAAAAGACCCATATCAAACCCTGGTTCATTGAGCAGATGCTAGAGATGGTCGAACTCGAGGAGAAAATATTGGCTTACAAGGATCAAGCATTACCGGATGATCTGCTGATTCAAGCCAAAAAGGACGGTTTTGCAGATCGCTATCTGGCCAAGCTGCTCAACCTGCCGGAAAAGCGAATCCGTGAGCAGAGAAAGGCATTGGGCATGCATCAGGCCTGGGAACCGGTACCGGTAAGCGGTGTTGAAAACGCATCCTATTACTACTCCACCTACAATGCGCCTGACAAGGTTCCGGTCAGTGATCGTAAAAAGATAATGGTTCTGGGGGGTGGACCCAACCGCATTGGTCAGGGCATTGAGTTTGATTACTGCTGCGTGCATGCTGCATTGGCCATCCGCGATGCAGGTTATGAATCAATTATGGTCAACTGCAACCCTGAAACTGTATCTACGGATTACGACACATCGGATAAACTCTATTTTGAGCCGCTCACCGTTGAAGATGTTTTGAGTATTTATGAAAAGGAGAAACCCGAAGGCGTAGTTGTCCAATTTGGGGGACAAACGCCCCTGAATATTGCAACCGAACTGGAGAAGATGGGCGTAAAGATCATGGGTACATCTCCTGAAACCATTGATCTGGCCGAAGATCGGGATCGCTTCCGGCTCATTATGCGTAAGCTGGGCATCCCCCAATCTGAATCGGGTATGGCCAGTACCATGGATGAAGCTCAGAAAATCGCCGACAAGATAGGATATCCTTTAATGGTCAGGCCCTCATATGTTTTGGGGGGGCGTGGTATGGAAGTGGTGCAGGATGAGGAATCCCTTAAATTCTATCTTGAGGCAGCGGTAGAGATCTCTCCCCAAAGGCCGATTCTTATCGATAAATTTCTGGATAATGCCATTGAGGCTGAAGCCGATGCAATTGCCGACGGTAAAGATGCTTTCGTGCCGGCCGTAATGGAACATATTGAACTGGCTGGAATACATTCCGGTGATTCGGCATGCGTTATTCCGCCGGTGAGCATAGCGCCGAAGCATATCGAAACGATTAGAGAATATACACGCAAGATTGCAATCGAGCTCAACGTTATCGGGCTGATGAATATGCAATACGCGATATTCGAAAATACGGTGTATGTGCTGGAAGCCAACCCCCGAGCATCGCGAACCGTACCTTTAGTATCCAAGGTTTGTAACATATCCATGGCCAGCATTGCCATGCAGGTCATGCTTGGCAAGCGCATCGCGGATCTTGAGCTGAAGCATCGGCCCATACCCCATTACGGCATTAAAGAGGCGGTTTTTCCCTTCAACATGTTTCCCGAGGTTGATCCGATTCTGGGACCGGAAATGAGATCTACCGGCGAAGTTTTAGGAATTTCCCATTCCTATGGTCGCTCATTTTTTAAAGCCCAGGAAGCTATCCAGATACCACTGCCCTTAGAAGGATCCGTACTGTTTACCATTGCGGATCGAGACAAAAGTGCGGCATTGGAAGCTGTCAGACTTTTTAAAGAACTGGGTTTCAAGATACTGACAACCGAAGGTACGCACTACTATTTAGAAGACCGAGGTATTGAAAACACGCCCTTGCGCAAACTGGGGTATGGAAGACCGGACCTTGTGGATGCAATAAAGAACGAGGCCATAAATCTTCTGGTAAACACGCCCAGCGGCCGAAAAAGTGCGCAGGACAGTTCAAATATACGCAAAGCCGCCATCAAATATAAAGTACCCTACATTACGACGACGGCGGCGGCTGTCGCGGCAGCCAAAGGCATAGCAGCGCGCCGCGATGGTTTGGCACAAGTTAGATCTCTGCAGGAATACCACGCAGAGATGCAGTAAAGAATCCCCCGCAATGCGGGACAGGCTTGGCCCATCTTAGATCCCGCTACGCGGGGGAGGACCAGGCTTTGGTTTACCCCTAAAAGGGGCTGTTTCCCTGAAAGCCAGACAAGTTAAAAGTGTCTATCTCTGGTTAGCCGGTTAACCGGTTAGCCAGTTGGCCGGTATTAAATTACGGGCAAACCGGCATAACGGGCCGACGGGCACAACCTTTGCTTGGGGCGATTCATCATCGTCGCCCTTTTTGTTGCTTATTTACTCTGTTGTTCAAACCTGGCAAAATTCAAATTCAGCCTGACAAAATTACCCTATATTATAATTTGCTTGTTCATTAAATCTCTTTTCATCATCCATCCATCACATCCTATCCGACTGATTTATAAATACATATTTATTTTCCCCATACAATGACAACTGTGCACTTTAACTTGGTATGCATCTTGCATTTTTTAATATTGGATGCAGATCCAAAAAATCATCATTGTTAGAGGAAACCATGGGAGCTTACAACCCCGGACAATATACTGCATATGAAGCGTGGAAACAGGTTGTCAGAAAAAGACAGAAAATTATTTTATCCCCGCAATACCGAAAGGCCATGCATGACGAATGTATGATGGCTTTAGTGTTTGGTTTTACTGCCCCGTTGTTAGAAAAAGTTCTGGCATATTCTCTGCCTTCAGAGCATGATTTCGTTATGGATTTGTTCAGCAACGATATTGAAATCACAATTAGCAATGGGAACCTTGTTATTTCTAATTAGAAGCTATCTCAAAATAATCTTTTGGCCCAACCTCGGCGTTGGAGCCTCGTTTTAAGTCCTCGACATACTTGAGTATGCCTGCGGGTTAAAACTCGGCCCCGCCTTGATCTTGAACCAAAATCTTTATTTTGAGATGGCTTCTAAATAAAGATAAAAGAATCTGTGGATCATCTCTAATTGAGCAGGTGTGATTTAAAGGATTCAAGGGTTCGAGTGAAATGCTTTAAAAACCACTGAAGGGGTCGAGGGTTCGAGTGAAATGCTTTAAATACCACTGAAGGATCCAAGGGGTCGAGGGTTCAAGGGTTCGAGTGAAAAGCTAAAGAATTACAAAAAAAAGACATCTCAGAAATCGAAAGAACGTTAAAGGCGATGATAAAGTCTTTAGAAAACAAACACTTGAGTCCTTGGACCCTCTTCTCCAACTATATTGGAGAAGAACCGGATCTGTTTTATCATTAAGGAGACAAAAATAATGTCTGAGTGCAGCTGTAAAAACCCGGTAAAATTGAAAGACAATCAAGAAAAGTATACACAAAGTCAAAACAAAGAATGTTGCGGAAACACCAAAGGTCGTTGCTGTAAAAATACGAAGAAGAAATAGTCACGTGCAAGATTCAGGTATTGGTCTGAACACAAATAAAAACCCGGGCTGAAGCACCTGGTTTTGGGTTCATATAGGGTGCATTTGTCCTTGAAGATTTGTTCTGATTTGTTACAATGTTTGCATGGAATCCGCATTTAACAGACAATACTGTTGGATGGTTTTGGTGTTTTTCTTTTTCGAAATATCGCTCTTGTCGGCTTGCACCTGCCACAATCGGACACAGCAGATTAACCAGCCGCCCGCTTTTATTCATAAAGATGGGACTCTTGATTTCGTCCACTTTGACAAATCCATTAAAGCTTCAATTGCTATTGAAATTGCGGATACGCCCGAAACTCAAATGAAGGGCCTTATGGGACGCAGCGCTTTGGACGATAGCAGCGGGATGTTATTCGTTTTCGAACGTCAGGAGCCACAGAAATTTTGGATGAAAAATACGCCGGTTTCTCTTGACATCATCTTTGTCGGAGGGAATGGGTGCATCGTCAACATCGTCGAATCGACAACACCGATGTCAAACCGAAGTTACAGGTCTAAAGGACCGATCAAATATGTTGTTGAAGTCCGTGCCGGTTTTGCAAAACGATTTCGACTTGATACAGATACATGCATTCAATGGCAGCGTCGATAGTCGAGGCTTTTCTTAAACTCTTATTTGCTCTTTCGTTCAGTTCCGATGAAAAGTGTAGTCATTGAAAAAATTCCCTCTAAACAAGACAACAAAACGACATTTTAAAATCGTCAAGTATTCAGGAGCATTTCATGCAACAAACGAACTGGCACGTGATCACCGGTGCGCCATGCTCCGGGAAAACCGCCGTCATCCGTGAACTTGAACAGCTCGGCTATCCGGTGGTACATGAAGTTGCCCGGGCATATATCGACGAAAGACTGCAAAACGGAGAAACCATTGCCCGGATAAAAGCCGATATTTTATCGTTTGAACGGCACATTCTGTATAAAAAAATCGCGATTGAAACGTCTCTTTTAAAAGAAGAAACCGTCTTTCTGGATCGGGCGGTGCCGGACAGTATCGGATATTATATCCTGGAAGGATTAGATCCTGACGATTCGATTCAAAAGAGCAGGCTTTGGCGGTATAAAAAAGTTTTTTTCTTTGACAGAATCCCGTTTGAAAAAGATCCTGTTCGATCAGAAGATGATAAAATTGCATCGAGGCTTGATGGTCTGTTAAAGGAAGGTTACCGGATGCTGGATTATGAGATTATTCTTGTCCCCCTTATGACCGTTAACGAACGGGTTCGCTTTGTTTTGAAGCATGTTTAACCCTTATGGATTTCGAAATCGTCGACGGATCTGTTCTTTTTCGTCGGGGGACAACCTGTCCCATTCTTGAAGCTTTTCCCGGATCCTATAGCGCTCATCAGGCGGAAGTTTTTGCAATTGCCGATACCTTTGCTTAAACCGCTTGCGCTCCTTGGGGGGAAGCTGTTCGTATTTCTTCATTCGACGGCGCAACATCTGTTGTTTATGCTCAGGTAATGACTCCCACTCCTGATATCTTTTTTTTAGCATCCTCTTCTCTTCAGGGGACAAGCGGTTGTATCTTTTTTTGTAATTTTTTGACAGAAGCGGGTAGGAACCTCTCCTGTTCGAAGGTGCGTAAGACCGATGTTTACCCGGAAGAGTAAAATCATTTCGATCTTTTGAACGCATCTTTTTGTGGTAATTTTGTGTGTCCTGAAGACGGTTGCCCCTGTTCAGTTTTTTCGATCGGCCCAAACTTAAGGCAGGAAAAAAGAAAAGGATTACCAGTGCCAGGGTTAAAACAGTGACATAGATATTAAATCCCTTTAATGACCGATAGTTATGTTCCATCATCTTATATTAACCTAACCCGTACAAGCCGGAATCAAACAGGAAACTAAAATTCTTTCTTACTAAATAATATTAAAATACAGGCAATGGTTAGCCGGTTGACCCGTTAGCCTTGCCTGTCCCGTTTGGGCGGGATTGAGCCCGTAAAAACGTTATCTAAAAACAACGGGAAACGGGAGAACCTGCAGCGGTATTCGCTCGTTTCATTACGTTAGAAATATTTTGCCACAAAAAGCACAAAATTTACAATTAGCGCCTAATGAAAAATGCCCTTATATCGTGGTTTCTCCCTTTCCCATCACCTGCTCCAGTCTCTCAAGGGTATCCATTTCTTCCAATAGTTCCAAATTTTGAAGCAGGTCCATGTCTGTGGCAACCAATTGTTCTTTGACCCCAAGGTCGGAGACGGTGCCGATACGGGTGGTTTGCTGCAGTCCTTTTAAGCCGAACCATCCAAAAACCACGATCAGCAGACAGCATGCAGCCAGGGCATGAACGGGCTTAATATATCCATCGAAAAACGATTTTCGCCATCCGGCTTTGCCGCGGTGTTCCTCTTTCAGTTTCCCTGTGATGGCATTGTAAAGAGCACCGGCGTCTTCATGAGAAAGGGACGGTTCGGGCACGGCTTCATTCACATTCTTTAACAGATGAAGCAACTCTGTTCGCTCCTGATAACAGGGTATGCATCCCTCAAGATGCTTTTCCCACTTCAGACGCACTTGCGGAGACAATTCTCCATGCACGTCCAACCATAGTGTTTCTTGCCATTCTCGACAATATTTCATACCCTCACCTCCTATGGCTGGGCCCATTCCTGCAAAGCATCTCTCATAAAATGCGTTGCCCGAAAGAGATGACTTTTGACCGTCCCTTCCGCCGATCCCATTATTTTAGCGATTTCACGTATCCGCATTCCATGAAGCACTTTCAGTTGAAAAACCACACGCTGTTTTTCGGGGAGAGACGCCAAAGCTTGCTTGATCTCCTGTGCAAGTTGTTTGTTGCTTAGTGCAGCCATGGGATTTGAATATTCCTTCGGATCCGGATATTCCGCATTAATCTCATCTAACGATGCTTTTTCACGCTTATCCCGACGCCAAAAGGAAAATATTCCCTCCCATCTGCTACGTCGCCGCCGGCTGTCTAAACATGTATTTATGAGAATGCGGTAAAACCAGGTATAAAAAGACGACTTTCCACGAAAGTTTTTCAAGCTCCGAAAAGCACGCAAAAAAGCCTCTTGAGTAAGCTCCCTGGCCTCTTCACTGTCACCGGACCCCATATTATAAGCGATTGCATAGGCTTTTCCCTGATACTGTCTCACCAGAGCCTCGAAGGCCGTCTGGTCACCATCCTGCGCCCGGGCAACCAATTCTACATCTTTCAATGACATTGAGGACTCTTCCCTTTTGGCTTTTGAGTTTCGCCCTTTTCTGTTTATCGGTCTCGCTGCATTACTGTGCAAAAGCCAATCTCCAACTGCCATGCTATTCTCGAAAGTCATTGAACATATCCATCAATAAGCGACATCGACTTTGCTGTCTGATCAATATTTATATTAATTTTTCTTTCCATGCAAGTAATCCTTTTTTAACTTCGGGAGTCTTATACATATAGACGCTGAGAAACTAAAAAAGTTTACCCTTATTCCATTGTTCCGGGTAAGTTTTGCAATTGGGCCTGCCCGCTCGTGTCTTGCAATGGCAGGCGGGGCAAAGCCCCTAAGTTCTTTGCAGCAATTTATTGAACTTCCGAGACGTTTGTGGAATACCGAATTTCTTGACAATAAAACTAATTTTATTGTAATTGAATGTGTAAATTTTAAATTATTACCTCAATTGAGGTATTACAAACACGAAAAGGAGCTGTTTAATGAAAAGAACAATTTCAATACTTGTCAGTCTGGTTCTTGTGACATTTATGCTTTCCTGCGCAGGCCCCACACAACAGGAAAAAGGCACAAAAACAGGCGCTTTGATTGGCGCTGCCGGTGGTGCACTTCTGGGACAAGCCATCGGGAGAAATACAACCGCTACGCTTGTCGGAGCTGGAATCGGAGCTGCCATCGGCGGTATTGCCGGAAATCAAATCGGGGCATATATGGACCGGCAGGAACAGGAACTGAGAGCGGCAATGGCCGAAAGCGAAGCCGCGAGTATTCAGAGAACACAGAATGTTTTGACCGCCACGTTCAAATCCGAAGTGATGTTCGATTTCGATTCTTCAACGCTCAAACCCGGTGCATACAGAGAGATGGACAGAGTTGCCGGGGTATTAAATAAATATTCACAAACGATGATTCGAGTGGAAGGCCATACCGATTCAAAAGGTCCTGAAGCTTACAATCAAACTTTGTCCGAAAAAAGGGCCATGGCCGTCAAGAATGCATTGACACAGCGTGGCGTGGATCCGCTAAGGATACAGCCCGTCGGTTACGGCGAATCACAACCCATATCTTCAAATGACGCTGTGAACCGAAGAGTAAACATTGTCATTATACCTGTTGAGGCAGGATGACGCATATGGTAAAGAATCCCCCGCAATGCGGGACAGGCAAGGCCCATCGAAGATCCCGCCTTGGCGGGGAAGGACTATGTTTTTCAAGACTAAATAAAAACAGGGGTGTAAAAAGATGAGATTTTTAACAGCGGCATTATTGTTGATATTCTGTTTTTCTCCTTTGAATGCTTTTGGGGGATGTGCCCAAGGAGACTGTACAAATGGAAATGGAACCTATATTTTTTCAAAAGGAGATAAATATGTCGGCCATTTTAAAAATGGCAAAATGGATGGAAAGGGTACGCTTACATCCTATGGCGGTGGAAAATATGTCGGTGAATTTAAGGACAATATGATGAATGGGAATGGGATTCTTGTTCGTCCAAACGGCCTTAAATATGTAGGACAATTCAAGAACAACAAATGTCATGGAAAAGGAACACTGACCTCACCGAGCGGAAAAAAGATAAAAGGCACGTTTAAGTCCGGTGAGTTTGTCGGAGAATAAGACTGTCTTAAGAAGATCCTTTCTCACTTCATACGACAAATGCTTCCACAACCCTAAAAAGATCCGTTACGCTCACAGGTTTGGCAAGAAATGCGTCCGCCCCTGAATCCCTGGCGATTTTTTCATCGTCGGGGTTTGAGGACATCAGAAGGCACTTTTTGGCTGGATGCTTCTCTTTGAACCTGGCAAGGAGTTCAAATCCGTTCAAACCGGACACGTCAACTTCTGAAATAATGATGTCCGGGCTGTCGGCACCCTCTAAATACCTCCATGCTGCCATGCCGTTATCGAAAGATAGAACATCCCTGTTTACACAATACATTAAAACAGTGGATACAAAATCCCTGACCAACAGATCGCCATCGACCACGGCTATCTTTACATTTTGGATACTGACCTGGCTCACGCTACTTTCAGGCATTTAACATCTTTGACGTTGAAGTTGAAGATAAATGCTTCACGGATTCTATTCAAATTCTCTTTAAGGGCCTTTTCTCTAAAATACCCTTTGAGCCGCCCTTGGGCCAACGCTTTGGCCATCACAGCAAGCAACAGGGTTCTCTGATAAAAAATATGCTCTTCGTGCATGTCGTCTGCGAAAACGGTGCAGGCTTGTACTTTTAAACCTTGATCCTTGGAAGAGGCCATTTTATTGACCAACTGCAGAGAATGATAAAAAACGCAACGCGAATTTTCTATGATGGCTTGTTTTCGATACTTTCCAATGGGGCACCCTGTCAAATAAGCCTTCGCCATGATGATAAGAAGTTTTAGTCGTGACGAGAAAATATCCTCACCCGACATATTCCTTATCTCCCCGGACGACGGCCCCGTTCTCAACATGGTGTGTCCTCTTTTTTGGGTTATACTAAATGTATTGTATTATTTCGTTATTTTTAATCTATCATCATATCTATGTCAACAAATCTTTCCTAATACCTGAATTTTTCAGCTATAATTGATTCAGGTTTTTTTACTGCTTGGAAGCTGTTTCAAAATCTCTCATTCATTGGTCAAAAATAACCGCTTCCATCAAGTTGTCAGCGCCTTTTTTTCTTTTTCTGTCAAATAGCGCCATGTCCCCTCGTCAAGCCCTTTGAGCTTTATATTTGATATCCTTAACCGTTTTAATCTTGTAACATGGTTTCCTACTTTTCGAACCATGCGTCTTATCTGTCTGTTTTTACCTTCTTTGAGCACGATTCGAAAACGTCTGGAAGAAATTTTGACAATCTCTGCAGGCCTTGTTTTTGTCCCCATCATCGGCATACCTCCGGCAATATTTTGCAGTGCTCCATCTGTTATGGGGCTCGATACGGTGACATCGTATTCCTTTTCATGATCGAAAGAGGGATGCAAAAGCCTGTGATGAAGATCTCCGTCATTGGTGAGGATTAAAAGCCCGGTCGAGTCCTTGTCAAGCCTGCCTATGGGATAAATACGCTGAGGAATATCAATAAGGTCAAGCACAATCTTTTCACCCGGTTGACTGCAGCTTGTCACATATCCTATTGGCTTGTTGAGTGCGATGTATAAAAGATCGTCTTCCGGTGTGACAACCTTACCCTTAAATTCTACTCTGTCGTTTACAGGATCTATTTTTGTGCCCAGCTCGGTAACAACCGTATTGTTTACACGCACAAGCCCGGCCTTAATATATTCTTCACCTTTTCTTCTTGAACAGATCCCGGCTTTTGACAAAAATTTTTGCAGACGCATCAAAGACATAGTTTTTTATAAGTACCATTCATCGCCATATATTTTCAAAAAAGGATGGTCGTTTTCAATTCATAAATA
>Ga0316193_10001525_pt1 | contig 15716 bp, 13 predicted proteins | sample MerIslsedime2_MG_FD_207735 | JGI IMG/M metagenome (GOLD analysis project Ga0316193, IMG submission 207735) | Coastal sediment microbial communities from Maine, United States - Merrow Island sediment 2 | ecosystem: Environmental > Aquatic > Marine > Coastal > Sediment | place: USA: Maine...
GAGACCTCGTACGCGGCCTTGCACCGCCTTCAGTGTTCAGAACGACAAACGAGCTATCAAGACTCCTGTTTAGGAAGCACCTCCTGCGCCCTAGCCCCCTACGCCCTTACGCCCCTACGCCCTTACGCCCCTATTGCCTTCTATGGTGCCCGAGGTTCGTTCGGGTGGCTCGACTGTGGGGCGCCTTGTCCGATCCCAGACTCAAAGAGAGTCCAAGACTTCAGGCCCTCACTGCCCCCAAAGACCGCTCGGCGAAGCCGCCGAGCGCTTCAACCCCCAAGCCCTCAGAGATCGGCCGGAAGGAACGCCCGGCCGCCTCGACCCTTACTGCCCCATTGCCTCATTGCCTCAAAGGTAGGTCGGAGGTACGACGGGCTCCTCAACCCCCAAGCCCTCAAAGATCAGCCGGCAAATGTGCCGGCTGCCTCAACCCTCAGGGTGGGAGGGTGGGGGTCAGACTGAGATCGAGCCTTTGCGAAAATCCGTCTTGCCGATGAGGGCATTGATCAGAACGGGCCGGCCAGCATCGGCCTCCTGGCGGGCAGCGGCTAGGACATCGGGAACAAGCTCGGGCGAAGCGACTCGAAAGCCCTTGCCTCCGTAGCCCTCCGCGACGACGTCGTAATCCGTGTGGCGCAGCACCGTACCCACATCGTCCTTCAACAGCTCGACCTGATCCCTGGCGATCTGGGCCCAGCTGGCATCGTTGCCGACCACCGCGATCACCGGCAACTGGTGGCGCACGAAGGTGTCGAACTCGGCCAGGCTATAGGCGCAGGAGCCATCGCCGTACAGTAGCCAGACCTCGGCCTCCGGGCGGCAAAGCTTGGCGCCTAGAGCGAATCCCGCGCCGACACCCAACGTGCCGAACACTCCAGGATCGAGCCAACTAAGAGGCCGCCGAGGTGAGACGACATAGGACGCCGTGGCGACGAAATCACCACCATCGACGACCAGGACGCTGGAATCGGGAAGGGCCACCTCGAGCGATCTCAGAAAGGCGATCGGGTTCAGATTCTCGGTGCTGCCTCTCGACTGCTGCTCGATCTCTCTCTCTCGCTCTTCATCCCTTTCCCGCAGGGCCAACAGCCACTCCGACCAGGGTTCGTCTCTCCTCTCGCGCTGTGCCATTCGGACGAGGAAGAGCCCCGGGTCGGCCACCGCTCCGAGGGTGGGACGCCGGTTCTTTCGCACGTCTGCAGCACTTCGATTCACCGAGATCAAGCGGGTTCCTCGGCTGATCTGACGGCCATAATCGAGCCGAAAGTCGCAGGGCACTCCGGCCAACAGGACAAGGTCGGCCTGACGTAGCGCGTTTCTCCGCTTGTGCCTGAGCTGCAGAGGATGATTCGGGCCCAAGAGCCCTCTCGCCATGCCCGAGAGGTAGACGGGCACTCCGAGCCTCTCCACGGCTGCCGCCAGATCGCTGACCTGTTCCTTCTCCAGAAGTGCCTGGCTGCCCACCATGAGTACCGGACGGCGAGCCGCCTCGAGGCACTTCACCGCCTTTCGCAGTGCCCTTCTCGACGGCACGGGTGCTGGAATCTCGACCGGCTCCGAAACCTCCACGCCCTCGGCTCCGGCAAACAAGCTGTTCACGTGACGTCGCAGGTACGCGCCGAGAGCTCTTTCGCCGAGACTCCGACTCTTGCCCTGCGCAGCCTTGGCCCCGTACATCCCACGGACCAGGTCTTCATCGTAGAGCAGATCCAAGGGGCACTCGACGAACACAGGGCCCGGAACCCCGCTCCGCGCCATGTCGAGAGCCTTCTGGACAGCCGGCACCAGATCCCGCACCCGGCGCACGGTAGTCGCCCATTTGACATGCGGAGCCACCAGGGCCAGCTGATCGATGTCCTGCAGAGCGCCCCGCCCCTTCAAGATGGTTCCGGTGGCACCTCCCAGCACCAGAACAGGAGACTGGGCCAGCTGGGCGTTCTTGAGGGCGGTGATCGTATTGGTAACGCCAGGCCCGGCGGTCACAGCCGCTACACCCGGCGTGCCCGAGAGCCTGGCAACTGCATCGGCAGCGAAGACGGCCGTGGCCTCGTGGCGAACATCCACGACCCGAATGCCGAGGCGCTTGGCACCGACCAGAATGGGCGAGATGTGCCCGCCGCACAGGGTGAACAAGAAGCGGACTCCATGCTTCTCGAGAACCTGCGCAACGAGGTCACCGCCGTTCATCGCGGGTTCCCATTCTGAACCTGATGACCTCGCTCACAGCTCCACTCCTGTGTCCTGCTACTTCTCCCCCATATGCGGATAGGCAAACGAGGTGGGTGAGACGAAGGTCTCTTTGATCGAGCGCTGCGATGTCCAGCGCAGCAGGTTCATCATCGAGCCTGCCTTGTCATTGGTTCCCGAGGCCCGCGAGCCGCCAAAGGGCTGCTGACCCACGACCGCGCCGGTCGGCTTGTCGTTGATGTAGAAGTTGCCAGCCGAGTGTCGCAAGGCGGCCGCCATCTTGACGAGATCTCTGCGGTCGGTCCCGAAGATCGCACCGGTAAGAGCATAAGGGCTGGTCGTGTCGCAGAGCTCCAGGGTGGCCTCCAGGTCGGCATCGTCATAGACGTAGATCGTCAGGACCGGGGCGAAGATCTCCTCCTGCATGAGCTTCGAGCGTGGATCTTCCGACAACACCACCGTGGGCTGTACAAAGTAGCCCTTCGACTTGTCCCCTTCTCCCCCGCAAACGATATCGAATCCGTCATTCGATTTCGCGTAGTCGATATAGCTCATGGTGTTGTCGAAGCTGGCTTCGTCGATGACAGCGCACATGAAGTTGCGGAAGTCCATTGGCGATCCCATCTCGATATCGCCGACCTCCTTCTCGAGACCGTTCCGGACCCGCTTCCACAGAGACTTTGGGATGTAGGCTCGGGAGGCGGCCGAGCACTTCTGGCCCTGGTACTCGAAGGCACCCCGTACCAGGGCGATCACCACCGACTGGACGTCGGCCGACGGGTGGGCAAACACGAAGTCCTTGCCCCCGGTCTCGCCGACGATGCGTGGATAGGTGTGATAGTTGGCGATATCGCCACCGATCTGCTTCCACATCCCCTGGAACACTGCCGTAGAGCCCGTGAAGTGAATTCCAGCCAGCTCGGGCCGCTCCATGACTGGGTTTCCCACCTGAGAGCCGCGACCCGGCAGGAAGTTGATGACGCCCGGTGGCAGACCAGCCTCTTCGAGGAGCTTCATGATGTAGTAGGCCGCCAGCGGCGCCGTCGAGGCAGGTTTCCACAGGGCGACGTTGCCCATGAGAGCGGGTGCTGTGGGTAGATTGCCGGCGATCGAGGTGAAATTGAACGGTGTCACCGCGAAGACGAAACCCTCGAGAGCCCGGAACTCAACATAGTCCCAGAGCCCGCGCACCGAGCCGGGCTGTTCGGTGTAGAGCTGCCGCATGTAGTAGGGGTTGTAACGCCAGAAGTCGACAAGCTCACAAGCGGCGTCGATCTCCGCCTGGAACACGGTTTTCGATTGATTCAGCATCGTGGCGGCGTTGAGCGTGTCCCGCCAGGGTCCTGCCAACAGGTCGGCAGCTTTCAGGAAGACCGCCGCCCTAGCCTCCCAGCTCATCTCGGACCATTCCCTCCAAGCCTCTCCTGCGGCCTCCACCGCCTTCTCCACCTCGGCGGCGCCCGCCTGGTGCACCGTCGCCAGTACGTGACCATGATCGTGAGGACAGACCGTCTCGACCGTATTGCCCGTCCGTATCTCCTGCCCACCGACGATGACCGGAACCTCGACCTGCTCGGCGAGCATCTGGTCGAGCCTCTTCTTCAGCGAAGCCTTCTCCGCGGAACCGGGCCCAAAGGCCTGAATGGGTTCGTTGATCGGTTCTGGAACACGCACGATTCCGTTGGCCATGAATCAAACCTCCGAGATGAGAAGTCGTTTCGTGAGATGCGGGCCCGACAGGACCCTCTCCCATCGTATCGCCGAGTCGAAACCTGCGCAATCCGACAAAGAGGTATCCAGCAGCTGCTAGAGCCGCAGGGAAGTCCAAGCGAAAGCAAGGAATCCGGCGATCATCAGGACACCGCCCAGGGGAGTGATTGCACCCAGCCAACGGGGCGCTCCGAGAGCGATGGCACCGACGGTCCCGCTGAAGACAACGGCTCCTACTAGCAGACAGATTCCTGAAAATACGAACCCGCCCCGTGGCCATTGCACTCCCGCGATTCCGACCAGCGTCGCACCGAGTCCGCCGTACATCAGATACCGGGCTGCCGTCTCCCAAAGAGCGAGAGAGCGGACGTCGAGGCGTTCGGCCAGGGCATGGGCACCGAAAGCACCGGCGCCGACTGCGAGAGCGCACCACAGAGCCCCGCAAGCGAGAATCACCGCAGCCAATTTTCAGAGATCTCCCAGGCGCCGCACAGATGCGATGGCCTCAGTTGGAATCGCGAGTTGCTCGAGCTTCTTCCAGATGCCGAATCGAGCGGCCCGCTCTACGTACTCGTCCTTCGATCGACCGTCTTCGCCGTCGCGGTGGACATCGACATCGTGGAGGAGGATCCTCTCCTCGGTCATCTCATCGCAGCGACCGATGTAGACCTCATCACCCACGGTGTCCACAACGACCGTGATGCCGTGCAGCTCACCTTTGTCCTGGTGGAAGGTACCCATTCAGGAAGCGGGCGCGACGGCGAAGTAGCGGTCGAAAGCCGATTTCAGATCCGCCGCTACCTCCTCGGCGCTGCGGCTCTCGATTCGGTGGCGAGGAACGAAATAGACCAACTCTGAATTCTTGAACAGAGCAATGGAGGGGCTGCTGGGCGGAATGTCCTCGAAGTAGCTGCGGGCCTGCTTGGTGGCCTCTGTGTCCTGCCCGGCGAACACGGTGACCAGGCGATCAGGACGACTCTCGTTCTCCAGAGCCAGATGAACGCCAGGCCGCGCCTGTCCCGCGGCACACCCGCACACCGAGTTGATGACCAGCAGGGCTGTTCCCTCCCTCTCGGACATGAACGCGTCCACGTCCTCTGGAGTCAGGAGCTCCTGAAAACCGATCGAGGTCAGCTCTTCTTTCATTGGGTTGACCATCAGGGGACTGTAAGGCACTGCTACACCTCCCGGGAGTTTTTTGCGACTCGTCTTGCAGCCTCTGAGGAGACTGGGTTGGCGCGTATTCTATGACAAGTCCGATCCGCGCCTCGCGGGGAGGCTCGGGCTCGCCCCAGTGCTAGACTGGCGAGAGTCGTTCAACTACCTTCGGGGAGACTGAGCTTCATGCGAGGACATTCGATTGCAGTGCATCTGAGGCGGGGGCTGGTCCTGGTCTTGCTAACCGCTCTGGGAGGCAATCCTGGAATTGGATCGGCCGCCGACTCGCTGCCCCAAGACCGTCCACTGCGCGCCGGATTCCTGATCGTGGATGGCGTCTACGACACCGAGCTCATGGCTCCCTGGGACGTCTTCCAGCACACGGTCTACCACTCGGCACCGCACCCGGGGATCGAAGTACTCACGATCGCTCCCGAAGGAAGGCCCATCACGACCGCCGAGGGTCTCAGAATCGTCCCCGACTACACGTTCGAAACGGCTCCCAAGCTCGACATCCTCGTGGTACCGAGTGCCGAGCACAGCAGAAAGGACGACCGCCAAGACGAACGACTGATCGCCTGGGTGAGCCAGGCAGGCAGCGATGCGCAGTTCGTCGTCTCACTCTGCTGGGGAGCTTTCATCCTAGCCGAGGCGGGCCTGCTGGACGGCCATTCCTGCACAACGTTTCCAGGTGATTACCAGAGCTTCGCGGAGGCATTCCCCGACCTCGATGTAAGAGTCAATGCGAGCTTCGTGCACGATGGCAGGGTGTTGACGTCGCAGGGCGGGGCGCGGAGCTACGACGTCGCCATGTACCTCATCGATCTGATTTTCGGCGAGCGCGTAGCCAAGGGGGTCGGAGGGGGTCTGCTCATCGATTGGCCCTGGTCGGAGAGCAACCGACCGGCCTATGTTACGGACATCGGAACCGATTCCTCCGAGCCCCTTCTCGCACCCGACCAGCCATAGTCGGCTCGGGTCGACGCTCGAGCCTCCAGCTGTCCCCAAGAGGGGGATGGAGTGCGCTTCCCCTGATCCAGAGTCCTGTGACAGGCTATGCCGCATGACCAGTGAACACAATCCTGCGGTAGTCGAATCACCGCCGCGACGAATCCTGCTAGGCCCGGGCCCGTCCATGGTGCATCCTCGGGTCTATGAGGCGATCTCGCGCCCGCTCGTGGGTCACCTGGACCCGCAGTTTCTCGAGCTGATGACGCAAATGCAGCAGCGCCTGCGTGATGTCTTCTGCACCGAGAACCAGCTGACCATCGCCGTTTCGGGAACCGGAAGCGCCGGGATGGAAGCGGCCTTCGTCAACCTCGTCGAGCCCGGTGACGAAGTGCTGGTGTGCGTCAACGGTGTCTTCGGTAACCGAATGAGCGACATCGTCGGCCGGATTGGCGGTACCCTGCATCGCATCGACCGTCCCTGGGGAGAGGTCTTCGATCCCCAGGAGGTCGAAGAGGCTCTGGATCGCTCGCCCGAGATTCGTATTGTCGCCATCGTCCATGCCGAGACCTCCACCGGGGCATGCCAACCGCTGGTCGAGATCGGTCGAATCTGCCGAGAGCGTGACTGTCTCCTGGTTGTCGACGCCGTGACTTCGCTGGCAGGAATCGAGCTGAGGGTCGACGACTGGTTGATCGACGTCTGTTATTCAGCTACCCAGAAGTGCCTGAGCTGTCCTCCTGGGCTCGCCCCACTGACCTTTGGGCCGCGGGCCGTTGAAAGGCTCGCCCGGCGGCGAACAAAGGTGATCAGCTGGTACCTGGACCTGGCCATGATCCAGGAGTACTGGACCGAGCGCCAGCGCACCTACCACCACACGGCGCCGATCTCCATGAACTACGCGCTGCATGAAGCCCTGGCCTTGGTCCTCGAAGAGGGTCTGAAGCCCCGGTACGAGCGTCATCGTCTCCACAGCCGAGCCTTGATTGCCGGGTTGGAGGAGCTCGGCTTCGAGCCGGCGGCCCAAGAGGGGCACCGATTGCCGGTTCTCAACGCAGTTTGGGTTCCAGACGGGATCGATGAGGCGCAGGTGAGACGGCGGCTCCTGGACCACTACAGCATCGAGATTGGTGGCGGACTCGGCGAGCTGGCTGGCAAGGTATGGAGAGTCGGCCTGATGGGCGAGTCCGCCAGCCGCGACAACGTGCATGCACTACTCACATCCCTGGGGGAGCTGCTCACCTCCGACTCCGATGCCGCCAGGGCTACGGCCGCCCTGGATGCCGCCAGAGCTGTCTACGTCTCCTGAATGGGCGAACCACTCGAGACTGGGGAGATGAGGGCGGTTCGCTATGTCGGGCAGGGTGAATCCCGATTGGTGGAGATGCCGATCCCCGCCCCGTCCGAAGGTGAGATGCTGCTCAGACTCCGGTGCTGCGGTCTTTGCGGCACGGATCTCTTCAAGCTCGACCACGATGCCATCCCCAAGGGCACCGTGCTCGGCCATGAGCTGGTGGGAAGTGTTGCCGCGCTGGGGTCGGGGGTAACGAGGTTCGAACCCGGTCAAAGAATCGTCGTCCCTCACCATGTGGCCTGTGGGGAGTGTTCCCTCTGCCAACGTGAAAGCGAGACTCTCTGTTCGACGTTCAAAGAGAATCTGCTCTCACCTGGAGGCTTCAGCGAGTTCATTCTGGTCGGGAAACGGGCCGTCGAGCGGGCCGCCCGAGTACTGCCGGCCAGCCTGCCGGACGCAGCCGCAATCTTCATGGAACCGGCTGCCTGTGTCCTCAGGGGCATCGACAAAGCAGGGCTTTCCGACGTGGAGAGGCCAGCGAAGGCCGCCACCACGGCGATCGTTCTGGGCTGCGGCAGCATGGGCCTACTCCATCTGCTCGTGCTCCGCGCCCTGCACCCCGGGATCCGCGTCGCCATGAGTGATCCGATCCCGCAACGGCGGCAGCTCGCCGAAGCCCTGGGAGCCGACACAGCCAGCTCGCCCGAGACGCTGCCCAGGGTGGCCGAGAATCTGAGTGGAGGCCTCGGAGTGGACGCCGTCTTCGACACCGTAGGTCAACCGTCCGTCGCCGAAGAGGCCCTGCCTCTGACCCGAGAGGGCGGTAGTCTGGTGCTGTTCGCCCATGCCAGGCCAGGTGCCCGATTGGCTCTGGAGTTGAACCAGATCTTCAGGCACGAGCGACGGCTGGTTGGCACCTACTCGGGATCGCTGCAGGAGCAGCGCAGGATATTCAAGCTCTTGACTGCGGGCCGATTCGACCCTACGCCCCTGGTCAGCCATCGCCTTCCCCTGCAGAATTTCCAGCGGGCCGTCGAGCTGGCGGGCCAGCAGAAAGCTCTGAAGATCCTGCTCACTCCTGGAGAAGGAGACGGCGCCCGTGGAGCTTCCTGACAGCTACCGGGCCGCCTGCCTCCTGGGTCCCGAGGAGATCGAGATCCAGCAACTGACCCTGCCAAGGCCGCAATCGGGCGAGCTGGTTCTGCGAGTCGACGTGGCAACGACCTGTGGGACCGATCTCAAGGTATTCAGGCAAGGTGGTCATCCGCGAATGCTCCAGGTGCCGACCCCTTTTGGCCATGAATGCGCTGGCACCGTAGCCGCAGTCGGTGACGGTGTCGAGGACTGGCGAGCAGGCGAGGCCGTGGTCGTGCTCAACTCGGCCTCGTGCGGCCGCTGCCGATACTGCCTTCACGGGCGAGAGAACTTATGTAGGGATCTCCAGTACCTCAACGGTGCCTTCGCCGAGTATCTGCCGGTTCCGGCGCGATTCGTCGCCCGGAGCACCTATCCGATTCCACCGGGAATGTCGCCCGAGCACGCCTCTCTGACAGAACCTCTGGCCTGCGTCCTTCACGGTATAGAGATCTGCTCGCTGTCCGAGCCCAGCGACGTTGTGGTCCTGGGCGGCGGCGCGATCGGGCAGCTGATCCTGGGCGTGCTCTCGGCCTCCGGCCATCGGGTGGTATTGGCTGACCCACTGGCAAAGAGACGTGAGATCGCGATCCAGATGGGAGCCGTGTCAACCATCGAGCCGCCCGAGTCGTCGAGTCCCTCAGCGATCCTCGATCGGGCCGAAGACAGCCTCGGGTTCAACCTCGCCATCGACGCCACAGGTTCGGTCGCTGGATGGGAGTTGGCCACCCAGTCCGTCCAGCCAGGAGGCGAGGTGCTGTTCTTCGGAGGTTGTCCTGCGGGCACACGGCTCTCTCTCGATACCGCGAGAATTCACTATGAAGAGATCACCTGCCGGGGCTCCTACCATCATCGACCTGCCGCGGTATCCGAAGCTCTCGCGCTCCTGGCCCGTCGAGGCCTGGCGGTCGATCTTCTTCTGTCTCGCGAAATGCCTCTAGAGCAGCTCGAGGAGGCCCTGCGCAGCATGATGCGCCGCGAGACTCTCAAAGTCGCGATCCGGCCCGCGGTCTAGAGCTTGGAGAAATAGACGTGAAGTTGGGAGCCCTCGGGCTCCATCCGGCGCATCCTCACCGCCGGATCTTCCAGATCGGCCACGACATGCAGCTCCTGACCCGCGTCGCCCGTATGCAGGCCGGTTCGGATCGCCGAGACGTGGCTGGTGCCCACTGCCAGATTGCGCCTCGAGAAGGGCCGTGATACGCCCAGGATCTTGACAACTTGCCGCGGCGTGTCGGTATCCAGTCGGAACACCACCAGCTGATCGGTATCGAAGGGACCATCTCCCCAGAGGGTCAAGACGGTCTGATTCTGAGACTCCTCCCAGGTGATGCGATCTACGCCGGTCAGGACCGCGCCGGGAGTCGGCTGGGGTGATGGTTTGGTTTGCGCGCCGGCCTGCTGAGGACGAGTCTCAGGCGGCGGGTCCACTCGGATGACCGTTGGCAGCGTCGCCGACTCAGCCGGCGTTTCGCCTTCTGATGCCCCCCCAAACCCGGCGCCGGCCTGGGCAGGATCTTCGAAATCGAAAGCCGCGATGATCTCCGGTCTCTCAGGCGCCTCTTCCAGATGCTCCGCCAGCAGCTCGGTCGACGCAGGTTGCCGTGGACCAATGTCCGAAGACCATGGCCACTGGAACCCATCTCGGAAACTCAAGTACACCACCAGGCCGATGAGGACGCCCAGGAAAGCCATGACAATCAGCAGCCAGAGCTCTCGAACCTGCTGCCAGAAGCTGGAGGAGGCTTCTTCGAGCTCGGCCATCTCGTCGGGAAGCCGCTCCAGGTCCTCATCCAGGGAGTCCGCTCCTCCCAGAGCCGCCGGGAGCACTCCGGCCAGGTCGAGAGCCTCTTTCTCTGGAGCTTCCCCATCCTCTTCCTCGGTCGTATCCTCCTCGTCGAGGTCCGCCTCGTCTTCGGCTACAGTCGTAGTCTCCACCTCTGTCTCGTCCTCCGGCACTAACTCCTCAGCCTCGAGTTCCGACTCCACTTCGTCGAGCAAGCTGGCAGCCGCCACCAGATCTTCCCCTGTCTCCTCCCGGTCGGCTTCGATCGCGAGCTGCCCTACCTCGGCAAGCAGCGGTTCAGAAGCAACGTCTGCCGAGCTCTCGACCCCATCCGATGCGACCACCTGACCAATCGCTGCGACCTCGAACTCCTCCCAGAGATCCTCCAGGGTGACTTCGACGGGCTCCTGGTCGGCTGAATCCTGCGCCGTGACCTCGACCTCGACACTAGACTCTTCCGCTGCCAGATCGAGCAGAGGTATACCTCTCTGGTGGAGGTGATCCAGCACCACAGGCAGGAGTTTCTGACTGGCCTCGTCGAGGCTGGTAAAACGCACGGTAACCCCGGCGACTTCGCCCGTGGTTGGCAAAGGGTCGTGCACCCGAATGACTTCCCCTTCTCCTCGGAGCAGGCGGAAACCGTCGCGAATGCGAAGCTCGAAGCGCAGAGGTGAGCCCACTCGCTCTCTGGGTTCGGCCTCGAGAAAGAGCCCCGCCGAGGAGATCCGCGAAGAGCAGCCCTGAAGAAAATCCTCGAAGCTGGAGAACTCCAGCACAACGAGAGGCTCGGCAGGCGAGCGACTCGACGACAGAGGATCCTGGTTATTACCGGTCATCAGGCAAGTCCGGGCGCCACAAGGCTGACGGTAGCCCCATTCTAGCGCCAAATCCGGACCTCGGCGGTGAATTGACCTCTCCCGCCGCGACCATCAGAGGTAAACTCACGGCTCTGAAGGCCCAGGCCCTGATGGAAACGGGACTGTGGTCGCCCATAGGGGAACACCCAGCGTGGAATCGATCCGCAATTTCTGCATCATCGCTCACATCGATCATGGCAAATCGACCCTGGCCGATCGCCTGATCCAGAGCTGTGGGGCCGTCGAAGACCGGGAATTTCGAGACCAGATTCTCGATTCCATGGATATCGAGCGCGAGCGAGGTATTACGATCAAGAGCAACACGGTGACCCTGCTCTACGAGGCCCAAGATGGCAATCGGTACACGCTGAACCTGATCGACACGCCCGGACATGTCGACTTCTCGCACGAAGTCCGGCGCTCGTTGATGTCCTGCGAAGGCGCTCTTCTGCTGGTCGATGCGTCGCAAGGGGTCGAGGCGCAGACGGTGGCCAATCTCTACCTGGCACTGGAGTACGACCTCGAGCTGGTCCCGGTAATCAACAAAATCGACCTGCCGTCGGCCGATATCGAGCGCGCCCGGGAGGAGATATCGGAAGACCTCGGGCTGGATCCCTACGAGGCCGTTCTCTGTTCGGCCAAACAGGGGATCGGGATCGAAGATGTCCTCGAAGCCGTGGTTCACAAGCTTCCGCCACCCATCGGCGACCCCGAGGCCAAGCTTCAAGCCCTGATCTTCGATGCGCAATACGACCCCTACAGGGGTGTCGTGATGATCTGTCGAGTCAAGGACGGTCGCCTTCGCCCGGGCCAGCGGATCCGCCTGATGCACAGCGACAAAGAGTTCGAGGTCGAGGAGGTGGGGCAACTCCAGCTTCGCCGGGTCGAGACGGACGAGCTGTCGGCCGGATCGGTGGGCTATGTCATCGCCGGCATCAAGACCGTGCGCGACATCGCGATCGGCGACACCATCACCGAAGCCCGGAGTCCTGCTGAAGAGCCGCTACCCGGATACAAGGAGGCCAAGCCAGTCGTCTTCTCCTCGATCTATCCCATGTCCACCGACGACTACGAGGATTTGACGACAGCGCTCGACAAACTGGCCCTCAACGACGCGGCCCTGACCTACGAGAAGGACTCCTCCGTCGCTCTTGGCTTCGGCTTTCGCTGCGGTTTCCTTGGCCTCCTCCACCTCGATGTGGTGCAAGAGAGGCTGAAGAGAGAGTACGGCCTCTCCTTGATCCTGTCTGCCCCATCGGTGCGCTACGAGATCACACTGCAGAGTGGCGAGCAGATTGCGGTCGACAATCCGACCCTCTACCCCGACCCGTCACAGATTCAGAGTGCAACCGAGCCCTACATCAAGGCCTCGATCATGATGCCCGAGCGCTACATCGGCGTCGTCATGGAGCTCTGCCGGGAGAAGCGGGGCCTGAACACAACCTTCAACTATCTGTCTGTCGGCAGAGTCGAGCTGACCTCCGAGCTCCCCCTGGCCGAGGTGCTGTTCGATTTCTACGACAAGCTCAAGACCGTCACCCAGGGGTACGGATCCTTCGACTACGAGATGCTGGACTACCGGCCCACAGATCTCGTCAAGGTCGATATCCTGGTAAATGGCGAGCCGGTCGATGCACTCTCCCAGTTGGTCCATCGCGACATGTCCCGGGCAAGGGCGGTGCGCTACTGCGAGAGGCTCGAGGAGACCATCCCACGACAGCAGTTCAAGATCGCCATTCAGGGGGCCATCGGCGGCCAGATCATCGCCCGCTCGACTATCAACGCCTACCGCAAAGACGTCACGGCCAAGTGCTATGGCGGTGACATCACTCGCAAGAGGAAGCTGCTGGAGAAGCAGCGTGAAGGCAAGAAGCGGATGAAGGTGGTCGGGGCAGTGGAGATTCCGCAAGCGGCCTTCATGGCGGTACTCACGTCCGACTCCCAGAAGTGAGTGAATTCGACGGCCCCGGCCTCTACATCCACGTTCCCTTCTGTACCCATATCTGTCCGTACTGCGATTTCTCCGTCCTGACCGGAGATCGATCCTGGCAGACTCGCTATCTGCGACATCTGTTGCTGGAAATCGAGCTCCTGACCGACTCCGGCTGGCCGGAACAGGTCCGTGAACCGCCCAGCGAGGCGTTCGACACGATCTACTTCGGGGGCGGTACTCCCTCGATGCTACAGCCCGGGCACCTCGAGAGCATCCTCGAGGCAGTTCGGGCCAAGATGCACGTCCGCAAGGACGCCTGGCTATTCCTGGAGGCCAATCCCGAGGATGTCACCCTGAAAGCCGCCACGACCTGGCGCCAGATGGGATTTCGCACGATCAGTCTGGGCGTGCAGTCCTTCGCCGAAGACAATCTCGCCTTCCTGGGACGACAGCACTCACCGCGGGCCGCGCGGCGGGGTCTCGACAACGCCCTCGCCGCCGGATTCGATACGGTAGCCATGGATCTGATCTACGGCATTCCAGACCAGTCACCAAGAGCCTGGCAGAACGATCTCGACGAGGCTCTGGCGGCCGGACCGCATCACTTGTCCTGCTATCAGTTGACCGTTCATCCCCGAACCCCGTTCGGATTCCGACAACTGCGGGGTGAGCTGATGGAGATGGACAACGACGACCAGGCGGAGCTCTTCATGCTCACCCATCGTCACCTGGCGGTAGGCGGCATGCCGGGTTACGAGATTTCCAACTTCGCTGCTGGCCCCCAGCATCGCTCCCTCCACAACCAGAAGTACTGGTCTCACTCCCCCTATCTTGGGCTAGGTCCCTCCGCCCACTCCTTTGCCGGGGGTCGTCGATGGTGGAACCCGCGAAAGATCAAGGCCTGGATGGCGCCTCTGGATGCAGGCCGCCCTCCGCTCGACAGTGCCGAGGAACTGGGCCTGGAGAGCCTCGTCCTGGAGAGCCTGATGTTGGGCCTGAGAACCTACGCCGGCGTCGACTTCGACAACCTGCCCGGCGGACTGGGACCAGCGCTATGGCGAGACAACCGAGCGACCATAGATGAGCTCGTGAAGCGGGGATTGGCCACTGTCGATCGGTCCCGCCTTCGACCGACCCTTGGGGGCCTGGCAATCGCAGATACCGTCGCTCGATCCCTCGATCTCGGCTGTCTGCGGAAGGAGCCACCCTAGGCAACTCACCTAGCCCGCCGCCCTAGAACCCGAGTCGCTGCCGATCCTCTGGGGTGTCTACGTCCTTCAGCGCGGCTGAGTCTGCCAAGGGCAGCTCAATGATCTCGTCAGCGTGAAGCGGAAATAGCTGCCGCCCTCCAGCGTCCCCCTCGAGGCGCTCCAATTCGGGGAACAAGCTTCGGGCGAAGAGCACGGGCGCACCTCTGGCTCCCCCGAAGGTGGGCACCACGATCGGTCCGCCTGTTGCTTCGAACAGTTCAATCAAGCCATCGATCAGTCTGCTGTCCAGGTGCGGCTGATCCACGGGCAGGAAGAGCGAGCCAGAAGCCGCGCCGCTGACCGCCTCGAGACCGGCCCTTACTGAGCTGGCCTGACCTGAGCTATGGGCCGCGTTCTCGACGATCCTGACCGGCAGCCCGGCCAGTGCGGCCGTCACCCGGTCTGCCTGATGGCCTACGACCACAATGACCTCGCTCAACCGCGAGCCCAGCGCACGCCTTGCGACTCTCCTGACGAGAGCTTCGCCTGCCACGGGCCACAGCTGTTTTGGCAGATCTGCACCGAATCGCCGCGAGGCGCCTGCTGCCAGCAGCACACCCGAGACGGTCGATTCAGCGAGCATCCTTTGGGTCGCCTGTCCGCCCATGATGAACCGCGACCATCTGAGCGACGATTGCCAGGGCGATCTCAACCGCTCGCCGCCCCCCGAGGTCGAGGCCTATGGGAGCATGCAGTCGTTCCAGATCCAGTTCGGAGAAGCCCATGTCCTTCAGCTTCGACAGTCTCTTCTTGTGGGACTTCTTCGATCCCAGCACTCCAATGTAGCGAGCGGGGCTCCGCAGTGCCGATTCGATCGCCGGCAGATCGATCTTGGGATCGTGACTCAGCACTGCCACGAAGGTACTCTCATCGATACCAACCTGCCGAAAGGCCTCCTGGGGCCAGGCGCCGATTCGTAGGCTTGCACCGGCAAACCTCTCCTGGCTCAGAAATGCCGCTCGCGGATCGACAACTACCGTCTCGAAGTCCAGCTCCCGAGCCAGTCGAATCAAATGTTCGGCAACGTGGACGGCACCGACAACGATGAGCTTCAGAGGTGGCGCCACGACCTCGAAGAACACATCGACCGTCGCTCGATCGCTGTCAAAAGCCTTGCGAGCGGATTGCTGGGCAGGTATGAGCTGTTCGGCATAGAGGGAGGCACGCTGGTTCAGTCTCGGCGACCCGAGGTCGCCAAGGGTCTGCCCACCGGGCCACACCAGGAGCTGGCAGCCGACTCCCGGGCCCGCCACCACTGTGGCTAGAGCGATCGACTCCTGATCTACAAGCGAGCGTCGAAGCGTCCTGAATATGGCCTCCTGCACCTCAGGTCACCTTCTCGATGAACACTTCGATCTCTCCTCCGCAGCTCAGTCCCAGACTCCAGGCCTCCTCGTCCGCCACCCCATAGCGCAGCAGTCTGGGCTCACCTGAGACGAGCACTCCTTTCGCCTCCTGA
>Ga0316193_10001526_pt1 | contig 15702 bp, 15 predicted proteins | sample MerIslsedime2_MG_FD_207735 | JGI IMG/M metagenome (GOLD analysis project Ga0316193, IMG submission 207735) | Coastal sediment microbial communities from Maine, United States - Merrow Island sediment 2 | ecosystem: Environmental > Aquatic > Marine > Coastal > Sediment | place: USA: Maine...
GGAAGTGATCGTGCAGAATTTTCGCGCCAAGCCGGGAACCCTGATGGCCGGCGCACCGGAACCGGATCTGGACGACCTGCTGTGGACCATCGCCATCGCACGACTGATATTCGGGCCGCAGATGAATATCCAGGCGCCCCCCAATCTCAGTCCCGGGGTGTTGCCGCAATTGATCGCCGCTGGCATCAATGACTGGGGCGGCGTATCGCCCCTGACCCCGGATCATGTCAATCCCGAGGCGCCCTGGCCGCACCTGGATCAGCTGTCCCGCGAAACGGCTGCTGCGGGTAAATTCCTGGAGCAGCGCCTGACTATCTATCCCGGTTATGCCGTTGCCGGAAAAACCTGGCTGGATGCGGCCGTGCGTCCCGCGGTACTGCGACACATGGACAGTGCGGGCTTTGCGCGCCGCGACCAGTGGGCTCCCGGAGATGAGCAGGCAGTGCCCGAGGTTGAAGCGCAACTGCTTGCCCGGTCGCCGGCGCCGGAGGCCATATCGGTTGAGCTGCGTGACATCGTAGCGCGCTGCGTTCAGGGTGAAGAGTTGAGCGAGGCGCAGGTCACCTTGCTGTTCAACGCCCGGGGTGAAGATTTTTCCTACGTGGCGCAACAGGCGGATGCGCTGCGACGCCAGGTGCACGGTGATACCGTCAGCTATGTGGTGAACCGCAATATCAATTACACCAACGTATGCTATTTCAAATGCCAGTTTTGCGCTTTCTCCAAAGGCAAGTTGAGCGAAAACCTCAGGGGCCGTCCCTACGACATCAGCGCTGAGGAAATCGCCCATCGCTGCAGCGAGGCCTGGCAGCGAGGGGCTACCGAAGTATGCATGCAGGGTGGTATACATCCTGACTACACTGGACAGACTTACCTGGATATTTTGCATACGGTGCGCGCTGCCAGCCCGGGCATGCATATACACGCCTTTTCCCCCCTGGAGGTATGGCAGGGTGCGCAGACCATGGGCGTTGATATCATCACCTTTCTCCAGCGCTTGCGCGCCGCTGGCCTCAATACCCTGCCGGGAACCGCCGCGGAAATCCTGCACGACGAAGTGCGCGCAGAACTGTGCGCCGACAAACTCACCACCGCGCAGTGGTTAGAGGTGATGGCCGCGGCCCACGAGGTGGGCTTTCGCACCACCGCCACCATGATGTACGGGCATATTGATGAGCCGCGACACTGGGCCGCTCATTTGCTGCAGATTCGCGCCTTGCAGCAGCGTACCGGTGGCTTTACCGAATTTGTGCCGCTGCCGTTTGTGCACATGGAAGCGCCCATGTACCTCAAGGGCAATGCCAGGCGCGGGCCCAGCTTTCGCGAGGCAGTACTGGTACATGCGGTGGCCAGGCTGGTATTCCACGGCCTGATCGATAACATCCAGACCTCCTGGGTGAAGATGGGGGCGCAGGGTGTAGCCGCGTGCCTCAATGCAGGTGCCAACGATCTCGGTGGTACGCTGATGAATGAAAGTATTACCCGGGCCGCTGGCTCCGGGCATGGCCAGGAGTGGTCCCCGGCATACATGGAGGCGCAGATCCGCGCCAGCGCCCGCGAACCGCTGATGCGCGATACCCTTTACCGGCCGGCCAGCGCGCAGCGGCGCGCAGCGGCCTTTGCAGCGACCGAATTGATACCCGTGCGCAATGCCTCTGCCGGCAAGAAGCAGCGCAGCAAGCGCCTGGAGCCTGTTGCGGTTGAGCTGTCGGCGGGACTGCCACCCGATGAGAGCCTGTATCAGCGCGTGCTGCTGATGGCCGCCTGTGACTAGCGGCCACAGTTGGTGGTGAGCAAGCGTCAATCCATTCGCCTTGAACCCGGTTGGCTGGCACGGCTGGCCCCTGAATTTGAATGCGACTACATGCTGAAGCTGCGCGCTTTCCTGCGTGCGGAGAAAGCGGCTGGCAAACGCATCTTTCCCGCCGGCGACGATTTATTCAATGCCTTTGCACATACGCCTCTGGATCAGGTCAAGGTAGTGATACTGGGCCAGGACCCCTATCACGGTGAGGGCCAGGCACACGGTCTGTGTTTCTCGGTCAAGCCGGGTGTGGCGGTGCCCCCTTCGCTGCAAAATATATACAAGGAGCTGCATGCCGAACTGGGGATACCGATTCCCCGGCATGGCCACCTTACCGCCTGGGCCGATCAGGGCGTATTGCTGTTAAACAGTGTGCTTTCTGTGGAGTGCGCGCGGGCCGCGTCGCATCAGGGTAAGGGCTGGGAGATTTTTACCGACAAGGTGATTGACGTGATTAACCGGGAGCGTGAAGGCGTGGTCTTCATGCTGTGGGGTAGTTATGCCCAGCGCAAGGGCGCAATTATCGATGCGCAGCGACACTGTGTGCTCAAGGCGCCACATCCATCGCCGCTGAGCGCCCACCGGGGTTTCTTCGGCTGCGGCCATTTTCGCGCCGCCAATGACTACCTGCAGGCCAGGGGCGAGTCACCCATTGCGTGGCAGCTTCCGGATCTTCCCGCGGACTAGTTGTGTAAACCCGTCAGTTTTTTCAAAACACAGATCCGTTCTATTTATTCGCCGTAGATGGCCCAGGCTAGCGGACTTGGCCGCCGGGAGTGCAATTCGCCCGCTTCCCCGTCCGGTGCCGATAGCGAGAACCGGCACAGTAATCATTAACCCGCTGAGAACCGGCTTTTAGTCCGTATCGTCGATACTGTAGGGCAGGGTGGCCAGCTCCAGGGGCATGCCGTCCTGCGAGCCCACGCGCAACTCATCATCCACGCGCGACACCGCGATCACCACCAGGGCTGTAGCTTCTCCGGCATCGACCTGTATCGAATTGACGACATTGCCTACGCTCTGTGAGCTGTCGGTACAATACAGTGGCGTTCCGGCAGCAGCGGCCTCGGGCAGGTTCGCACCGTACATGCGGCGTTTCGGTTTGCCCCGGTAGTGCAGTCGGGCGACCACTTCCTGCCCCGTGTAACAGCCCTTATTGAAGCTGATATGGCCGGTGTGATCGTAGTTCAGCATTTGCGGCACAAACTCCTCAGTGGTGGCGGCTTCCACCCGGCCGATACCAGCCGCTATCTGCAGTGCTTGCCAATCTGTCTCGCTGCCGTCCTGCAAAGCCGATGCAAGTTGTTGTTCCATGTCAGCATGCTGTGCCTTGTCTACATAACATTCAAACTGCCGGCCCTGGCTATCGGTCTGCACCAGGACAAAACCGGGACCGGCACAGCTGCCGAACTGCTGTGTGGGCACCTCGCCGAATATCGTTTGCAGGGCAGTTGCCACCTGCTCGCCCCAGCAGCCATAGAGTATCCAGTCGTCGCGCTGCGGGTGTAACTCCGCCTTGGAGAAAATGATGTATTTGCCAAAGGTGGCGGCACTGTGTTCCCGCAGGTCCCTGCGCATGCGCAGGACGAGGTGCTCCGGAGCCAACTCGCACAACAGGAAATCGCATACCACGCGCCCCTGGGGCGTACAGTATGCGCCTGGCAGAGCGTGTGATGGGTCGATACTGCGGGTGTCACAGGTGACCTGTCCCTGCAGGAATTTCAGGGCATCTGGTCCCGTGAGGTGCAGCAGTGCGTCATGCTGCACTAGGGTGTAATAATTGCTCAAGCTCGGGTGCCTCGCGTCTCGGGACGCTAATCATAGGCCTTGCACCGCGCCCTGTCAGTAGCCGCCTGTATTTGGGTCACAGCGCAGGTGGTCAGAATTGAGGTTATAATGCGCGGCTTTGACGACCTCTCAGGATAATTTCACTGGCATGATAACGGACGAAGAAATCAATCGTATGCGCTGGGCGAGTCGACGCGGCATGCTGGAACTGGACCTGCTGCTGGAACCTTTCGTTACGGCGCGCTACCGGGATCTGGATGCGGCGGACCGGCAGCGCTACCAGGAGTTGATGTTGTGTGAGGACCAGGATCTGTTCGCCTGGTTTCTGCGCAAGGAGCAACCCGAGGACCCGGAGCTCGTCGCCATTGTCCACTCGATACTCGAATTCGCCCGCACTGCGCCTGCGGATCGCTAGCTCCCGCCTGCGCGATGGCGCTGTGTTGCTGGTGGGCGGCGGTGCTACTGGCGCACTTTACCTGTTGTGGCAGCAGGGACACTCTCAACTGGCCTTTGCGCTGCTGCCTGTCGTGGCAGTCCTGGCTCCGGCGCTGCGCCGGGATGCACTGACCGGTTGTGAATTGTGCTGGCACCGGGGGCAGTGGAGCTTGTGGCGGGGGCAAGAGCGGCAGCTTATTGCCATATCACCACGCAGCACCTGCCTGCCCGGCCTGGTATATCTCGCCTGGCGGGAGCAGCCTGCTGGCAAGCAGCGCTATGGCTGCATATTCAGTGATTGCGCACCCGCGGGACAGTTACGCAGACTGCGCGTCAGGCTCGCCCTGCAGCGCTGAATTTTCCGGGTACAGCACGGTATCGCGTGCCACCGGCAGTAGCTCAGGGTAGTCCAGGGTGTAATGGAGTCCGCGGCTCTCTTTGCGTGATATAGCGCAGCGAATCATCAATTCGGCCACCATGGCCAGGTTGCGCAACTCCAGCAGGTCATTGCTGACCTTGTAATTGCCGTAGTACTCCGCGATCTCCGCCTGCAGCAGTTGCACCCGGTGCAGGGCCCGTTGCAAGCGTTTGTTGGTGCGCACAATGCCCACGTAATCCCACATGAATCGACGCAGTTCGTCCCAGTTGTGGGAAATCACCACATCTTCATCTGAATCCGTTACCTGGCTCTCATCCCAGGGGGGAGCGGGATCGGGAGCGGCCAGGTGCTCAAGGTTCCGGGCGATATGCGCCGCCGCGGATTCGGCGTAAACAATACATTCCAGCAGGGAGTTACTGGCCATGCGGTTGGCTCCATGCAGGCCGGTACTGGATGCCTCGCCGATGGCATAGAGTCCCTCCAGGTCAGTGCGACCACTGGTGTCCACCACGATGCCGCCACAGGTGTAGTGGGCGGCTGGAACGACCGGTATGGGCTCTTTCGTGATATCGATACCCAACTCGGCGCAGCGTGACATCACCGTGGGAAAGTGGCTTAGCAGGAATTCCCTGGACTGATGTGATATGTCCAGGAATACGCAATCTGCACCCAGGCGCTTCATCTCATGGTCAATGGCCCTGGCCACAACGTCCCTGGGAGCCAGTTCCCCGCGCGGGTCAAACCGCTCCATGAAGCGCTGGCCATCGGGTAACAGCAGCTTGCCACCTTCACCGCGTATGGCCTCGGTTATCAGAAAAGACTTGGCCTTGGGATGGTAAAGGCAGGTCGGGTGAAACTGGTTGAATTCCATATTGGCCACCCGGCACCCGGCACGCCAGGCCATAGCAATGCCGTCGCCGCTGGCGCCGTCGGGGTTGCTGGTATAGAGATACGCCTTGCTGGCTCCCCCGGTTGCGAGCACTACGGTGCGGGCCTGGAACAGTTCAACCCGTTCGTTGCGCTCGTCGAGAATATAGGCTCCCTGGCAGCGCCCGCCGTGCACCACAAGATCTACCGCCACGCGGTGGGTGAAAATCTCTATATTGCCGGCTGCGGCGGCCCGCTCCGTGAGTACCTCGGAAATCGCACGGCCTGTGCGGTCCGCGGAATGGATAATGCGACGGTGGCTGTGTCCGCCCTCCATGGTCAAATGGAATTCACGGCTTTCCGGCCCGGGCTGGTCCTCCCGCAGGTCAAAGTCCACTCCCTGCGATACCAGCCACTCTACGCAGCGCCTGCTGTTGCGCACGGTAAATTCCACTGCCTCGCGAGAGCACAGCCCTGCGCCGGCCTGCAAAGTGTCTGACACATGTGAGTCCACCGTGTCGCGATTGTGCAGTACCGCGGCCATGCCTCCCTGGGCCCAGTAGGTTGAGCCCTGGTTAAGGTCGGCTTTGGACAGCAGTGCCACACGGTAGTGCTGTGGCAGGTGCAGCGCCAGACTCAAGCCAGCTGCGCCACTGCCAATTATTAACACATCGTGTTGCTGACGAGTGCTCATTACGCTGATAACTTGCCGCCCTGGGAAGTGAATTATATGATGTGCGTCAAAGACTTAGGTGATCCGGGTTACGGTGCACACCGCGTCGCAGCAGTATATACGACCTGGACTACAATAAGGAAATCCTGCATTTGGGGAACTTTATCCACAACAACAGCTCTTACCTTCGATTGCGGTGCTGCATCCCCGGTGGGGAAAGGCGTGCAGCGGTTTACTCGTACAGATGTTCGGGTATCACCAGGGCAGTGATGTCATGGACTAGGGAGGGGACCTGACGTGACTGCCGCTGAGACGGATCAGCAACTCGTTGCCAGGGTACAGAAAGGTGATACCAGGGCTTTTGATATGCTGGTATTGAAGTACCAGCACAAGATTTTCGGCCTGATCAGTCGTTATGTGCACGATGCTGATGAAGTACAGGATGTCGCCCAGGAAGCTTTTATTAAGGCCTATCGCGCCCTGCCCAAGTTTCGCGGGGACAGTGCGTTTTATACCTGGCTATACCGCATTGCCATTAATACCGCCAAGAACTACCTGGTGTCCCGCTCGCGTCGACCACCGGGTTCCGACGTGGATGTGGCGGACGCAGAGTATTACGAAGGTGGCGGGGCCTTGCGGGATATTGAAACGCCTGAAAGCGCCCTGTTCGGGGCCGAGTTGAAGGCTGTGGTGGAGCGCGCAATCAGCGAATTACCGGATGACCTGCGCACTGCGGTAACTTTACGTGAATTTGATGGTCTCAGTTATGAGGATATCGCCGACATCATGGATTGTCCGGTCGGTACCGTGCGATCGCGTATCTTCCGCGCTCGCGAGGCTATAGACAAACAGGTCAGGGAGCAGTTGGATGGGGCTGCCTGAAATACGGATTTTGCGCGCCGCAGATTTTTTGCAGCCGCTACATGAGCGAGCGTGCATTGGCACGGAGGAAGTGGATGATGAGTGAAAGAATGCGGGAGTCGCTGTCCGCACTGTTGGATGACGAGGCCAACGAACTGGAAGTCCAGCGAGTACTGGGGCAGGTCCAGGACGATGAACAATTGCGCCAGACCTGGGTGCGTTACAACCTTGCCCGGGATGCGCTTTCAGGGCATCCGTTACATGCCGCGAAGGTCGATATCTCCGGCAGTGTCAGGGCGGCGCTGGCTGCGGAATCGGCAGCGGCTGCCGGCGGTTGGAAACAGCGGGTGCTGCGACCCGTAGCCAGTCTTGCCGTAGCTGCCTCGGTTGCCGCCACAGTAGTGATCGGAGGGCAGCAACTTGCCGATATCGGCGCTGATCCTTATGGTCAGGGAGGCCAGGCAGTGGCCGCCAGTGCGTCTCCGGTAGGGCTGGTCAACAGCCTTGGTGCCACCAGCGTGCAGGCCAGTTACGGCAACCGGGCGGTGCCAGTGCTGCAGCCGGCCACGCATACGGCATACCGCGAACTCGCACGCCTGCGTATGAACAAGTATATGCAGGAGCATGTAGAACATGCCGCCCTGAATACACCCCAGGGATTGATTCCCTTCGCCCGTGTACCGGAAATTCGTGAATAGACAGCCACTATTGCCTGCACGGCGCGCTCGGTTGTGTCGCGGCGCAAGCCTGTCATTCATCCTCTCCCTGCCGTTGTTTGCGAGTATGGCCTCAGCCTCATGCCCGGGCGCCGATAGCGCCGCGCTTGGCTGGCTCAACCGCATGTCGCACAGCCTGCACGAGGTCAGTTATCACGGTGTGGTAACCCTGCAACGTGGTGGGGATATGCAGGTAATGCAAGTGTCCCATGCCGTGGAGGGTGATAGCAGCTCTGAGAGTATGACGCGATTGACCGGGCAGGGAGCCCAGGTCGAACGCAGGGATCACCCGCTGCATTGCGTCCACCCGGGGACCCGGCTACTGCAGGTCGGTGCAGGTCTGCAGGCCGGAGATTGTGGTATTGCCGATCATTATCGTTTCAAAGTGGATGAGGGGGGGCGCGTTGCGGGCCGCAAGGCAGTGCGCATTCTTATCGAGCCGCTCGATATGTACCGCTTCGGCTATGTCATGGAACTTGATCGTGAAACCGGCCTGCTACTGAAGACTCAGACCATCGGCCGCGGCGACAAGGTGCTGGAACAGTTCCAGTTTGCCAGTCTGTCCTACCAGACCCGGGAGCCCGCACCGGCCGAGGTAAGCCTGGTGCATCAGGCGCAACACCCGCACCCTGCCACTGTGGTGTCCGCACCGGCTACAGCCCCCTGGCAGGTGAATTGGCTGCCCGGTGGCTTCACTGCCACCGATGCACCATCGGGTGCCGCCGCACGTCGCAGTTACACCGATGGACTGGCTGTGTTTTCCGTGTTTCTTGAGGAACTGGGTCGTGATATTCGCCCCGGGGAGGGCGTGGTCCGCAGTGGTGGCACAACTTCTTACACCCGTGGTATGGACCTCACCGGGCAAGCCGTACTCATCACTGTCATTGGCGAAGTGCCGGTCAATACCGCGAGGATGGTCGCCGATTCCGTGGCCTGGACGAACTGACATGTTGGTGGAAACCGGCAGGGTGGTGGCTGTTGATCCCCAGGGGCTTTGGGTGGAAACCATTCGCCAGAGTACTTGCGGCACCTGTGCTGCGCAAAAAGGCTGCGGTCACGGGCTGCTGAACCGATATAGCGACGGCAAGCGCGGCTATATCCGTGTGTTGCCAGGTGAGGCCGGTACTGGCAACTGCGAGGTCAATGACCAGGTGCGAATCAGTATACCCGAGGAGGTGATTTTGCGCGGTTCCCTGGTGGTTTACATGCTGCCACTGTTCACCATGCTGGGTGCTGCGGCGCTCGGAGCCAAACTCTCTTCCGCCAGCCCCGATAGCTACGCGATGCTGGGTGCTGTGCTGGGATTCGGCCTGGGGTTTGCGCTGGTGCGCTGGCATGCCTGGCTGCACAGACATGACAGCACCATGCAGCCGACACTGTTGGATGTGGTGTCGCCTTCGGGCCAGGCCCTCAAGCTGCTCTGACCGCGCCCACCGCCATTCCTATATAATAAGCTGCCCTGTGTATTTTATTTTTGTTCAACATGATATCTGGTGTGAAATTAATGACTGTATCTAGATCAATTACCACTACCCTGTTTTTCTGTCTGAGCTTGCTGCTGACGCAGCTGGTGAGCGCGGCTGAGTTGCCTGATTTTCGCGAGATAGTGCGTGAAAGTTCGCCCGCCGTAGTGAAGATCATTGTGCAAAGCAGCGGTGCGCAGGCGGGCGAGGGTCAGCCTATGCCGGAGGAAATTCCCGAGTATTTACGTCGTTTCTTTGAATTCCGGGGTGGGCCGCCTTCCCAACGCCAGCGTATGGGCATGGGCTCGGGGTTCATCATTTCGGCGGATGGGTTCATAGTGACCAATAATCACGTGGTGGCAGGCGCGGACAGTGTCCTGGTACGCATGAGTGACCGTCGCGAATTTGACGCAGAGGTGATTGGCACCGATCCCCGTTCCGATCTGGCGCTACTGCGTGTGCAGGCCTCGGGGTTGCCGGTATTGAAGCTGGCCCCGGGAAATGACCTGGAAGTTGGGGAATGGGTGTTGGCGATTGGCTCGCCTTTTGGCCTGGATTATTCAGTTTCAGCCGGCATCGTTTCCGCCAAGGGCCGCAGTCTGCCTACAGAGCGTAACGAGAATTATGTGCCCTTCATCCAGACTGACGTGGCCATTAATCCCGGTAATTCCGGGGGGCCTTTATTCAATCTCGAAGGAGAGGTCGTCGGCGTTAATTCACAGATCTACACCCGCAGCGGGGGTTCTATCGGTCTATCCTTTGCCATTCCTGTGAGCGTGGTACGCAATGTGGTCAGCCAGCTGCGCGAAGATGGTCGTGTCACGCGGGGTTGGCTTGGTGTGACCATACAGGACGTGGACAAAAACCTGGCGGAATCTTTCGGGTTGGATCGACCCCGTGGTGCACTGGTGGCCCAGGTTGCGCCCGAAAGTCCGGCAGCAAAGGGCGGTCTGCAGGATGGGGATATCATCATTACCTTTAACGGTCAGGATATCCCCACTTCCGCTGACCTGCCTCATGTGGTGGGATTGATAGAACCCGGATCCCGGGTACCGGTAGAGATTGTGCGTGACAAAAAGCGCAAGACACTCAAGGTGGAAGTGGGCGGCCTGGATGCCGATGATAGTTTCTCACTGGCGGCCGGCCAGGCGGACAAAGGCTATGGTGGTCGCCTGGGGCTGGTGGTGGAAAGCGCCAAGCCCGAAGCGCTGGAACGTATGGGTATAAGTGGCGGTGTGGTAGTGCGCGAGGTGGTGCCGGATTCAGTAGCTGCAGGTGCAGGCATTCTGCCCGGTGACCTGATTACCCTGATCGGCTCCACACCGATCAACTCCACGGAGATATTTGAGCGTACGGTGGAAAAACTGCCCGCGGATAGCTCTGTCCCCCTGCGCCTGATTCGCCGCGGCTCTCCCCTGTTTATAGGTCTCAAGATCGGCGATTAAACCCGGCCTTGCGGGCGATGTTCGGGGCTGTGCCAGCTGCCCCGGACACCGCCTTGTCACATGGCAGTCGCTGCGCCAATAGGATACAATCGCGCGTTTTTTGTAAGCCGGTCCCGGCGCTAGTGTCGCGGCTGATCAATACTTGACCAGGCATTCTGCGTGAGCGATCTCAGAAACATCCGCAACTTTTCCATTATTGCCCATATCGATCATGGCAAGTCGACCCTGGCTGATCGTTTCATTCAGCACTGCGGTGGCCTGAGCGAGCGGGAAATGGACACGCAGGTCCTGGATTCCATGGACATAGAACGCGAGCGCGGCATTACCATCAAGGCCCAGAGCGTTACCCTGGATTACCACGCACGCGATGGTCAGGTGTACCAGCTCAATTTTATCGACACACCCGGGCACGTGGATTTCTCTTATGAAGTGTCCCGTTCCCTGGCCGCCTGTGAGGGCGCCTTGCTGGTGGTCGATGCCGGGCAGGGGGTGGAAGCCCAGTCGGTAGCCAATTGCTATACGGCGATTGAGCAGGGCCTGGAAGTACTTCCCATACTCAACAAGATGGACCTGCCCCAGGCGGACCCGGACAAGGTCAGGCTGGAAATAGAGGAAATTATTGGTATTGATGCCAGCAGTGCCTGCCTGGTCAGCGCCAAGTCCGGTATGGGTATCGAGGATGCACTGGAGTACCTGGTGGAGGAAATTCCGCCACCAGAGGGCGACCGGGATGCGCCTTTGCAGGCGCTGATCATCGACTCATGGTTTGATAACTACCTGGGTGTCGTGTCCCTGGTGCGGGTCAAGCAGGGAACATTAAATAAACGCGATAAAATCGTAGCAAAATCCACGGGCAAGGTTCACCAGGCGGATATTGTCGGTATTTTCACGCCTAAGCGGGAAGAGCGTGATGCCCTGCGGGCTGGAGAGGTGGGTTATATTGTCGCCGGGATCAAGGATATCCACGGCGCGCCTGTCGGCGATACCCTGGTCAGTGCCCAGCACCGGGACGTCCCGGCGCTGCCCGGTTTCAAGGAGATAAAACCGCAGGTCTATGCCGGTATTTTCACTATCTCCTCTGATGACTACGAGGATTTTCGCGACGCGCTGGGCAAGCTGACCCTTAACGACGCGTCGCTGTTTTATGAACCTGAGAGTTCAGACGCACTGGGCTTCGGTTTCCGCTGTGGTTTCCTTGGTATGCTGCATATGGAGATTATTCAGGAGAGGCTGGAGCGAGAGTACGACCTGGATCTCATCACCACAGCACCGACCGTGATCTACGAGGTGTTAAAAAAGAATGGCGAAGTGGTCAGGGTATCCAATCCCTCGGCCCTGCCGGACCTGGGGGATATCGACGAGATGCGAGAGCCGATAGCCCGCTGTCATATTCTGGTGCCCCAGGACTATCTCGGTAATGTCATCACCCTGTGCGTGGAGAAGCGCGGTGTGCAAAAGGATATGCAGTTTCTCGGGGCCCAGGTCTCGTTGACCTACGACATACCCATGGCAGAGGTAGTGCTGGACTTTTTTGATAGACTGAAATCGGTGAGCCGCGGCTATGCCTCGCTGGATTATGGCTTTGAGCGTTTTGAGCCGGCCAAATTGTCGCGGCTGGATGTATTGATTAACGGCGAGAGGGTTGATGCGCTGGCGGTAATTGTGCATCGTGACCAGGTGCAATATCGGGGGCGCGCCCTGACAGAAAAGATGAAAGAGTTGATCCCGCGGCAGATGTTCGACGTGGCCATACAGTCGGCAGTCGGTGGCAAGGTGGTCGCTCGCCAGACCGTAAAAGCACTGCGCAAGAATGTAACTGCCAAGTGTTATGGCGGCGATGTCAGTCGAAAACGCAAGTTACTGGAAAAACAGAAAGCGGGTAAGAAGCGCATGAAGCAGGTCGGCAGCGTGGAAATCCCACAGTCCGCTTTCCTGGCGGTACTCAAAGTAGATGGCTGACAAGGCAGAATATGGACATTGATTTCCCCCTCATCCTGGTAATCCTGGTATTTGGCAGCGGCCTGATCTGGGCCCTGGATGCCCTGTTTCTGGCACCGGGACGACGCCGCTCAGTGGCCGAGTTGCAGGGGCAGTATCCCGGCTGGCAGGAGGAGGGCAGCGCCCAGTCTCACCAGTACCGGGCCCGGGTGTCAGAGACTGCCAGCGAACCCGTGCTGGTGGAATATGCGCGCTCCTTCTTCCCGGTCCTGGCCGTGGTCTTTGTATTGCGTTCATTCCTGGTGGAACCGTTCCAGATTCCCTCCTCATCCATGGTGCCCACATTGCAGGTAGGGGATTATATCCTGGTCAACAAATATACCTACGGTATTCGCCTGCCGGTCTTGCGCACCAAGGTGCTGTCCCTGAATGAGCCGCAGCGCGGGGATGTCATGGTGTTCTTCCCCCCACATATGAACGATACTTATTTCATCAAGCGGGTGGTGGGCCTGCCCGGTGATACCGTGACCTACCGCAACAAGCGGCTCTCTGTGAATGGCGAGACGGTAGCGCTGCAACCAGTGGCTGAATTGCCCACCGGTAAGGCGCGCTATCAATTGGGCCTGGAGGCCCTGGGCGAGGCGAACCACCTGATGCAGGTCGACGCCATGCGCCCGGCCCGTGATTTTTCAGTGCTAGTCAAACCCGGGCATTACTTTATGATGGGGGATAACCGGGATAACAGCAGCGATAGCCGAATTTGGGGTCAGGTGCCGGAACAGGATATAGTAGGCAAAGCCTTCGCGGTCTGGATGCATTGGGATTCATTTTTAAGTATCCCGAGTTTCAGTCGCGCAGGGCTGATAGAATGATGGAACAGGTATAAAACTAAGCGGGAAAGCTGGGGGATAAGCTATGAATACTCGTCACCGTCAACGCGGCATGTCTATACCGGGGATGCTGGTCATTGCCATCATGGTGGGGTTTTTTGTCATGTGTGCAATTCGCATGTCACCGCCATATTTTGAATATCTCAGCGTGAAAAACATCATTGAACAGGTCGTGATGGAATACGAGCCGCAGACCACCAGCATCGGCCAGATACGGCGCAAACTCGACAATATGTTCAACACCAACCAGATCTATGAACTGGAGCCCAAGGACGTTGAGGTGTACCGCAAGGATGGCAAAACCTATATCGATGCCAGGTACGAAGTGCGCATCCCGGTAGCGGGTCGTATCGACGCGGTGTTGAGATTTGATGACCTGTTGTACATCGCCGGTACGCCGACGCCGCTCACGGGACTGTCCGCCCCGAAGAAAAAGTAATGTATGCCTGACTTCTCTCGCCTGCAGCGGGGGCTGGGTTATGCATTCGACGACCCGCAATTATTGGGACTGGCGCTGACGCATCGCAGCGCCGGTAGTCGCAACAACGAGCGCCTGGAGTTCCTCGGTGACTCCATTCTTAATCACATCATCGCAGAGACCCTGTTTCAGCGCTTCCCCGCAGCTAGGGAGGGCGAGCTCAGCCGTATGCGCGCCTCCCTGGTCAAGGGCGATACCCTGGCGCAAGTGGCGCAGGAGCTGGAATTGGGGGAGTTTCTGGTGCTGGGCATTGGGGAGCGCAAGGGTGGCGGCCACCGCCGCGCTTCGATCCTGGCGGATGCCCTGGAAGCCGTCATTGGTGCGATCCTGGTGGACAGCGACGTGCCCCATTGCCGCGAGCGAGTCCTGGCCTGGTTTGCCTCTCGCCTGGCCCAATTGGACGAAGGCAGCGTGGACAAGGATGCAAAAACCCGTCTGCAGGAATATCTGCAGGGCAGGGGCTGCCCCCTGCCGCAGTATGATTTAGTGGAGGTGCAGGGCGAGGCCCATGCGCAGCAGTTCCGCGTCGCCTGCCGTGTGCAGAAGCCGGCCCTGCAGGTAGAGGGCACTGGCAGTAGCCGTCGCAAGGCCGAGCAGATAGCGGCCCGTATGGCGCTGGAAGGATTGAATGCCGGTGGAAACTGAGTCCCTGCGCTGCGGCTACGTCGCTATTGTCGGTCGGCCCAACGTGGGTAAATCGACCCTGTTGAATCACCTGCTGGGTCAAAAAATCAGCATTACCTCGCGCAAACCCCAGACTACCCGGCACCAGGTGCTGGGTATCAAGACCGACCGGCAGCACCAGATTATCTTCGTCGATACACCCGGTCTGCACAGCGATGCTGACAAGGCCATCAACCGCTATATGAACCGCGCCGCCAGCTCCGCTATCAGGGACGTGGACGTGATAGTGTTTGTGGTGGATCGCACCGCCTGGACTTCCGAGGACCAGATGGTGCTGGAGCAGGTGCAGCGCTCGGGCCTGCCCGTTATTCTTGCGATCAACAAGGTTGACCTGCTGGCGGATAAGTCGCAGTTGTTGCCCCATTTACAGCTACTTGCCGATAAGGCTGACTTTGCCGCGGTAATGCCTCTTTCCGCCCTGCAGCAGCATAACGTGGAGCAGCTGGAGCAGGAGATCCTGCAGTTCCTGCCAGAGTCGGAGCACTTTTTCCCGGAAGACCAGATTACTGATCGCAGCCAGCGTTTCCTGGCGGCAGAAATCGTGCGCGAGAAAATCATGCGCCAGTTGGGCGAGGAATTGCCCTATGCCGTGACGGTGGAAATCGAGGAGTTCGCCCTGGACGGAGCGGTACTGCATATATCCGCAGTGATCCTGGTGGAGCGCAAAGGGCAGAAAAAGATCCTGATTGGCGACAAGGGCAGCCGTTTGCGTTCCATAGGTACCGACGCCCGGGTCGATATGGAGCGACTGTTTGATTCCAGGGTAATGCTGCGCCTGTGGGTGAAGGTCAAGTCCGGGTGGTCAGACGACGAGCGAGCCCTGCGCAGCCTCGGCTACGATGAGCGGTAGGCGCCGGTGTACTCCCCATCCATAGTCATCCAGTGCACTGCTTATGCGGGTTGATCTGCAGCCGGCGTATATCCTGCACAGTCGCCCTTATCGCGACAGCAGCGCTATCCTGGAAGCGCTGACAGCAGAACATGGACGCATCAGCCTGGTGGCGCGCGGCGCCAGGCGCAGGAGTCGCGGTGGCAGCAATATTGCGTTACTGCAGTCGTTTACACCCCTGTTGCTGTCATTTACCGGCCGGGGGGAGCTGAAAACCCTTACCGCCAATGAATCGGCTGGCGCCGCGAAAAACCTGCGCGGGGAACGCCTGTTCAGCGGCTTGTACGTTAATGAGCTGCTGGTGCGTCTGCTGCATCGCCACGACCCGCATCCGGCGCTGTTCGCGGCCTATGACAGTACCCTGGATGCCCTGGCGGTCGCGCCCCAGGTCG
>Ga0316193_10001527_pt1 | contig 15698 bp, 15 predicted proteins | sample MerIslsedime2_MG_FD_207735 | JGI IMG/M metagenome (GOLD analysis project Ga0316193, IMG submission 207735) | Coastal sediment microbial communities from Maine, United States - Merrow Island sediment 2 | ecosystem: Environmental > Aquatic > Marine > Coastal > Sediment | place: USA: Maine...
GGTGGTTCACGATCGCCTGAAGCCCGATGGGGTGGCGCTGCTTCACACGATCGGCCGGGCGGACGGCCCGGGGATCACCGACGACTGGACCGCGAAGTACATTTTCCCGCGGGGATACGTGCCGTCGCTGTCCGAAATCATGAAGTCGGTCGAAAGGGTCGGTCTGTATGTGACCGACATCGAAGTTCAGCGCCTGCACTACGCGTACACTCTCGAGGAATGGCAGCGACGGTTCCAGTCGCGACGCGCGGAACTCAGCGAGATGTACGACGAGCGGTTTTGCCGGATGTTCGAGTGGTACCTCGCCGCCAGCGAGTACGCTTTTCGTAACATGGGGCACGTGATATTTCAGATTCAGCTTGCGCACCGGCAGGATGCGGTGCCTCTGACGAGAGATTACCTGATGCGTGAGGTCTGATGGACTGCTTCATGAGGAAGTCGGTGGGGCTTTCGGCGGTGGTCGTTCTGACCGCACTGGTCGGCCAGCCGCGATCGTGCCAGGCGCAGCAGGAATTCGGGTGGGAGCGAGGGTGGTACACGGACGGGACGAGCGACTGGTACACGGTCCGAGATGGCGACCGCGTACTGATGAGCACGGCCACGCTCCGGCCGGACAGCACGATCGCCGGGCTGGTATTCGAGTTGGATCTGTCTGAGCCGGATGCCGCGAGGTCGAGGCCTTACGGTTCCGACGCGGCGTGGACCGTCTTCGAGCTCACCTTCGACGGAAGTGTCACGTTCCTGATCGACGGCACGCCGTTCACGAGAGCGCCCGCGACGAATCAGATGGAGGACTACGACTTCCTGGAAGACCGCCCGGCGAACCGGTATGGGCTGATGTTTCTGATCGACCGGCTCAAAAAGAACGGGGAATCACTGCCCGACCGGTAGTACGGTGCGGGTAATTGCTACGGACCTGACCGGCCGGACCGGCCGCTCGCTCCGGAGCGCATTCCGCCGCGGGCCCCTGACTGTCCCGACCCGGAACGGCCGGCAGCCGACTGGCCGCTCCTTTGCTGCTGCCCGCTCGCGCCTGACTTCCCACCTTGCCGTTGCCCGGCTCTGGCCCGGCTCCCTTGTGCGTCACCGGAACCGGTCCCGGGCTCATGCACCCTCGTCCGGGTACGCTGCTCCGTCCGGGCGGCCGTGTCCGAGCCCTGACGGGTGCCCGGCTCCGGGTTCTGTGTGCGCGCCCGTTCCCTGGTCTGGGCCTGGACCGCCGCATCGTCTGGTCCGACGGGCGTTTCCTGCGCGGCGAGACCAGCAGGCAGGCCGAGGGCCAGAATGGCGGTTAGCGCTGTCAGCCGAAGGATCATCGATTCTCTCCTTGATGCCCGATACGGGCGTCACTCATCCGGTGGTCAACCCATAGACGAGCGGAGAAACCCGAAGGTAACCCTCACGGGATTCGCTCCATCACAGTCGCCGGGCAAACGGCGCGCGCCAGAGCCGCTCAGTGGCCTCCCGACTCCGGCCGGTCGACGGGCCGGGTGCCCAGGAAGTCGCCGTATTGCAGCGGCTCCTCCAGTCGACAGGACCACACGAGTCGATCCTGCCACACCGTCTGGTCGGGGCAGGAGTCGCACATGTCCTGCCGCCCGTCGGGCAGCATATCCACCGGCTGGATCATCATGATCGACTGGAAATGAGCCCGTCCAAGAGCCTGATCGGGACGCGTGAGCAGCGTGCGGAGCCAGGCCCCGGCGGCTCCGGTCACCCCCTGGTCCACGGCTGAAAGCAACATCAGCGATCGTCCCCGCCTGAGGGTGCGAGGGTGAGCATAGGCGAGGTAGCGGCCGTGCCGCAGGTGGTTCGTCGTCTGCGCCAATTCCATGAATCTCGGGCCGACATAGCCGTGGATCCTTTCCTTCGTCCCGATGCGGCCGGTGAGCAGCCACTTGAACGAATCCGGGCGCGCGGTTCCGTTCAGATAGGCACTCGGCTGGAATTCCGGAAACCGTTCCTGTACCGTCGCCAGGACCTCGGTGGACTGGATGTCGTAGCGACCGAACTCAGTCGTCGAGTACACCGTATCGAGCTCGATATCTTCTCCGCCGAGGTGATACTGCAGGTCATGTCCGACTAATCCAGCCCGGAACGCGATGAACACCATCACGTTGACGATGTCGATGTGCCGGTGAGCCCACTCTACGAGATCGGGCACCTCGGGCAGCGTATCCTCGTACACCGTGGAGTTGAACGAGCACGACAGGTCACCGACCCCTGCGATCAGTTCGGCGAATTCCAGCCGGAGATCATTGGTCTCGATCTCGGACTTGTCCTTCCACCCCGGACGGTTCTGCTTGCTGTCGATGTGGAGCGTGAGCCCCCACAGGCCTGCCTGCTTCAGCTCGCCGAGCAGTTCCCGGCTGAGGGCCAGTCCGTTCGTGTTCAGAATCGGCTTGATGCCGCGGTTCGAGATGTTGGCCACGATCGACACGATCTCCGGATGGCACAGAGGGTCTCCGCCCGCGACCGAGATTCCGTCAGCCGTTCGCAACCGGGTAAACACGTCCAGCTCGTGGTCTATGAGTTCCAGGCTCTTGTGGTTTTTCGGGTCGTTGGCGCGATAGCAGCCGAGGCAGGCCAGATTGCACGCGGCCGTCGGTTCGAGCCACGAGATCGAATTGTCGGGCAGGCTCCAGGGCAGTCGATACAGCTGGCGGTGGTCGAGAAGGGCTTGCATGCGTTCCCCCATGAGTACTGTTGGACCGACAGTCGAGGACGCACCCGATCGCGGGCTGATACAGCCGACCGGGCTCGGGATTCGTCGATCGGCTGGGGGGGGAAGTGCCGACCAGCATATCATGTCGGCGCGCAATGTAGCTGCTATCGCGAGACGGCGGAACCGGTGCGAGCTGGCGGTGTCCGGGCCGGCTCGACAGCCATTTCGGCGAGACCTGTGCGGTACTACGATCGAGCGTATCCCGAACGTGAACACCTTCCGTGAGAAGTGAGGTCCGAATGCGCCGCTGTGCGCCGTACAGCCTCATCCTGTTCGTGATCCTCGGTACCGCCGGGTGCGAATCCGAGCCTGCAGTGAAAGGGCTCATTCCGCTCCCTGAGAGCATCAGCTTGCGCACCGGGGAGTTCCGGCTGAGTCCGGGAAGCTCGATCCTCGTGTCGGATCCCGGGGACACGGAACTCGTGCGGCTGGCCGAGTACCTGGCAGAGCCGATCAGGGTGGCCGCCGGGTTCCCGCTGCCCGTCGGTGTACCGGGGGACGGAGCGGACGCCGCGATCCGGCTGACCCTGGACATGAATGTGCCGAGTCCGGACCGACTGCCGAATACGCCCCTCGCCCGGTCTGAGAGTTATGAGATCTCGGCGGGGCCGACCGGGATCGAGATTCGGGCCGGTTCCCACGCCGGTTTGTTCTACGGAATCCAGACCTTGCGGCAGCTGCTTCAGCCGGGCGCCACCACAGGTTCACGAGGAACCGCGGACAAAGATTGGACCGTGCCGGCGCTGGAGATCCGCGACAACCCACGGTTCGTGTATCGAGGGCTGCACCTCGACGTCGGGCGCCATTACTTCACGCCGGAATTCATCAAGCGGTACATCGATCTCCTCGCGAGCTACAAGCTCAACGTCTTTCACTGGCATCTGACCGAAGACCAGGGGTGGCGCCTCCAGATCGATCGCTATCCACGACTCACGGAGGTCGGCTCGCACCGCAGAGAGACGATCCTGGAGAAGAACTTCGATCCGTACGTGGGTGACGGGATTCCGCACGGCGGCTTCTATGCGAAGGACGAAGTGCGCGACATCGTCGCCTACGCCGCAGAGCGCTTCGTAACCGTGATTCCGGAGATCGAGCTGCCGGGGCACTCGGTCGCTGCACTCGCAGCCTATCCGGAGTTGGCCTGCACCGAGGGACCGTTCGAGGTCGCCACCGTGTGGGGAGTCAAGGAGGACATCTACTGCCCGCACGAGCGGACGTTCGAGTTCCTCGAGGGAGTGCTGACCGAAGTGATGGAGCTGTTCCCCTCGCCGTACATCCATATCGGGGGAGACGAGGCCCCGAAGGCGCGCTGGGAGGAAAGCGTCGCGGCGCAGGAAGTAATGCGCCGTGAAGGACTGGCCGACGAGCACGAGCTGCAGAGTTGGTTCATCCGGCGCATCGAGCGTTTTCTGCTCGAGCACGATCGCAGGTTGATCGGGTGGGATGAGATCCTGGAGGGAGGACTCGCCCCGCAGGCGACGGTGATGTCGTGGCGCGGTGTGAACGGCGGTATCGAGGCGGCGCGGCAGGGCCACGATGTGATCATGACGCCCACGAGCCATATGTACTTCGACTACTACCAGGGAGTAGATCCGTCCGCTGAACCCCTGGCGATCGGTGGGTATCTGCCGCTCGAGAAAGTCTACGCCTTCGAGCCGGTCCCGGCGGTCCTCAGCGAGGCGGAAGGTCAGCACATTCTCGGCGTCCAGGCGAACCTTTGGACGGAGTATATCAAGACTCCCGAACAGGCGGAGTACATGGCCTACCCGAGAGCGCTGGCCTTGGCGGAAGTCGCCTGGTCACCGGCGCAGGGCCGCGATTGGCCGGGGTTCATGGTGCGGCTTCCTGCGCAGCTCGCACGACTCAGCGCGCTGGGGGTGAATTATCGAATCCCCGAGCCGACAGGACTGGAGGAGGACCGGCTTACGCTGTCTGACAGAATGGTAGTCGAGTTGGGCAACCCGGTCTCTGCCGGTGAGATCCGGTACACGCTCGATGGGTCCGACCCCGGCCCGGATTCACCCTTGTACGGGAAGTCTCTGGACCTGAAGCCTGACGAGGAGGGACCGACAGTCTCAGGGCGGGTGTTCCTCCCGGATGGGAAGGGAGGTCCGATCGCTCGTGCTCGGTTTGCCCGGTCCTCGCTCCGTCCAGCGCACGATGTCCAGGCCCTGCCGCTGCGCCCGGGTTTGAGATTCACCTATGCCGAGGGCCCGTTCAAGTCGGCCCGCGAAATCTCCGACGCTTCCGCTGACCGGCGTGGTCGGACGCCGCGTGTACAGCTGACCGGAGAGGAACGTCCCGAGAACTTCGGACTGCATCTCGCCGGTTACCTGCGCCTACCGGAAGACGACGTATACACGTTTGAATTAACATCAGATGACGGATCTCTTTTATATGTAAATAATGAGCTTGTCATCGACCACGACGGATTGCATGGAGCCACGGCCGAGACGGGTTCGATCGCCCTCGCGAGCGGCCATCACAAACTGGGAGTGCTGTACTTCCAGGCGGGAGGCGGGCGGGAACTTGCGCTTCGGGTCCGTCGCGGAAACGGTCTGTTCGAACCTGTTCCCGACGAGTGGTATAGCGCAGCGCAGACAGAGGAGTGAGGAGTGACGGATAGAGTTTCGAGTACTCTGATTCAACGGATCGGAGCGACTTGGGGCTCCGCGTTCCGAGACATGGTCCTGATCGTGGCCAGCATTCTGATCGCGTTCAGTCTCGAGGCCTGGTGGGACAGTCGCCGCACCCTGGATGAGGAGCGGGCAGCGTTGTCGGCCGTGCGCGAGGACTTCCGGGCCGCACGGCAGGAGCTCGATTCGGTGCTGGTCCGGAACGAGAAAGTCGTCGAAGTCGTCGGAGTCGTTCTTGCGATGAATCCGGAAGATATAGCGAAGCTCGATTCCGATTCGGTCCGCGTGCTGCTCCGCTATGCGTACGGGGGGGCTGACCTTCGATCCTCCGACGGGAGCGCTCCAGGCCCTGTTGTACGCCGGCACGCTCGGGGACATTCGTAATCACGTTCTCGCGGCGGAGCTCTCAGCCTGGCCGGGACTGATGGACGAGATCGACGAGGATCAGGTGTTCATCATCGATTCATACAATCGACTGCAGGAAATCCGCGTGCACACCGGCACACTTGAGCAGTCGCTGATCCTCCAGGGAGTTCTGCCCGGTCCTGCCGAGATCACGACAGGCGAGGTCCTGGCGGCGCTTCTCTCAGAATCGGAGGATCGTGAGACTCTGGCGCGTCACATGCTGTCGATTGGAGGGCTGCTGATGGAACTCGAAGATGTGGACCGTCGGCTCGACGCCCTGCTGGAGCAGCTGGACGCCGAGCTCGGAGACTAGGTCAGCGCATCAGCGACGACTCGCGAGTACGAAGTAGAGCAGGTACAGGAAGCTCGTTGCGGCTGCTGCCACGTAGGTCAGCCCGGCCGCCTTCAGGACCCGGGTCACCCCGGCCTTCTCCTTCGGGTCGACGATTCCGAGGGCGTCGAGCTGCGTGATCGCCCTGCGACTGGCGTCGAACTCCACGGGTAGCGTGACGAACTGAAAGGCCACGGCAGCCGAGAACAGGATGATTCCGAGGGTGATCAGGCCGGTCGCATTCAAGAACATTCCGCCCATGATCATGTAGGGCGCCATACTGCTGCCCAGACTCGCCACCGGTACGAGCTTCCCGCGGATCCTCATCGGGGCGTATCCCTGGGCGTCCTGCATCGCATGGCCGACTTCGTGGGCGGCGACACCGATGGCGGCGACCGTCCGCTTGCCGTAGTTGCCCTCAGACAACCGGACGATCTTCTTTCGTGGATCGTAGTGATCGGTCAACTGGCCGGGGATCGGCGCCACCTGGACGTTCCGGATCCCGTTGGCCTGCAAAATTCTCGCAGCGGCCTCGGCACCCGTCATATTTCTCGAATTCGCGACCTTTCCCCACACGGAATAGGCTGCTTTCAGCCGCCACTGGATGAGCATGCTGGCGATGAACGCGATGCCGCCAATGATGTAGAATCCCATTCCACTCCTTCACGGTTGTCGTTTGCAGGCTCAGGTAGTCTCCTACAGTATACTTGTGTTTGAGGTTCATCCACGAGTTGGACTTTCGGGCATCCGGCCCGAGGCACACATGGACTCTATCCTGGAGGTATGCTTGCACCGGCACCGGCTCACTGCTGCAGCGGTCACCGCCTTTCTGGCTCTGTCTCCGGCGGCCTGTCTCAGCCAGAACGCGGATCCTCTCCAGGTAGGGGAAGCCGCCCCCGGGTTCGAGATCCAGGGGGCGAACCGCAGCGGGATTCTCGACGCGCCTGTGCGCCTGGGCGACTACAGGGGCAAGACGGTCGTCCTTGCGTTCTTCTACAAGGTCAGGACCCCTGGCTGAACGGTTCAAATGGAAGCGTACCGTGATCAGTACGCACGAATCTTCCGCGGCGGGGACGACATCGTCCTCATCGCGATCAGCACCGACGATGTGGAGGCACAAGCATCGTGGGCGAAGGACGCGGATTTCCCGTTCCTCTTCGGCAGCGACGAAGGATCGGAGGTCGGCAAGAAGTACGGTGCCTGGCGGTCACTCCCCGGCGGGGGCGCGATAGACAACCGGACGGTATTCGTGATCGATGGAGAGGGCGTGATCCGCTACGTGGCGGCTCCGTTCCGGGAAGTGGATCCGACCGCCTACGACGAACTGGCCGAGGCGATCGACCGGATCGCGGGTCCGGCTTCGTAGTCAACGAGCCGGGCCTCGAGGTCCTGCCTGAGCTGACGAGCCGGCGAGACGATCTCCAGCTCTGTGTAGAATTCTGCCCGGTCCTCGGCCTCGCCGGCGAGGGCTGCGGCGAAGGTCCAGATCGGGAGCGGAATTCCGGCCCAGCCCCAGGCGAGGCCGGGCACGAGGAAACCCAGCCCGAGCCGGGCAGCGGCTGCGGGCCAACGACTGGCCGTGCGCTTCGGTGCCGTTGGTTCGGTCATGTGCCGTGCGACGTACCTGTACAGCTTGAAGGCCCCGACTGGTGCGGCTAGCCAGGCGAGGCCGGCGAGGAGCCCCGCCAGGTAGAGTCCGGTGAGGAGAACACCGCCGCTGTGCAGCGCCGGACGACCTTCCTGAAACACGGGGCGGTATACGCTGTCCGCCGAGGCCAGCGCCAGCAGACCCGCCCCGAGCCCCAGCCATCCGGCGCCCGTCGCCACGTCGCCGGCCGGCAATGCCAGCGATAGTGTACCCAACGCGCCCAGGGCTCCGAATCCCAGCACCTCTCTGCTTACCGGGGATCTGCGGAGATTGAGAATCGCGCGCCAGGCCCGGGTCGGCCGTCCCAGGTGCGAGAGGCTGAGCAGGGCCGCAGCACCGGCGACCGCCACGTAGAGCAGCGCTGGAACTCGCAGCGTCCCGACCACACCTGCACTCAGCAGGGCGAACAGGAGCGCCAGCAGAAGGGTGAACGCGGCGAGGGACCACTCGCTCGACAGTCCGATCGACGGCTCCTCCCGCGTATCGTCCGGTGTCTCTGCTCGCGGCTCGAACGTGCGGCTCACGGTGGGCGGGTCCTCCTGCTGCTCCGCCCGCCCGGTCCGGGGGAGGATGCGGATAGACGGGCTGAGATCCGTCTGCGGAAATCCCTCCAACTCGGCGGTGAGCAGTTCCGGCGGCAATTCCGCGTAGTCGAGCGCCCCCGTGGGACACAGGCTCGCACAAGCCGGCTTGAGACCTTCTGCCAGTCGGTGCGAGCAGAATGTGCACTTGCCCATGACGCCTTGATCAGGCTCGAAACGGGGTGCGCCGTAAGGACAGGCCCACGAACAGTACTTGCACCCGATGCAAAGCTCCGATCGGATCAGCACGGCGCCCGTCACGACGTCGCGCTCATAGGCGAGGGCCGGGCAGGAGTGCATGCACGCCGGTTCTTCGCAGTGATTGCAGGCCAGGGACAGGTGAAACACTGGCACGCCGGGAAGCGAGCGCTCGTTGAATGTCAGCACGCCTCTCCAGCTGCGCTCGGGACCGAGCTGGTTTTCGATCGAGCAGGCCAATTCACAGGCCTGGCAGCCGGTGCAGCGGTTCGGATCGAATACGAATGCGCCTCTCAACTGGCCGGCTCGACTTCGACCAGGTTGTCGTGAAAAGCGGCGCCGTGTCCGATGTCCGTCTCGCGACCGGCGGAGCAGAAGTTCACCGTACCGCCCTCGGAGATCCACCAGCCGTTCGTGATGCTGATGCAGCCCGGTTTCAGGCCGTGGTCGAGACGCGCAGGAACGCTGAGCTCTCCCCGGTCGTTGAACACGCGAACGCCGGCCCCGTCGACGATTCCCCGGCTTGACGCGTCCTCGGGATGCAGGTGCACGAACGGGCCGGGGTCGAGCCGGCGTATCATCTGCAGATTGCCGAACTGGGAGTGAATCCGGTTCTTTGTGTTCGGCGTCATGAGGTAAAGCGGGTACACCTCTGCCGCGGACCGCGCCCGAACCGATTCTACCGCCTCCTCGAACACCGGGAGCGGGTCGATTCCCCAGCGCTGTCCGGCCTCCAGTGAAACCAGCTCGATCCGCCCGGACGGGGTTGGGAATTCACCATCGGCGAACGCGATTTCTTCATGTCCCGGAGGCAGAACGGGGCCCTCGCGAAGCCGCGCGAGACTGAGGCCATCGAACGGCTCGAGTCGCCGTTCGAGGAATGCCTCGACCGCTTCATCCGACGGCTCCGGGATCCGATCGCGGAGGAACTCATCCGGGATGTCGAGCAGCCTCGCCAGGTGCCAGTAGATCTCGGTCTCGGGCTTCACCTCGCCCGGCGGGTCCAGCACCTTCTGCCGCAACTGGATGTACGGGTGCCAGTAGGCCCCGATCACGTCTGTCTGCTCGAACATCGACTTGGCCGGTAGCACGAGATCCGCCTCGCGCGCGGTGTCCGTCATGAACTGGTCGACCACGACGCGGAACTCCAGCCCGCGAAGCGCCTCGAGGACCAGGTTCGTTTCCGGATTCTGCGTCACCGGATTCCCGCGTTCGATCCACGCCATGCGCAGCGGAGGATCCGTCTGAGCGAGCATGTCCCGGCCGAGTCGAGCCGTCGAGATCGACACGCGCACTGCGCCGTCCGGCTGCGCGGGCGGATAGAACGCCAGCGGGTCCTTCACGTCGTCGAATACGGCGCTCTGCAGATTCGCATACACCCATCCTGATCCCGGTCGGCCTATGTTCCCGGTGATCGACAGGATCGACAGGATTGCCCTCATCGTTTGGCCGCTGTTCGTATAGCGCTGCATCCCGAACCCGGCGCTGATGGTCGCCGGTCGCACGTCAGCGAACAGTTCTCCCAGCGCCCGGATCTGTTCGGCCGGGATCTCGGCGATGGCAGCGGCCCAGTCGGGTGTGCAGTCGCCCACGAGAGCGGCGAATTCGTCGTATCCATGCACCCGGTCCCGGACGAACGCGAGATCGACACCACCATGGCGGATGACCTCGTGCGCCACGGCGAGCGCCAGAGCCCCATCCGTGCCAGGACGCGGACGGATCCACAGGTCCGCCGACTCTGTCGTCTCGGTGCGGCGTGGATCGATCACCACGACGCGGGCTCCGGACTCCCGTGCCTGCTGCACGAACGGCATCTGGTGAATATTCGTCTCCGCCGGGTTCTTCCCCCAGAGGACGATCAGCTTGGCGTTCGCCATGTCCCATGGCGCACTGTTTCGATTGTCCCCCAGTGTGAGGCGCGTCGCCTCGAGACCGGCGGGCCAGCAGAGGTCGCCGTACGTCGTGGTGCAGCCACCGTACAGCCGCCAGAAGCTGGATCCGACACCGTTGAGTAGCCCCTTGGTGCCGCTGGCCGCGTAGTACAGGACGCTCTGCGGTCCCGATTCGTCCCGGATTCGGCGCAGGTTGTCAACCACCAGGTCAAGCGCGTCGTCCCACTCGATCGGCTCGAACGCGCCGTCCGGGTTCCGGTGCAGCGGTCTCAGAATGCGGTCGGGAGACCGGACTCGCTCCACGTAGCTCAGGCCCTTGAGACACACGCCTTCGGGGGTGGCTCGATTCCCGGTATGCGGCTCGATGCGACGGATCTCGCCCTCTTCGACGTGAACGCGCATGCCGCAGGTGCTGTAGCAGTTGCGCGGGCAGGCCGTCGTGAACACCGCCATCCGGGATCGTCCTGTGGGAGTGAGTCGCGCGGTCCGGGACCGGGACAATCGTGGTCCCGAGCGCCGCAGCGGGTCAAGCCCGACCGCCTGGTGGAGCGGGGTCGGCGTTCAGTTCATCGTCATAGGCCGGTCCGGATCGCGGCCCTGATGTCCTGTCCGGCTCCCGTGCCGGTGTATGTGACCCTGCCATCCGAGTCGAGCACCACGATGTAGGAGGTGTTCGGCGCCTGGAATTCACGAACGGCCGCTCCTCGCTCGTCCCACAGGGTGGGGAACGGGATCGGGAGTTTCTCCAGGTGTTTGCGTATCCGTTCGGGAGACTGGTTCACACCTACGGCGACCGCGAAAAATTCGACGCGATCGCCGAATTCGGCATGCGCTTCCAGCATTTGCGGATGGAGTGCCTCACAGTTCTCGCACCATGTCGCCCAGAACTCGAGCAGGACCGGCTTCCGGCCAATCGACTCCGACAGGTCCAGGGCACCACCGTCTCCGTCCAGCCGCTCGAGCGACAGCCCGACAGGAGTGGCTCCACGTTCGATCCCGATCTGCATCGTCTGAGCAGGCTGCTCCGAAGCATCAGGTGCGCAGGCTGCGACAACCACCATGCCGGCCACGGCCAGCAGATTTATGCGAACGTTCATGTCCTCCGCTCCATCATGATTATCGCCAGGCGAGCCACGCGTGCCAGGCGTACCAGGCGGACATCGCAAGAAGAACGATTCCCGCGGCCTTCTTCAACCAGCCCATCCACGGGCCAGCCTTCGGAAGAACACTCAGCGAGCCCGAGAAGATCCCGACGACCACCAGCAGGGCCGTCATCCCGAGCGAGAAGGAAAACAGGTACAGGAAACCTAGCGCGGCACTCTGCGTCGTTGAGACCCAGGTTAGGACCGCGGCGAATGCCGGAGCCCCGCAGGGCGCTGCCACAAGTCCCGAGGTGGCGCCGAGCAGAAACACTGCCGGATACGAGCCTACTCCCAGACTTCCGGCCCACTCCGTCAGCCGTCGCGGAGCCGACACGGGAATTACGTCCAGCATGGCGAGACCGAACACCGCCAGCAGAACGGCGATCGACAGCTGTGCCCACCAGGCCGAGGCGAGCGACCCGAACAGCGAACCACTCAACCCGGCCAGCAGGCCGGCGAGGGCGTACAGGAGGGCGAGGCCCATCACATAGGTCAGGGTGAGCCCCGCGATCCGCCCGCGGCTCGCGTTCTCGCCCGCCGTCCCGGTGATGATTCCGGCCGTGATCGGGATCATCGGGTAGATGCAGGGCGTAAGGCTCGTCAGCACACCCGCTCCGAACAGGAGCAGGGTGGCGAGAATCGGGCTGCCCTGAATGGCGTCACCGAGCCCGAGCTGAAGAGCGAGCAGCGAGTCCATGGCATCAACGGGTACGAAATCCGGCAGACCGGGGCCAGCCCCCGCCGTTGATTCGCGAATCGCCCGAATTCCTCTCGCTGTTTTCCTTCCTTCAGTTCCGCCGCGGCAATTTCATCGTGGCCAGGACGCCGGCATGATCGGACGGCCACAGCCCGGTGTCCGTCAGGTCGGCGATCCGGCTTCCGAGGACGCGTGTGCTCACCGCCCCCCGGATTCCCGGCTCGAGCAAGCCGAAGTCACCTCGCAGCATGATCAGGTCTACCCGTCGATCGCGAATCGACTGGCGAATACTCAGATCTTCCGTCTGGCAGCACGTCATTCCGCCACCTGCCTGGCTCCAGGCGTCCTCGAAACCATAGGCGAGGAGGTCCTGGTAGGTCGCGGTGGAGGCGCCATAGGCATCGGTGTTGTAATCACCCACCGAAATCACCGGCAGATCTACTCCGATCGTGGCCGCCAGCTCGCCGGCCTGCAGCCGTTGAAGCTGCTCGAGCGCCGGAACGATCGAGCCGTCCGGTAAATCGGCCGGTTCGAGGTGGGTGGACGCGAAGCGAAGCTCGAGACCCTCGATCGTCGCGTCGACCGAAGCCCAACCGCGGTAGATCGGGAACGGGATCGACGGATCGGCGAACGGTCCATCGCCAAGGTTGTAGGTGAACCGGTGAGCCTGCGGATTGTCTGTCGCGACATCCGTACGGGCCATGACCAGGTCGTAGTCGGTCAGCCTGAGGAGCAGACACTCGCCGACGAACGCGCAATCCGGTGGCGGCGCACAGCTCTGGTCGGCGAAGCACGGGACGTCGGGCAACGTTACCGGCAGCACCGGAGTCTGGAAGTTCTCCGACTTCGCCGCCACGGCGTAGTCAGACCCCAGCGCGGCCAGCAGCATCTGCTCGTAATCGAGGATCGGAACGAATTCGGCGCCGTTGAACAGCTCGAACAGAGTCACTTCCTGGAACCCGATCAGGTGCGGATCGAAGCGCGCCGCTTCCTCGCCCATCGCGACGGCGCGGCTCGCGAAGTCGTTGGCCAGCACCTGCGCGAACGCCATTCCGGCGGCGTACTGGATCTGCTCCGGCGGAACGCCGAGCGCGTCCTCGATCGCCGCCCCGATGAACACGTTCCAGTTCATGAACACGATGCGGCCTTCGTCAGCCCCGTCCGCGCGTTGCGCCGCGAGTTCGACGACGGCTGTTTCGTCGACTTGAGGTCCGGATACGACATCAGAATCACATCCCGCGGCGACCAGCAAGCCGGCGCACGCGAGCAGCTTCCAGCGTGAACAGAGCATGTTGAATTCCTCCGCTCGAGGGTTCGGCGGGGTACACGGGGGGGCAAGTGCGCCTCGCAATCGGGGCCGCGACCTCCAACCCGTGGGGGGGGGTGTGCGGTGACGCACACGTTCGGGCGGGGGCACCGCAACGGTCCGGCGGTGCTCCACTCAAGATAACACTTGCGGGCCGCCGCGCGATGTGAGGCGACTCAGCTCGCCGTCTGCGGCTCCGGTACGAGGCGGGGCCCGGACGGGTTGGAATCACCCGGCTCGACCAGGATCTCCCGGGCGATCGCCCGGTCCAGAGCGAGCTCCGTCTCCCCCACCTTGATCACGCAGGCGGGCTGCTGCTGAACGATCGTCACCGTGGCGCCGGGGACGACCCCGAACACGGTCAGTGTCCGATGGCGCTCGGTCGCAGTGGCACCGAGACAGAGAACGGTAGCCTGCTGACCGGGACGCAACTCGGAAGCCGCCCGAACGTTCTCCGGCAGATGTGCGCCATCTCCGGCGAGCGGCAGAGACTTTCCGCGCCGGAAGAACTTGCGGAACAATCCGACGGCGGCAGGCGTCTCCGGAAACTCGTACTGGCAACTCGGACAGCGCACCAGTCGGCACATCGACCCGAGCGGGCAGCCGTGCGCACACAGCGTATCTCCGCGGGCGAATTCGAACCCGCACATCGGGCAGATCAGGTAGTCCCCAGCCATAACCCCAGCTTGTTCACGAGTCCGCCGATCAGAATGGCGAAGGGGAAGATGAACGCGACCATGCCGAGCGCCGTCTTCTTGCCGTGCTCCTTGGTGATCATCAGGAGCGTGGCGAAGCAAGGCATGAACAGCGTGATCGTGACCATCGCCACGAGGATCTGGTGCTGCGACAGAATCGCTCCGGCCCCCGTCGCGGCATCCAGCACGTACACGGCCCCAAAGTCCCGGCGCATGAAGCCGACCAGCAGGGCGTTCGCCATCTCGGCTGGAAGTCCGAGCCAGCCGACCACAAGGGGCTCGGCCGTGTAGGCGATCTGGGTCAGCGCGCCGGCGACGTCGAGCAGAAACAGGACCGCCGTTCCGACCAGGAATACCGGGATTACTTCCTTAAGGTACCAGTCGATCCGGCTGTAGGTCTTGGTCACGACGTTGCCGAGCTGAGGCTTCCGCATCGGCGGCAGCTCGAGAATGAAGTCGGACCCCTCACCCGGGAACACCTTCGCAGTGAGCCAGCCGACGAGCAGAATCACGCCCGCCATGATTCCCATCCACACCAGCGCTCCGCCGGGTGAGAGCGCCGCCATCAGAGCGAGCAGCACTCCGAGCTGGGCAGAGCAGGGGACCGCGAGCGCCAGCAGCATTGTCGTGACGAGTCGTTCCTTGCGCGACTCCAGCACGCGAGTCGTCATCGTGGCCATCGTGGTGCAGCCCAGCCCGAGAATCATCGGAAGCACGGCCTTGCCGTTCAGGCCGATGACCCGGAAGACCCGGTTCAGCATCACCGACATGCGCGAGAAGTATCCCGAGTCCTCCAGCACGCTGAACACGAGAAAGAACACCGTAACGATCGGGAGCACGATGGCGAGCGCGTAGCTCAGCCCCATGGTGATCTGGCCGAACGGACCCACCAGGAAGTCGTGAATCCAGCGCCGGATCGACTGTCCACCCGTGAGTTCCACGATTGGCGACACGTCGTATGCCGGCCGAACGGTGGGGCGGATCGACTCCCGAAGCACTACCTCGTGCGCCGGAGATACCGGAAGGGATAGCGAGAACGTTACATCCTCCAAGACGTGCTCGTGCGGGAACGGGAGCAGGCGATCGGCGACGGAGATCGCCGCCGGCGACACCCGCTGCTCGAACAGCCCAACCTCGAGCACATCCACCAGGGTCCCGGCTCCGAATAGCCCGACGAGCCAGAACACTACGAACAGGATCAGGGACAGAACGGCGAGTCCCTTGACCGGATGCATGGCCCAGAAGCCCAGCTTCACGCCCAGCGTGGCTCGTGCGGGCTGAGAGATCGACCACGTAGCGGCGAGGATCTCGTTCACCTGGTCGAGCCGCGTAACATCGCTGGGGGCCGAGAACCCCTCCTCAGGCGCGACCGATGGAACGACGGCCCGATCCAGCGCCTCGATCAACTCGCCAGTCCCTCGATTCGCCGGGGCCACCGTCGG